>Ga0180301_10002505_pt1 | contig 14415 bp, 11 predicted proteins | sample GuaBasSediGuay16_FD_121797 | JGI IMG/M metagenome (GOLD analysis project Ga0180301, IMG submission 121797) | Subseafloor sediment microbial communities from Guaymas Basin, Gulf of California, Mexico - Guay16, Core 4569-2, 12-15 cm | ecosystem: Environmental > Aquatic > Marine > Hydrothermal...
AACAAAAAGAGGACGCATATAAAAATTATGGCGATGATTGCCTTATTTATAGAATACCAACTAAAAGACCTCATACAAGCAATAGAAAAAGACCAACAACCACCAATAACAGGACAAGACGGATTGAGAACAATAGAAATGATAGAAGAATGTGAAGAAATAGCCTGTTTCTTAATTTAGATCGAGAGCAGGAATAAGGATCATAAATTTCATATAATAATAAGTTCCTATTTTGAACATAACGATATAGAATAGATTATGAATAGAAAAGAGTTTGATACACTTCCAGAAGACTTTTAAGCAAGAAAGCTCATAGAAATTATTTGAAAAATTACTTCTGCAATAACTTTGTATTATAGTAAATGGAGTTAGTTTTATCTGTTTTCCCTAAATACTGGAATCCTAATTTTTTTAGAATCTTATGAGAAAAATCTCGAAGCACTGGGAATGTAGTTTCAATTATTACATACTTAGTCTTAGTCAAAGTATTTTTTGCACCAAGTAACACTAACGGTTCCGCTCCTTCTACATCGATCTTTATAACGTCTATATTATCTTCACTATATAATATGTCATCCAGAGTTATGCTTGGAACTTCTATGTATCTAGAACGTAGCTCAACGATACTATGTCTGCCATGGAATTCTGATAGTGTTAGCAGTACTTTGCCTTTTTTTTGTGAAACAGCATATCTGTATGCATAAACCTTTGAGTACAAATTGTTAAGCTTTAAGTTATATTTCAAAAGTCGAAAGTTTCTAGGATGTGGTTCAAACGAGTATACTCTTCTGGCTTTACTAGCAAGCCTAATAGTGTAGCCGCCAATATTTGCCCCTACATCTACAAAAACTCCTCCGGGACTTAAGAGACGCTTAGCAAGTTTTAGGGTATCCTTCTCGTAACATAGGGTAGAATGATATAGATCCTCAAGATCTTCAATATAGAACAGGGCATTATCTAATAGGATTATAGTAGGTTTACCCGCTAGAAGTTTTCTTAAGAGCGATTTATTAATATAGTAATTGCAGTCCTTAATAAGTAACCGAAGCATTTCGATATCACGATACCTGATATTTAAGCCGAGTTCAAATAAGATTGCTAAAAGAAAGCTTGGAGTCTTGATATAGGATATGAGGTTACGAGTACGTTTCTTAGAACTTAAGGTTATCATCATAAATAATGCTGATCTTAAAAAACGAAAGTTATAACAACTACACATGTAATAACACCTGTGTATGTTTTATACTTAATAAAGTCCATATACTTTTCGTCATTAGAATCAACGTTAACTCATAGTTAAGTACAATGAGTTTATATCTTCTTTAATAATGCATGTAAGGCCTAATCTAACTGTTCAGAATCTACATTAATGCTTAGAAAAAGAAAAAATTAATTACATAGGCTTTTCCTTAATCTTAATCTAAGAGAAAGTACATTCTCAACGAATTTCTTAAGCTTATTAATATTGTCTAAATGCAGATTAATTAGTCTTATTAAGTCGTTAGCTACATCTTTATGCTCTTCAAATAAGTTATGCTTCTCATTAGGATCCTTTGCTAAATCGTAGAGCTCAAACATTGGAACACTTGAATGAATTAAGTCTAATATTAATTTCCACCTACCAAGAACAACGGAAACTATATATCTTGATGTATCATACTTCAGGTTTATCAGATCAGGTATGGCACTCTCTGAAAAAATGGGATAAAGATTTGTTTCACTACCTTCATATAACACCCTTGCTAGACTCTTACCCTTAAATACAATGGGTTTTTTAGCACGTATTAAGTCAATTATAGTCGGTGCAAGATCCATTAATTGTATGGGTCTATCATATATTTGTCTCTTTGAATTAATGAATGTACCTCCAATAATTAAGGGAACTCTTAAAACTTCATTATATAGTATATCATATGCGTGACCAAACTTCCCGTGCTCTAAAAAAGCTTCACCATGATCACTTGTTATTATTACGAGTGAATCATCTAAAAGACTATACCTACTTAATTCCTCAAGTAAATGGGCTATGTTATCAGCGACATATCTAACAGATGCCTCATAAAGTTTCTTTAATCTACTTACAATCTCAGGATTTGGGTTCTCAAAATTTAGTCTATAGTTATAGAAGAAAGCTTCTCTCCTATTAGAAAAACCGGTACCACTTAGATATTCATCAGGAGGAGCGAAGGGGAAATGTACATCCATGTAGTGAATCCATAAAAATACACGTTTAAGTTTGTTATTGTTCTTCCTAATCCATTCCAATACATAGTTATTCAGCTCTCGAGCCTCTATATAAGGTAAATTAAATCCTTTAATCCTATAATATACTCTATTGACTATACTCCATAGTTTTTTGCTACTACCCTCTAGTAGTTTACCTAAAACATTAATAAGAAAACGTTTCCAACCGCTACTCGATACAACCAGACCAGCTGGACTACGATACCGTCCAAGAAAATCATAAAACTCCATGAAACCACGATCCCAACCAAAGCGTCTAGACAAAAACGGATTACTATGAAAACCGATCGTGTAGAAACCGTTCTGAGATAAAACTTCAGCGAGTGTAGGTATACCATCCTTAAGTCTTAAATCCCCGTGTACGAGAAAAGGAGTAGAGGACATGATACTAGGGAAACTCTGAGAAGTACCAGGACCATTACTATAAACTACTTTAAAAGTTAGTAAACTGCCTACATTTTCGAAAAGGACATCCCGTACATTATCAAGCATGTCATAATCGGCACGAAGAGAGTCAACAGTTATTAGTATAACTCTGTTAATCTTGATTTTATTAATAATCTCGTCACTCATAAGCATCACTAAATTCAATTTAAGTTGAGAACTTTGAGATAACGTGCCAATCCCTCTCTTAGATCTATGGGCTCAATTTCAAGTATCTGCTTCATTAAGGTTATATCAGCCTGTGTTTTCTCTAAGTATTTAGGAGGTTTAGGCACGTAAAGTGGTTTAATGTTCTTGCCAAGCATATCATTAATTATTTTAATTACTTCATTAAATGTATACGATCTACCACTTCCAACGTTTATTATAGGCGGTGTTTCTCTCACAGCAGACCTTATTATAGCTTCCACTATATCATCTATATAAACAAAATCTCTGCTTTGCGTACCATCACCATATACTATTGGTCTTTTGTCACTTAATATGGACTTTAAGAATAAGGTAACAGGACTAGCTATTCGACCTTTATGATCCTCACCAGGTCCATAACCAGCGAAAATTCTGAGTCCTACACTTTTTACTTCATCTCTATAGTAATTAGCTATTATTTCACAAGTTAGTTTTGCGATACCATATAGGTTTACTGGCCTTGGTATATCGAACTCAGAATTCGGGGGAGGCGATTTTCCATAAACACTTCCTGAAGATGCATATATTACCTTTTGCACATTAATTTCTCTTGATAGTTCCATAATGTTTATAAAACCGGATACGGTTTCGCGAAACTTCTCTTCAGGAGCTTCATTAAATAATATTACCGATGATGGACTACCAAAGTGAAAGATAAAATCTATGTCCCCCTTAGTATATTCGATAATGCGTTTAATGAAGTCTTTACTATCAACAGCTATATTCAATATATTCACTTCTAAGTTTTTAAGATTTTCCTTCACACCAGTTGAGAAATTGTCAGCCACTATTATATCACAATTATACTTTATGAGTTTGCGTATTATATGAGAACCTATAAAGCCAGCCCCGCCTGTTACCAATACTCGCTTATTCCTTAAGCTCATTTTTGCTCACCTTAAGAGTACTTCATATACATTCTTGATAAGTTTTTCGACATGACGTTCGAGAGAGTATTTAGCTTTAACAATCTCTCGAGACTCTCTGCCCATTCTTTTACATAGGGTGGGGTCAGATATTAACAAGTATAATTTTTGTGCTATATGTTCTGGTGACTTAGGGGGGACAATAAAACCGCATCTTCCATGCATTACAATTTCATTAAGTGGAACAATGTTAGATACTATGACAGGAAGACCTGATGCCATAGCTTCAAGAACAACTAACCCGAAAACTTCTTCAAGAGAAGGATAGACGAAGATATCAAGCTTTTGTAAGAAAGAGGGAGGATGTACTGGACCGCAGAAAGTGACAAAATCCTGTAGGTTTTTGCGATACACATATTCCCTTAATGTATTGAAATACTTAATGTCATTTATAGGACCAGCTATATACACTTTTATGGGCATAGTTATCTTAAACTCCTTAAGAAGGATGTAGATACCTCTTAAAAGGTATAACACCCCTTTCTTCTTGCATATTCTCCCAAGGAATCCTATGTTTACATGAGATTTGTATGACTTCTTAGGATTAGGCTTGAATTCTTCTATGTTAACACCATGAGGTATTATCACAACATTATCTTCGGGAATCCCTAGCGTTATCAGGAAGTTTTTATCTCTTTTAGAGAAAACATGAAACATATTAGAGGAGTTAATGAGTATCCTCCTTGCCAAAGGATTATATCTGTAATATTTAATCCAATATGATAAGGAATGACAAGATAAAACTTTAGGTCTTTTCACTTTACGAGTAAAGAGGGGAAATGTTAAGTCTACATCATCATGAAAATGTATAATGTCAAATAAAGATACGTATTCCTTTAGTTTATTAAGGTGAAGGGGTAAATAGTGTACTCTGAATGGGATTCGTAATAGCCCAATATACTTCGAAGGCCATACGTTTTTCTTAACACTATTTATGTATTCGCTTTTTAGGAAATTCAGGGTACATTGCCTACTAGTATCTGTTAGAGAAATAACCTCGGTCACTATTCCTAATTTCTTGAGTGCAGTAGATAGATTAAATATGTAATATTCGGTTCCTCCAATTACTGGTAGGAAACTCGGAGTTAAATGTACTACCTTAAGCATCTTATTGTTTTACCATTACTCTAATTTAAGGAGTTCTCTATATAGATTCCACAATTTGTTTTTTACAGCATTCAAATTATATTCTCTATGAACCCTTTCTCTGCCTTTCTGACCTAATTTCTTGCGTAATTTCTCGTTCCATATTAGTTCGAGAATCCGATCCGCGAAAGCTTGAGCTTTTCTTTCGCACAAAAGTGAGACTTCATTATTAGGTGCTATTTCACTTATAGGTGGGATATTAGTCGCTATAATGGGAAGGCCAGCAGCCATAGCTTCTAAAAGAACTAATGGCATAGCTTCTATCTTTGATGGAAGAGCGAAAATATCGCTACTCAGATAAAGGTACAATAAGTCCTCCCTTGGAGGGTCTATTATTACCTTTACTACATTATATAAGTCATATTTTGCTATTCTTTGAATTATGTTTTCGTATAGATAATCTCGTTGTTGCTTTGTGAAAACTCTACCTACAAGAACTAAACTTAATCTATTTTTTAAATGAGGAGCCTTTTCTACAATTAATTTAAGAGCATCTATTAGAATATGCTGTCCTTTAAGTTCCATAAAATTAGCTACGCATAGAATGTTTAACTCCTTGAGGTTGTATTTATCTCTAATTTTTTCGAGATAATCCTCATTTTGATTTTTAAATATGTTTGGATCTATACCATGAGGTATTATCACTAGATTTTCGCTATTTATATACCTTGCATAAAGATTGGCTTGAAAACGCGTAAATACGTGAAAACGTGATAATTCGTATTCCCCAAATTTAAGACATTTATTAATCAAGTGACTGCCTAATTTTTTAACTATATTAGTGTATAACTCAGGCCAATGAATATAGTGTGAAGTAAAGACAAGAGGAATCTTATACTTACGGAGTATGAGAAAGGCTATTATGTTCTCAATAAAGAGTAAGGAATGCATATGTACTAATGTGCACTCTCTACACATTCTAGTTAAGTACTTTATTAAATATTTAGTAAAGTGATTGATAAAGTCTACGTTCATACTCTGATTAATCCTAAAGGTAGCAGGGAATTTTATTATTCTTAATCCTTCGTAGTTATACGCAAATGGAACTTTGCTTAACTTGGCACCCTTAGATAATATTATGACATCAAACCCCTTCTCAAGCATCATTTTTGCAGGGTAATAAAAGAAGTGCGGACTAAGTTGCTTCTTTATTATATATTCATCCCACCATTCGGTTATTTCAACAAATAACATAACAAATTCGCCTAATCATATTGGGGGAATGCTCGCTATAAACATGTACATGATTAGAAACTCAGAGGTTGAAGTACTACCTTGAATTTTCAAGAACTTAAGATTAGTAATATTGTTAAGCTCTATGATTGCTAAATGCGAAGTAGCTTCACGACTACTGAGTAGTAATTTAGAATGATATGTAGAATTTATAGCATAAATATCCATAAGACCGTGATTCACCTTATATTTTATTACAAGATATAGATTTTTTGTATTAAATGGTGGAGTGAAGGTGAATATAATACCTTTATATAAACGATTACTTCGAACCAGAATATAGTCCTTATGAATGGCTACATATACGTCTTCTTCTTTAACGAAAGATGTTGAAGGAATTAAAATATATTTAACATCTAGGAATGGGAATGTAGACATGAATGTTATGGTATAGTTTGTTGTTACGTCACTTTCTATATGCATAATGTTATTACTATAAGTGAGAATTAATGGGCTAGGAGTTATAGATGAGGGAATTAAATATCGAGGTATATCTACTAGGTTTACCTCTTTTGCATATACTGTCACACTAAAGTATGGAAAGTCACTGAATTCTAAGTAATTTAAGTGAAGTACTACTTGAGTATGATTGGGAAAAACGGCCATTATCTTTGTCTCCTTCAAAAGCTTATCAAAGAGCAGACTAATTTTAGTTACATTGTACATAAATATGAGGATATCATTACTCTCATATACATTAAGGAAATACCATCGTCTTCTCATAATATTAGTTAACAGATCCTTGCCTTCAGAATAAGAGGGATCTATTAGAAAGTAAACTATACGTATACCGCACTTATTGAGGAATAAAGTAGAATTAATTATGTCTTTAGATACAATATCCCGTATTATAGTTAGATAATTCTTGGGAACAAACATGGGTATACTATAAGTTATTTCTTGAGTGAAATTAAGATTAAGGATAAGTGAAGTATATGTGCATAATCTTCCGGTAGTTACGAATAACGTAAAGTTTCTAGAGACACTTTTTAGGGTTGAATTAAGAAATAGTAGTCCTAGGTATTGACTTTCTGTTAGAATTGGTTCGCCGATTTTTGAGTGATGAAGAACGACTTGCGGGGAAACTTTTCTCCTTAAAGGATAAAAAGAAGTTACATCGAAAGGTGCAAATGAGTTACTCATTACAACTATGAGCGTAAGTAACAACATCACTCTTGTATGCTTATGTACATATTCAGAGTATGTAAGACATGTGGTACCTATTAATAGATAGGGAATACTTACTAAAAGAGTAGATTTTAGTAGATAACCAAATAAGCCGTAGTAGTAAAATATTCTTAAAGTAGCTTTCGATGCATATAGTCCGAAGTGAGGCATACAAGATACGAGAAATAATATTACGGTAATTATTATCCACCATAGACCGTATATTTTGTTAAGTCTTATTAGAAAAATACTCCCAAGCAATATGTAAAATAATTCCTTTTTAAGTACATGTTTGGGAATAGCGTTAGTTAGGATTTGGGGATTAAGTTCCGCTCTTAAAGCGTATTTATAACCTCCATATATCCGGTCTAACACTGAATAACTACTTGTTAACTGTAAATAGATTTGATATAAGCTAATGGTAATGATTAAGGGCACCAAGCTGATAAGGAAGCTCTTAATCACATCGACTACAAGGCGCCTCTTAAATAAGAATATCACAATAATGAGGATATATGAATACAATACCCACCTATAAATAACATCAGTATGAGAAAGAAAGGCCAGAGCGAGAGAGAGGCCAGAGAATAACGAATAACTATAGCGGAAGTAGGGACTGTAGTTCGCTACTCCTTTAATTATAAGAGCTAACGAGATGATGAGGAAGGTGTTTGCTAATACATCTCGATAAAGGTCGGAGAAAAATCTAAATGCAAAAAAGGAGGTTGAATACATTAAGGATCCTAATAAGGCTATATGCTTGTTTTTCGAAACATGCTTATACATCAAATAAACAGGATAGACTGAAAAGCTATCGATAGTAGCAATAAGGATCTCTACGATATGATGATTTTTAAACATAACGATAAAAAGAGCAGCAATGAAGTATAAGAGAGAGTGATTGAAGGGTACACTACTTGGGTAATAATTAGGTACTTCATAAATGTGTTGGATGGAATATCTTATGTAGTTAGGAGTATCCCAGCCTATGAATAGTGGATATGCTTTAGCTATATAATATATTCTAAATCCTAAGTTTGTCAGAAATGTAAAGAAAAGACATAGCTCATGAATATTGTATTTAAAGAAGGATATCGGTTTCAATATATGGATTACGTGGTTTAACTTAAAATGTGATATACATAGATATGAGTATAAAGCCAGTAGAATAGTAAGAGTTGCTTCCAGTAATACCATCCTAGAGAGTTTTATTAGAATGATTTTCAAAAAGATATATTCAAGCGTTAGTATAAGTACACCAATAATAAAGGCTAAGACGAGTCTTTCTGTAGACTCAATATTTTTATATTGTTTTGATGCCAGTAGTGCTACAGGAAAACCTAGAAGTATTATTATTAGGAATATAATAAGAGCTTGCAGTAAAAATACAAGAAACATAACTAGGTAAGAAGTAACCCTTTAATAGTGCTTATGTATTTCCTAGTAACCTTATCCCAAGAGTAATTTTCAAGTATGAACGCTCTTCCGTTTTGAGCTATGTTAATATACTTTAGAGGATTTTCAAGTATTGCTTTTAGTTTAGAGATCATTTCGTCTTTTGAGGATACGGCAATGCAATGAACATTAGCCTTTAAACCAGAAAAGCCTATTAGATCATCTATAGAGGAGACTACTAAGAGACCCCAAGCAAAATACTCCAGAGCCTTAATCCTTTGACTACTATGAGCAGCTTTTCCAAAGTAGGGTAATATGCCTATACCGGCCCGCTCATATAGTTCCTTTAATTTACTGTAAGGTACTACGCCAAAAACTTTTATACGTCTACGGACAATATTGTCAGGATATTTGTCTTTCATAATCTTCTGGAGATAGAGGCCTGCTTTACCGACCACCCAAAATTGTACGTCCCGATATTTTTGTTCGTTACTAAAAGCCTTAGCTATCTCCAAAAGAGTGTTTAGAGCCAAAACATTTTGTTCTCCTAATGTCGAAGAGATAAATATTATCTTTCTAAAGTCTTTTTTACCATAATCTATGGAGGAAGGATAATCTTCAGTATTAATACCATTCGGAACAAAAAGCGTAGGTCTTCCTTTACGAATATCCTTCATCAGGTAATAGCATAATTTGAAAGACGTTGTTATGATATCAGTGTATCTTACTAGGAATATTTCGTAAAGTTTAACTATATAACTTAGAGGTCTTTTGAGTAACCTATACCGCAAGGTTATATCATCACCCACTATGATCACGTTAAAACCAAACATCCTTGAAAGTACTTTACTCAAGAAGGCGGGAAGAAATGCTCGCTCATCCATGTACTGTATTATAATTCTTTTGTTCTTAGAGAGGATACCTTTTGACTGCAGAATGTGCCTAAATAGTGTGAAAAAGACAACAAACGCTAGTAATGGCAAAGAACTTCTTTGTACACTAAGGCTTAATCGTTGAATAAGTCTTTGTATATAATTCCTCTTACTTCTCGAAATTATTTTAAATGGATCAGACTTTATGTAGTTCAACTCCTCAATGTTATGAAATTCCTTAAAAAGCAGAGGACTAATTAATCTTAGGTTAATACCATGCTTTATTAATTGTCTTATTAAATTATTAGTCCGATTAGTTAATCCTCCCGGTAAAGGGTAAGATGATAGAGTTACGAAATATAATAACGACATATTCGAGCCTAGTTTATCTCTTAAGATTGCCATATAGTATTGCTACAAGGAGAGCAGTTAAATAAGATCCCAGTCTATCTATTGAAACGTTCTTTTCCACATATCCTCTTCCATTCACACCCATTTTATCACACAATTTTGGATTGTTCTTTAGGTTAAGTATGGCTTCAGCGAGTGCACGATAATCATGAGGCGCTACTACGACGCCTGATCCAGTTTCCTTTATGTATTTTGCTGGCTGTCCTTCTGCGCAACATATTATTGGTTTTCCTACTGCTTGGTATTCGTATAGTTTTGATGATATTCCTAGGTATGGTCTTCCGAAGTCTCGTAATGGCAATAACAGGGCGTCGGCTGTGTTTAGGAGTTTTGCTACTTCTTCTCGGCTTAATATCTTGTCTATTATTTTCACGTTCTTTAGCCCTAGTTCTTTCACTTTCTTTTTTATTTCTGGTAGGAGTTCGCCTCCGCCTTGTAGGACTATTTCTATGTCTTTGTGTTTTTCTAGTAGTTTTGCGGCTTTGAGTACTTGGTCGAAGTCGTATGCTACTGAGAAGGCTCCGCTGTATAGTACTATGAATTTGTTCTTTTCTTTTAGTACTTTCATTGGTTTGAATTTGTTTGTGTCTACTCCGGCGCGTACTACGTGTACTTTGTTGGGATTAGCTCCATATCTTTTGACTATTACTGGCACATACCCTGGGCTTATTGGTGTTATTGCTTTTGCTTTGTGGTATGCTATTCTTGCCATTTGTTCTCCTATTTTGAATAGTAGGGAGTCCTTGCTGGTTAGTCCGAAGAAGTAGAGGTCTTCCGGCCATAGGTCGTCTACGTTCATGGTTACTGGTCTTCTGAATATGGTTCCATATATCATTGCGGGGAAGAAGGAGATTATGTTTGGGTTTGCTGCCCATATTACGTCTATTTTTCCTACGATGGGTATTGCGAATAGTGAGGTGATCATAAAGGTTATGAATAGTATGAGCCGGTTTATTAGGCCTTTTGATTCGAGGGGTAAGATCAAGGTTCTGATTACCCTTATTCCATCCATGTGTTCTATGACTAAGGGCTTCCATCTGTATTTTTGCGGTATCTTTCCGTGTGGGTAATGTGGGAAGGCTGTTATGACTGTTACTTTTACTCCGTTTAGTACTAGCCCCTTTGCTACGTTGTATGCTCTTGTTGCTCCTCCGCCCATGTCTGGTGGGAAGTACTGGGCTATTATCAGTACGTGCATTTAGAACCTGACGCTCTTTTCTATGTTTTCCCAGTTTTCTTTGAACCACTGGTACACTTTTGTGAGGCCTGTTCTCATGTCGGTCTTTGGCTCATAGCCCAGTATTTTCCTTGCTTTTTCTATTGATGCTCTTCTTCTGATTGCTCTGTCCCAGCTTCTCCTTGGTTTGAATACTACTCCTGCTCTGTTTCCTGTTATTTCATTTATCATCCTTGCGAGGTCTATTATTCTTGTCTCGGTTCCTGACGCTAGGTTAAAGGCTTCTCCTACGGCTTCTTCGATTACTCCTAGTCTTAATGTGCCGTCTACTATGTCGCCTACGTATGTGAAGTCTCTTGTTTCGTTTCCTGTTCCTGTTATTGGTAGTGGTTGTCCGTGTATTGCCCACCACATGAAGTTTGGTATTACGTTTCTATATCTTCCTGGTACCTCTCCTGGTCCGTATACGTTGAAGTATCTGGCTATTGCTACTGGTAGTCCGTAGTAATCGTGGAAGTAATTGCAGTATAACTCTCCTAATAACTTATGTATTTGATAGGGTGTGTCTAGGTGTAGTGATGGGGGCATGTCTTCCTTAAATGGTAATGGGGCATCGCTTCCATATATTGAGCAACCTGAGGAGGCGTAGACTACTCTTTCTACCTTTGCTAGATGGGAGTATTGTAGTACTTTTAGTGTTCCTAGTCCGTTTACGAGCAGGTCCGTCTGTGGGTGTTCTACGCTGTTTTGGTTTGCGAAGTGTGCTGCTAGGTGGAATACTATGTGTGGTTTGAAGCTGAATGCGTGCATCATTTTCTCATCGTCCAATATGCTTCCCTTGATGAGATGTATCTTGGGGTCTTTTGGCAATAACCATTCGAAGCCTGAGGATAGGTCATCGATTATTATTATTCTCTCGGGCTCTGCCTTCAATAGTGTTCTGACTAGGTTGCTCCCTATGAAGCCTGCTCCTCCAGTTATCAGTATTCTCTTTCCCGTATAATGCGAGAGTACTTCTTCAAACTTCATGCTATCCCCCTTACTTCTTTTCCTTACTCTTAAAGCCGTAGACTTCCTTGAACCATTCTATTGTTCTTGGTATACCTTCCTCTGGTTCTACTGTAATCCTGAAGCCTAAGTCTCTCTTAGCTTTGGTTGAGTCAGGTTTCTTGACTTTAGTCGTAAATGGCTCGTATTCCTTGTAGGTTACGAGGGAGTCATCTTTTCCTAGGTAGTTCAATATGAGGTCGGATATGTACTTTATATCGTATAACTTATCTCCACCTAGGTTATATATTTCGCCTGGTTTGAAGTTATCTACGATATTAGCTAGAGCGTGAACAACATCATCTATATATTCTAATGTCCTCTTATGACCTTTATAAACTACATATGGTATGTCATGTAGAGCGCAATAGATGAACTTCGGTATAAAGCCTCTATAGGGATGGTAGTGCTCGCCAGGTCCGTATACGTTGAAGGGCCTTACTATAACGTATTCCGTTCCGAATTGCATTGCGGAGTTCTTTATCATCATTTCGCCTACCCACTTAGTCATAGCGTAATCATTTAAGAGGTGTATATGTATTTTCTCAGGGATGTCTTCTCTCATTACTCCTTGATAGTCTCCATAAACTTCAGCACTACTGAAGAATATCAACCTGAACTTATATTTCTCCTGCATTCTTAATATATTCTTGGTTCCTACGACGTTTGTTAGCCAGAGGTTTTCATAATAGTCTTCACCATTCTTTCTGCCATATTCAGCAGCCGCATGATAGACGTATTCGAAGTCGGGGTGTTGTTCAAATATTCTCTCTACCTGTCTGTACTTACTGACATCACATCTAATGGACTTTGGATCGTCTGTATGAAATAGATCGCAGAACCATACTTCGTGTCCTCTTCTTCTAAGCTCCTTAACTAGATGAGAGCCTATAAAACCTGCTCCACCTGTTACTAATATCTTAGCCAACTTTTCACCGGTTCTAGTTGTTTTATAGAGTTCTATTAATAATGTTTACTATTCTTTGCGCGGCCTTTCCATCTCCGAAGGGATTTTTCCAGTTCCTCTCTTTGTTTATCATTTCTCTTGCTTTTTTGAGGATTGTTTGTGGTTCTGCTCCTGCTAGTGTGTTTGCTCCTACTTCTATTGTTTCTGGTCTTTCTGTGTTGTATCGTAGTGTTACGCATGGTACTTTTAGTATGCAGGCTTCTTCTTGTACTCCTCCTGAGTCTGTTAGGATTAGTTGTGCGTTTGCTTCTAGTTTTAGGAAGCTTAGGTAGTCTAGTGGTGGTGTTAGGTGTATTTCCTTTGGTACTTCTATTTTGAATTCTTTTATTCTTTTTTGGGTTCTTGGGTGTATTGGGTATATTATCTTTGTTTCGAATTCTTTGGCGACTAGTTCTATGCCTTTGAGTATGCTTTTTAGTCTTTGTTTTCTGTCTACGTTTTCTTGTCTGTGGAGTGTTAGTAGCATATACTCATTTGGCTTTACATTAAGTCTTTCTAGGATGTTGTTATTCTTTGCTAGTTCTAGGTGTTGGTATACTGCGTCTACTATGGTGTTTCCTGTTACGTGGATTTTCTCTTCGGGTATGCCTTCGTTGAGTAGGTTTTGTTTTGCTTTTTCTGTGGGGGCGAATAGGTAGTCTGATAGGTGGTCTGTTAGTATTCTGTTTATTTCTTCGGGCATTTCTCTGTCGAAGCTTCTTAGTCCTGCTTCTACGTGTCCTACTGGTATGTGGATTTTTGCTGCAGCTAGTGCTCCTGCTAGTGTTGTGTTTGTGTCTCCTTGTACTAGTACTATGTCTGGCTTTTCTTTCATGAGGACTTTCTCTATTCCTATTAGCATTTTTCCTGTTTGTTCTGCGTGTGTTCCTGAGCCTACTCTTAGGTTGTACTTTGGTTGTGGTAGTTTTAGTTGTTCGAAGAATATGCGATCCATGTTGTATGAGTAGTGCTGTCCGGTGTGTAGTATGAAGTAATCTATTGTTCTGCGTTCTAGCTCTCTTATTATTGGTGCCATTTTTATTATTTCTGGTCTTGTTCCCAGTATGATTGCTATTTTCATTTTGTTACGTTGGCGTTATTCTTCTAGTAGTATGCTCATCATGAATGATGAGAATATTATCTGTAGTCCTATTACTATGAGTGTGAATCCTAGCATGTATTCTCCTTTTAGTGGTAGTTTTTGGTAGCCTTGTGTTA
>Ga0180301_10002506_pt1 | contig 14413 bp, 15 predicted proteins | sample GuaBasSediGuay16_FD_121797 | JGI IMG/M metagenome (GOLD analysis project Ga0180301, IMG submission 121797) | Subseafloor sediment microbial communities from Guaymas Basin, Gulf of California, Mexico - Guay16, Core 4569-2, 12-15 cm | ecosystem: Environmental > Aquatic > Marine > Hydrothermal...
CGTCTAAAGATCTAATGGCAATCGTAGCTGTTTCTATCGAAGAAGCCCACCTTAGAACGACCTCTTTAGAAGGAAAAATTTCTTTAAGATTTCTCTTCTTAATCTCAAAGAATACAAGTCCAGCCAGACCTTCAGAAAAAACTCTCTCCAAAAATAAATCCCAACAAAAACCCCTGGTCCTTTCTCTTAACTCTTTAACTAAACAATCTCTTCTCAGAATATCTAAAATAAAGGAAAATTCCCTCATCTGTTTTTATTCTTACTTAAAGCACTCACTTTAAGTTCTTTCCGGTATTTAGCTATTGTTCGGCGCGAAAGGTAAATACCATAATTTTCTTTTAAACTTTGAGAGACTTCTCGGTCGGTTTTAAATTCTTCTTTCTCTAAAAGACCTTTTAAGATAAAGATTCTCACTGTCTTTAAACTGGGAAAGAAAAATCTTAAAGGAAATTCTTCTCCCCAGGGAGCCTCTACTGTCTTATACTTTATAGCTCTGCTGACTCCACTTAGGGAGATATTTAAAAACTTAGCTGCCTCTTTCTGAGTGAGAGGAAGGAGTTTCTCTTTCTGGGAAGTCTCTAAAAAGGGCTTCTGCTTTTTAACTATAAAATTAACTATTTTAAAGAGGGTTGATTTTCTAAGGTTTATCAAGGTAAGTTTTTCAGTCAAAAAACCAATTCTTTTAAGTTCTTCTTTAGAGAATATTCCTCTCTCCTTTAGTCTCTTTAGTTTCGTATAATCTATATTATAAACCCCCCTAGCTAAGTCTAAACTTAAAAACTCAATAAAAAAATTCTCATTTATTTCGGAAATAGAAGCTATTCGGCTATAAGAGATGCCTTCTGTTTTTAAAAGACTCTGGTGGGGTTTTACGGTTAAAAAGACTTTATCTACCATCTCTATTACCTTTAAAATCTCTTCTTCCCTTAACCTGCACTTCTTAGCCAATTCCTTTAAAGGCAAATCAAACTCATTATAGAGAAAGTAGTTTTTAAAATTCTCCTTACCAATTTTTTTAGCTATCTTTACTGCCTGGGGATAATGGGAGAGTATAGATTCTACATCAGGAAAACTTTTACTTTCTAGCAAATAATCACAGAGTTCAAAAAAGTCGGGTTTAATCTGGGTAGAGGGAAATTTTTTCCGGGTTATAACTTTCAGGGAAAAATCTTTAAAGGGGATAAAAAGCCTTCTAAATAAATCATCACCCTCTACCTCTCTTATCAACTGTAAAAATTCTTCTTCAGAAAGTTCCAAGAAATTAGATAATCTTATCTGAAGAAGAGGTTTAGTTCTCTGCTGGGGAGTTAAATCTAAATAGTTTTCCATTTTACTCTTTTAAATACCTTTAAGATTAAATACAAAAGAGAAAGGATAAAACTAAAACCTAACATCAGAAAGCCTAAATACTTATTAAGCCGGGTATTGAGAATAATGATTTTACCTCTGCGGATTATACCTACCACCTTTCCCAAGAATTCTTCTTTTTTAGAGATAAAATCGGGCTTGAAAAAGATATCAGCCTTAGTCTGGATAAAATCTTTGCCCTTCCTAAAGACTCGGTGGCAAAGAAAAACCCCATCTTTCTTAACCAAAACTACCTCTCCTAAAGATACCTCCCCAACTTCGGAAGGCTTTACTAAGACGGTATCTTTATCTCTTAAAAAGGGCCACATAGAATTTCCTCTCACTTTATATACCAAGAAGTTGTCTTTCTCTAGTTCCTCCATTTTTTCAAAATCTCCTTAACTATTTTCAGGTTATCTCTAAGAGACTTATTAGCTGGGTCTAACTTTAAAGCCCTCTGATAATAATTTAAAGCCTTAGAATAATCTTTTTTCATAAAGTAGATATTTCCCACATTCTGAAGGGCCGAAGAATTATCCTCATCTAAACTTAAAACCTTTTCAAAATAAATAAGGGCTTTATCTAAATTCTTCTCTTTCACATAACTAAAAGCCAGTTGATTAAGACAATCTAAATCTTGAGGATTAACTTCCAAACCCTGAAAATAATAACGCCGGGCTTGGTAGATTTTACCCTGTTTTTCTAAAACCAAACCTAAATTACAGTAAGGGTTAGAATCCTGAGTAGATAATCTTACAGCTTTTTCAAAATATTCCTTTGCTTCGGAGAGTTTGCCCTCTCTCAATTTTATTACTCCTAAATTATTATAAATCCCTGAAAACTCAGGATAAATCCTTAAAAGTTTTAAATACTCAGCCTCAGCAGAAAGGAAATCTCCCTTTTTAGCCAGAAGAGTGGCTAAATTATAACGGGCTTTAAAATAATGAGGGTTTATCTTAACTGCTTCCTGATAAAACTCTTGAGCCTTTTTTAAATCTTTTCTTCGTTCATAAATTCTCCCTAAGTTATTGTAAAGGCGGGAAGTCTTTCTAAACTTTAGATTATACCTTATAAAGTCTTCTTCTCTCTGCCACTGAACCTGATTGTAATAAACAGTAAGAAGGGAAAATATAAATATAACCGGCAAAAGCAGTTTTAAAAAAGCCCGGCCTAATTTTTCCTTAAGATAAGCTAAGACAAAAATAAGTAGACCTATTTGGGGAAAGTACAAGAAATGTTCACTGGCTAAATATTTATCATCTACCATTAAAGGAACAATTTGAGAAGTAGGCAAAACCCCTAAGATAAACCAGAAAACCCCCCAAGAATAAAGAAATTTTTTCTTATGGAAATAAAACCCTAAATATAGCAAGTAAAAGAATAAAAATACTCCTCCTAAAAATTCTAAAGCAAAAAAACTATCCTCTACTGAGATAAGCCTTTCAAAATGAAGCCCCACAGGGAACAACAACACTCTTATATAATTAAAAAAACTGGCAAAGAAAACCAGCACCCTCTCCCCCATCTTACAAAAAACACAAACTTCTTCAATCCCCCAAAGGGAAAAAATCTTAGATCTTAATAAAAGGTAGAAAAGGATTAAAAGAAAGAAAGGAATTAACTTGAGTAAAACCCTCTTAAAATTTCTCCCAGCAAGATAATCATAGAGGAAAAGTAAAAAAGGAAAAACTAAGGCCACCTCTTTAGAAAGAAGTCCCAAAGAAAAGAATAAAAGAGATACTAAATAACCCTTCTTAAGGTAGAAGATAAAAGAAAGAAGGAGGAAAAACACCAGCAAAAGATTAGGCCTATTAGAGATATAAGAGACTGTACTGGAATTTACAGGAATAACCCCATAAACAAAGGCTACCCCCCAAGAAAGAAGATAATCTTTAAATAATTTAAAGATTAAAACAAATAATAGTAAAATATTTAAGAGGTGAAATATCAAATTAGTAAGATGAAATCCCCCAGGGTTATCTTTCCAGAGAAAATAATCCCAACTAAAAGAAAGAAGAACTAAGGGACGAAAATAATCAGACTGACCTTTTCTTATACCTTTACTCCCTAAACTAAAGAAAGGCGAACTAAAAAACTTAGGAAGGTATTTAAGGCTATGAATGTAATCGTTTTCTAAGATAGAAATCTTATCATCCCAGATAAATTCTCCCTTTAAAGAGTTAAAATAGACCAGAAAACAGGCAAAAATAAGCAGGATATTTAAGAAAATCTTATTCTTAAACATAGAATTACCCCTTAAATTATACTTTGCTGGAGAACAAAAGTAAAGGCTCAAAGTAACTCCTCTATAAAGAAAACTTAAGGCTTTACTTAGAGTGGGAAAGAAGATTTCTGAAGGGTTATATCTTGCTCAGTGTTTACCAGGGTAAAGTAAACTCTTACTTTCCTCTTAAGAAGCTTTCTTTAGAAGGGCTTTTTGGAATTTAAAAAAATTCAAAAATATGGTAAACTTTAAAGTGGGTTGTTATGGAAAAAAAAGGGTTTACTTTAGTAGAAATTCTGATAACTACCTTCTTGGGGGTAACTGCCTTAGGAGTAATCCTTAACAGCTTAATATCCACTGCTTATCTCTTAGATATATCTCAAGAAGAAGAAATTGCCAGTTATCATCTAACTAATCTTGCCGAAAGAATTCTGGCTACTCCTTTAGATTATGTAACTGACCGGTTTCCTCCTGGAGTAGAAGATGGACCTTCAGATAACCCCTATGCGGATATAGTGGGTGGCTACAGCCTAAATAACGAACACATTACTGTAACTTACCCTAACCCTGATGCTGAACCTTTAGAATTAAAAATAACTCTTAGCTGGCAGGACAGAAAGGGAAGGACTCACACCCGGTCTCTGTCTACTTTTAAAAGTAGGTGATTATGAATAAAAAAACTTTCACTCTTATAGAAGTAATCATAACTTTAGCCATCTCTATAATAATCATCTTAACTCTCTCTAACCTCTACTTTACTGGCTCAGAATTAGAACAGATAAGTAATATCAAGACTGAGTTGGAGACTACAGGAAGAATAGCCTTAGACATAATGACTAATGAACTTAAAAATACTACCCGAACTTCTTCTCAAAATCCTTCTCCTAATGTCACTATAACTTCAGGCCCTAACCAGAAACAACTGAGACTCTATCTTCCCGAAACAGACAGTGAAGGCAATGTAGTAGTAGACGAAGATGGTGAAATCATCTGGGATACTAATAATCCCATACATTATCAGTATATACCAGGCCAGAAAGAGCTGAGACGCTTAGAAGGAGGAGAACAAAGAATTATCTGTAGTAATGTAAGCGACGTAGATTTCAGTGATATAACCTTGGATAACTCTTTGTATATAAACGAAATAAAGATTACTCTAACTTTGAGCAAGAACACTCCTACTCAAAGGGAAGTATCAGTAACCTTAACTTCTTTAGTAAAACTTAGGAATTAACTATGAATATAAAAAAATCTAAAAATTCTCAAGTTCTTATATTAACCTATCTTTTTATATCGGTATTAATTGCAGTCTCAACCAGCCTTCTCTTTAAAGCGGTAAATAAAAGAAATACTACTTTGAGACAAAGGCAGATTAAAGAAACTTTCTATCTGGCTGAAGGAGCCATAGAATATGCTATAGATTCATTCCGAGAAGCAATTGCCAACTTCCAGATATCTCCGGACATTCAAAATTATGATGTAGAAGTTAGCTACCAAACTCTTAATAACTTCACTGTAGAAGTAAATATCCAACGTAAAGAAGACACCGACCGAATAGTTATAGAAAATGGAACTTATGTCTATGTCCGTAATTATGAAATTATAGCTGAAGTTGCCCATCCCGAAAATAGCAGTATAAGTTTAACTCTTCATCAGATAATTGCCCGCAGATTAATCCCCGCCTTCCAACATGCAGTATTTTACAATAATGACTTAGAAATTCTTCCTGGCCCTAATATGACTCTTTCGGGAAGAATCCATTCTAACCGTGATATTTATATAGATTCCAATAATACCTTAACTGTGGACTCTTTTTATCTGCACTCAGCAGGAGATATATTCAACAGAAGAAAAGATCAAGACAGAGAATCTCCGGGAGATGTAAGAATCCGAGTAGATAAACCTGGCAGTCCTCAATACGAATATATGAACGGCTTAGATAGTGATGACCCTAACTGGACTCAGGAATCTCAAGACCGCTGGAGAGGGACAGTGCAGACTGCTGTCCACGGTGTAACTGAACTTACTACACCTTCAGTAGGCTCAATAGACTCTGACGGTTATTATGCTAACCAGGCAGATGTAGTTATAATAAATGACACTATATATAAAAACGGAGAAACTCTGGTTGAAGGTGTAGATTACCCAACAGGGGCTATAACCCACACTACTACTTTTTATAACAATCGAGAAGGAAAGTATGTAAAGATGACTGAGATTGATTTAAGAAAACTTGCTGGTTATGCTGAAGGAGACCCTGAAGGCTCACCCAGCTTTCCTAACAATCTCCCTTCTAATGGATTAATCTACGCTACCCGCACTGACTCCGGAAACTATCAACCTGGCATAAGACTTAAAAATGGAGAAAAAATTTATAGAGAAGGGGGTCTTACCACAGTAACTAACCAACCTTTATATATCCAAGGAGACTACAATACCCAAGACTCCCAACCTTCAGCGATAATTGCTGATGCTCTTAATATCCTTTCTAATAACTGGAATGATAGTAATAGCACCCAGAATCTCTCCCAAAGAACTGCCTCAGAAACTACGATTAATTGTGCTTTTATTGCCGGAATTGACGAAACTACTCCTGGGCATTATAATGGAGGTCTAGAAAATTATCCCCGGCTCCATGAGAAATGGTCCGGAGTAAATCTTAATATTTATGGCTCCTTTGTGGCTCTCTGGGAAAGCCAGGTTGCTCAAGGAGCCTGGCATTACGGCAATCCTCAATATCAAGCCCCTATCCGTAACTGGCATTATAACACTCTCTTTGATGATCCTGCTAACCTTCCTCCCTTTACTCCTTGGGCAGTAGAAGCACAAAGAATTGCCTGGTGGAAAGAGTAATTTCAAGTCTCATTCAGAAGAAAGAGAGGAACCCTTTATCTGCCAATCTTCAAGAATATACTCGGAATCAAAGAAAAGATAAATCTTATCGGAAGAAAACCAGCTGCTCTCTCCTCTCTTGTAAACCCATCTTTCGAGGTTGCCTTCAGGGATAACTACTACTGGGGGAGGATAATCTTTAAGAAATTCTTCTTTAGATAAACCTTTCTTTAACTCTCCTTTTTCAATAGCTTCTTTTATCTTTAAAAAATTCTCAGTCTCCTCTTTTAAAGTTTTTTCTTTAAGTTTATCGGATTTGCCCAATTCTATCAAGGGCTTAAGAGAGGATAAACTTACACAACCAGTAAAGGAAATTAGCAAAATCACTCCTAAAAATCTTAGCTTCATTCCACTTCTCCTAAAATAATTGTGATATCGTCGTGCTGAGGCATACCTCTATAAAAATTAAAGCACTCTTCTTTTAATTTGTCAACTAAACCTTGTAAGTCTAAATCTGAGTAGTTTAAGATAATTTCTTTTACTCTTTCTAAACCGAACTCCTCAGATTTCTTATTCTTAGCTTCAGTTAAACCATCAGTATAGAGAAGAAACCTGCCCTTAGGATTTAAAGGGAATTTTTCCTCCTCATATTCTAAGAACTCGCTAATCCCTAAAGGAGGCCCGGAGGAAAACTCAAGCTCTAAAACTTTTTTTTCTTGAGAATTATAATAGATTACTGGAGAATGCCCTGCTGAAGAACCTATGATTTTCTTTTCTTTTGTATCTAAAACTAAATAGAAAGCAGTAACGAACCTTCCTTCTAAGACTTTAGCCAACTCTTTATTTAACTTAGTTAAGACCCCAGAGGGAGAAGTCTTATCCTTAGCAAAAACTCTGAATAAAGATACTGTCTGGGCCATAATTAAGGAAGCAGGGACTCCTTTTCCAGAAACATCACCAATAAATATACCTAACTTCTCTTCATCCAACCTAATTAAATCGTAAAGGTCTCCAGCTACAAATTTGGCCGGTTTAAAGAAGGTAGCTATCTTAAGGGAAGGGATTTCTTCCAATTTGAGAGGAAGGAAACTCTCCTGAATCCTGCGGGCAATATCTAACTCCTTCTCCAACAACTCCCTTCTTCTTACTTCCTGAAGAATCCTAAAAAGAGTAATGCCGACATAGACAAACCCAATGATTACTAAAGGCAGAAAGAGATTAATCCAGAGTCCTGCCCCGACAAAAACTAAGGTATTTAATAAAAAATAAACTAAGCCTAAAGCCAGGTTATAGAGAAAGGAAGAAAGGGGTTTAAACCTTAAAGATATAATTAAGGACAATAAAAAAATAACTGTGTTAACCAAGAGATTAAAGGAAAACCCCCCAGGTACTATGAACTTTTTATTCAAGATGCTATTAAATACACTGGCTTGAAGCCCCACCATGGGGTAAAGGTTTTCTAAAGGAGTAGGAGAAAAATCAGATGTGCCGGTAGCAGTAAGGCCAATAAAACAGACTTTATCTCTAAGAAGAGACAAATCTAAAGAAGGCCTTCTTCCTTCCTTTAAATCGGCATAGGCTTTAAGAACCTCAAAGTAAGAAATATGCTTAAAAGAGTTCTTCCAACTTGCTGGATAATTTACCAAAAAAGAATAGTCTTCTGCTAAGGGGATAGTTAACTTATTATCAACTATAACTTTTTTCTTCTTAAACTTTATCTTGGTAATATCCAGATTTAAATAGTCGGCTAAAGCCCTCAAGGCTAAATTAGGAATAAATTCTCCTTTATATTCTACAAACAAAGGGATTCTTCTTCTTTTGCCGTCAGAATCTACCAGAGTATTTATCTGGCCAAAACCTTTTACGCTGGATTTAAGAAGAGGGACAATATCTGCTAAAATTTTTTCAGCTCTATAAGGATAGCCTTTTTTAGCTGGTTGTAAATCTAAGGCTAAAGGCAGAAAAACATTGCCTATAGCCTTAATTGAAGAAGAAAAAACTTTATCGTAGAAAGTAGGCTCACTAAAGAGAATGTCAAAAACTACTGACTTTACCCTGAATTCTCTTAATATATCTAAGAGTCCAGAGTGATAATCCCGAGGAATAGGCCAACTGCCTAAGTTAGCTAAAGTATCATCTGAAATTTCAATTATCAGGATATCAGGAGAAACTCTTAAAGGAGCCCTTAACCTAAATCTCAAATCATAGAGAGAAAGTTCTCCTCCTGAAAAAGCATTAAAAAAGGTAAGAATTCCTACAACAAGAAGAGAAAAAAATAAAACTATATAGGGAGGAGAAATTTTTTTAAAGAAAGTCATTACTTAAATCTATACTGCCAGCCCCAGCTGACAAGACTTTCTGAATACTCCTGCAAACTGTCATTTGAAGAATTCTCCCGGTAGGTATAGTCTAAAAATAGAGAGTTATTTCGGTCTAATTTGTAGACTAAGCCTGTTTTTCCTATATAGAGGTGATCCTTCTGTTTAAAATTAGCTGAAGTTACTGTTCTCTCCTGGTAGTCTCTCTGGAAATAAGATACCCCCCAGTAAGAAGTAATATTTTTAAATAATTTAAGATACAGATAAGCAGAAGGCCCAAAAATCTTATAGTCATAATAGTCAAGATAACGGGCGTTGGAATTATTAGTGTAAAAACTGAAGCCAAATCTCAGAGCTAAAGAAGGTTTGACTATCCAAGTAAGGGTGTATCTGGCTCCCTGGCGCCGGTCTAAGCGAGTTTTATTTTGAGAGCTAATTAGGGAATCACCTAAAGCTTTTCTATCCTGATAGTCTTTCAAAGCATAATAAACTTCTAAACGATGATAGGTTTTTTTAGGAAATTCTTTAGTTAAATACAAAAACCCTTTGTGAAGAAGAAAATCGTAATCATTCTTAGGATAATAAAGCCAGTTTAAATCATAACCTAAACCTAATTCACAAAAATAGAACTTATTGGCTAAAGTTAATTTAAGGTGGTTTAAAAGAGTAGAAGCATCGGTTATTTTGTTGTAATCTTTAAAATCTAAGTCGTAATCAGCCTTAAAATATAACTGCTCTCCAACAGGCTTCTTAAAGTCTAAGGAGTATAAAAACCCTTCAAAAGTATTGTTTTTTCTCTCCGAAGTCAATTCTACATTACTATCATAACCAGAGTAAACTCTTATTCTCTGAGAAAGTTTTGCTTGAGCTTTCTTCTTAAGAATCTCCCGCTCCAGCCTCTTAATCCTTAAAAGTTTTGCTTCTCTATCTTCAGAACCCTGGGTAAATCCATAGCTTTCACTCAGAAAAATTAACAACAATAAAAATAATATCTTCTTCATAACTCTCCTTTTTCAGGGTCTATTAAAATCTATTACTGTGTTTGCAAAGTTCCTCCTTCATCCTGGCCTCCTTCTCCACTAATAGTAGTATCTCTTTGCTCTTCTTCTGCTCTTTTCTCTTCCTGAAAAACTTGACTTTGGTCCTCCTGCGTTTCTCTTCTCACATCTTCTAAATCCTCATCTCTTAAATTCTCCATATATTCTAAGCTTTCCTCGCTATCCTCTCCTTCCTTCTCTCCAACAGTCTCTTCTTCTCCTCTTTCTTCCACAATCTCTCCTAAGTCTTCCTTAAACCCTTGCCAATCCTGATAATCCTCAGAGGTAAGTTTAAAAATATCTCCTAATTCTCCATCTTCATCTACTTCTATACCAAAACCTTCATCTACATCTTCTTCTCCAGTTAAATTTCCCTGAGGGTCAAAACCTTGAATATGAATACTATCCTCAAGGCATAAGAATTCTGCAGACCCTCCAAAACTACTTATCCAGCCGGTTCCTCTTGCTCCGGCTACAGCTACCGGAGTTCTTACTTTAAAGCTTTGAGCCTGCCTTAAATCCTTAATTAAGGAAAAAATTCTTCCCTGAGAGATAAAAACTCGGGAAGGAAAAAGACTTTCTATCTTAACCTGAGAATTCTCAGAAATCTTTATAACATTTTCCAGTTCAGAATCAAAAGCTAAAATACAGCTGGAATTAGAGTAAGTTTTCAATTCATAGTCTTTATCTAAGAACATACCTAACTTTGCTGACTGCCAAGTTAAAGGAACTTTTCTCACCAGAACTTTTCCTTCTAAATCTACTATTTCTAAATGCTGACCAAACAAAAGATTTAACGAAGAAAATAATAACACCCCTACTAAAAACAAAACTTTCTTCATAACCCCTCCTTTTTTAACTAAAATCCTGTAAAAATAAAACTTTCAACTTTTAAACTTTTAAACTTTAAACTTTAAACTATTTTCTACTCTTTCCCTTTATGGAGAAGTTTCCAAGGGTGTTTCTTTAAGTCAAAAGTAAGTTCTTCAAGATTCTTGGTAGTTACCTCTAAATTCTTTACAATTTTAGAAATAGTATCCTGATTGCCTTCCACGGTGTAATTAAGATTTTTGGCTAAATTCTTAACTTCTAAAGTTAAACTGTTCACATTATCCAAAAGGACACTAAAATCTTTAGATAAATCTTCAGCTTTCTCCATTAAAAAATCTAAGTCTGAGGAGGCTTTTCCTTCTAAGGTTGTACCCGGCTTAATAAAACTATTTCCCTGATAAGAACCTATGTGGACATACTTCTCACCCATAAGCCCTAAAGTCTTAATAGAAATCTTGGGATTTTCCCCTATTTTTATATCTTTATTAATTAAAAGTTTTAAGAGGATTTCAGCTCCCTGAAGGGTATATTTAGTCTCAATATCCTGAACCCTTCCTGCTTCTAAGCCGTTAACCATAACCGGCGCATTTCTCTGTAAACCCGAGATATCTCTAAACTTAACATAGATGTAGTAGCCTTCATTTTTAAGGCTGACTTTTCCTGTGCTTAAAGTAAGATATAAAAGACCTATAATACAGAGGATAAAAAACAATCCCACAGCAAACTCACTACTAAACTTTTTCATCTCTTTTCTCCTTTCTAAATAAACTCTTCTAATATCCCAATATCTTCCTTAAAGAAGTCTATGGGCCCTTGAGGCAACCCGTTTATAAACTGCTTTATGTAAGGATTTTCAGAATTTTTAATTTCCTGGGGAGTTCCTACTTGGATGAGTTTGCCTTTATGGACCATAGCTACTCTATCAGCAATTCTGAATACACTCTGCATATCATGAGTTACTACTATTGAAGTTATGAGGAGCTTTTCCGAGAGGTCTTTAATCAACTTATCAATTACCCCTCCTACTACCGGGTCTAAACCTGAGGTAGGTTCATCATAAAAGACAATATCCGGGTCTAAAGCAATGGCTCGGGCTAAACCTACTCTCTTACGCATGCCTCCAGAAATCTGAGAAGGATAATACTTTTCAAAACCCCTCAAACCCACTAAAGAAAGTTTCATCTTGACAATTATTTTAATTATCTCCTCATCTAATTTTGTATGTTCTCTTAAAGGCAAGGCTACATTATCTTCAACAGTTAAAGAGTCTAAAAGGGCTGAATATTGAAAAAGCATTCCAAAACTCTTTCTTAATTCATCTAACTGATAAGTCCTGAGTTTAGATATATCTTTGCCTTTAATTATAATACTGCCTTCGGTAGGTTTAATTGCTCCGGTCATAAGTCTTAACAGAGTACTTTTCCCTGAACCTGAACAGCCCATAATCACAAATGTCTCGCCACAATAAATATCAAAACTTACATTATCTATAATCTTTCTGCCATCAAATTCTTTGCTTACTCCCCTTACAGATATTATAGCTTCCTGAGAATAATCTCTCTGCATAGCTTACATATTAGAAAAATAGAATATAGAGGTAAGGACACAATCTGCTAAGATAATTAAAATAAAACTTATAACTACAGTGCGAGTAGTGGCTCTCCCCACTCCTTCAGCCCCTTTAGTAGTATTAAGCCCTTCAAAACAAGCTACCAAAGCAATAAGAATAGCAAAAACAAATGACTTAGTTAGCCCGGTATATATATCTTTTAATTCTAAATATTTAAAACTTGTCTGAAGATATAGATAAGGGTTTATATTGAGGCTTCCTACACCCACCAAGAACCCCCCTAATATCCCCGAAAGATTGCCTAATATAGTTAAGCAAGGAAGCATAAAAAACAAAGCTAAAAATCTGGGCACTACCAGAAATCTTACTGGATTTATAGCCATAATTTCTAAAGCTTCTATTTGTTCGGTAACTTTCATCGTCCCTAATTCCGCAGAAATTGCTGAACCTACTCTTCCCGCAACTACCAGAGCAGTCAAAACCGGGCTCAATTCTCTGCATAAAGATATTGCTACCAAAGAAGCAACATACAAAACTGCTCCCATCTTCTCCAACTGATATGCAGTCTGCATAGCCAAAACTATTCCCGTAAATATGGCTACAAAAAACACTATTAAAACAGAACGTAAGCCAGTAAAACCCATCTGATAAAACACACTTTCTAACTTCACTGGCTTCTTCTGGAAAGGTCCAATAAAAACCCAGTAAAGAGTACGCAAGAAAAGAATCACCACCCCTCCAGTAGATGAAAAAACACCGATTATAAATCTTCCTATTGAAGAAATCATTAAAACCCCTCCAAAGCTTCTGTAAGATTAGGAAAAATTTCAAATAGTTTAACCAGCTTAGTTATCTCAAAAACACTTCTTACTTTCTCTCCCATTGCACAAAGCCTCAGCCTACCTCCGTTTTTCTTTAAGCGTTGATACATTTCAATTAAAGTAGCCAACCCCGAACTGTCTATATAAGAAATTTCTGAAAAATCCACAATAACTTTTTTTTGACCCTCCCTAATTATTTTATCAAACGCCTTTCTTAATTCCGGAGAAGTATTTATATTTACCTCTCCTTCTAAAGCATAGATTAAAACCTCACCTTGCTTTTCTTCTCTTATCTTCATATTAAGCCTCCCTTCTAAGGAACTTTATCATTATTACCCGGCTCCCTTTTTCTTTAAATATGACCTCATCCATAAGATTCTTCATCAAAAATATCCCTCTGCCTCTTACCTTCTCAATATTCTCTTCTTTAGTGGGGTCTTCCAGCTTTTCAAAATCAAAGCCTTCTCCCTGGTCTTTAACCTCAATAACTAACTTATCAGAATCTAATTGAACCTTTACTTCTACAGTTAACTGAGGGTCTAATTTATTGCCGTATTTAACAGCATTTACTAACGCTTCCTCTAAAGAAAGTCTTATATTAAAAATCTCCTCTTCGGGAATTCCTAAAGGTCTAATTCTTTCTATAATTGTTGAAATAAACGAGGGAATTCTCTCTAAGGAAGAAGGTATTTTTTCTGAAATCTTCATAAAAAGCTTATTCAGAAACAGAAAAAGAGGGAACAATAGATTTAATTTTCTCAGAAGCAGACTTAATTACTTCTTTAAGATAATTTATTTCTTTATCCTTTTCTAAGATTGCCTTTCTAAGTTCTTCTATCTCTTCATTCAGAGTGTCTTTTTCCTTAAGATAATTTAATACCACCTCTCTATCTCTTTTATATTCGGATAAAAACTTTTCTTTCTCCTCTGCTTCTTGCCGGAGAAGGCTTAATTCTTTTTTAAGATCTTCAACTTTAGTTTTAAGTTCGTCTCTCTCTTGGGAAAGGTTACTCGTTTTTTGGGATTGAGCTTCTATCCGTTCTCTAAATTGAGAAAGAAAAGATTTGGTCTTTTTCAAAAGAGAAGTTTTTTCCTCCAAAAGCCTGTCTTTTTCCTCTATATTCTTCTGATACAAATCTAACTTAGAGATTAATTTTTGAATCTCTGAAGAAAGAGAAGCATTCTCTTTTTTTAGTTTTTCTAACTGAGAAGCAAGCTCCTCCTTTTCCTGTTCTAAAAAAGAAATATTACTCTTAGCCTTAGCAAGATTATCTTCTAAAATCTTTATCTTCTGGGTTAAAACCTCCTTTTCCTTAAGTTGGGAAATCAACCTGTCTTTTTCCTCTATATTCTTCTGATACAAATCTAACTTAGAGATTAATTTTTGAATCTCTGAAGAAAGAGAAGCATTCTCTTTTTTTAGTTTTTCTAAC
>Ga0180301_10002507_pt1 | contig 14410 bp, 13 predicted proteins | sample GuaBasSediGuay16_FD_121797 | JGI IMG/M metagenome (GOLD analysis project Ga0180301, IMG submission 121797) | Subseafloor sediment microbial communities from Guaymas Basin, Gulf of California, Mexico - Guay16, Core 4569-2, 12-15 cm | ecosystem: Environmental > Aquatic > Marine > Hydrothermal...
AGTTGCTGGAGTACCAGATACTCAATATGCTTGGGATGGCTTGGTGAAGGATATAGGAGAAAAAGTAATCGGAAGACAAAGAAATGCGTGGATCAAACAATCAAACTTCCTCGATTTGCATACAATCTTAAGGTTTGCAAGAAACATACTAGAAGATAATAACCTTCCAGATCATACAAATTTTAAGATAAAACAATATGGAAAGGATATATTGTTCAAACGATTTGCACTAGATGTTTTTCTGCATTTATTTGTACTCTACGACCAACAACGCTCAGGAAGAAACACGTTTGCGAAGAAATTCTATTGAGAATGCAAAAAAGATAACAATTATTTCAAAGGAACTTTTAGAAAATCGTGTAGCTGAAATTAGAGGAGGAAAAATACAGAGCAAACTTCGATTACTTCGTATAACAAAAGTTAGGCGACATAGCCCAGAGGTGGTAAGAAGCAATGAATCAAGATTTCCAGTATCTTCTGAATAATTTAATTAAAGTTACTGAAAAGTTGAAGCTCATTATTTTCAGTTACCTATTGCAGAACGTGATGAGCCTATTTATAGGGTTTTGGTGCTACACAAAAGATGGAAGAAGAAAACTTAAGAAGGAAGGATTGAGTGGAGAAGTTTAGAACACATTTCAATTCAATTGTCTTAAGATAAGTTTATCGCGTTCTTAAGACTCTTCCGTTTTTCTCATTTCCCAAGAAAAATTCGGAACTGTCTTCGTAATAAAGTCTTACGAAAATGTACGTTACTCATTATATCTCTAGGAGGTACCTAAACTTTTATAAACATGAGGTACCTAAATGTTAGAATGGTGGTTTTATTGAAGCTTCAAAAACAGTTGACAAGGGCCGTGGAGGGTAAGGAGTATTTTAAGTGGGTTGTAGTGATTCCATCAGGGCAAATAGAAAAACTTGGATGGGATGATGGACTAGAACTTGAAAGTATAGTTGGAAAAAACAGCTTAATCATTCGACCTAAAAGGGATTGCTCAGAGAGACCGAAAAAGATGACCTATGAAGAATTTAAGAAAATCATAAAAGAAGAGCTTGGAAAAGAGCCCGAAGGACTTACTTGGACAGAAATAAAGCAAAGGAGACCAGAACTATACCAGAAAGTCCCTAACAACCTCTGGGTAAGAACCCTCGAACAAGAAATAGGTTTAGTAAGGGAAAAAAGAACAGATGGAAAAACTATTTGGAGGCTAAGTAAACGAAAAGGAACTTTGAGCCAAGTTCAAATAAAGCCAAAGGGAAATAAATCGTTTTAAAAAGTGGTGAGTAGAATGAAAATACCACTAGAGAAAATAATAATAGGGAAATTTAAGGTTAGAGAAGAGTTAGATGAAGAACATGTTAAAGAGATAGCTGAAAGTTTAAAGAAAGATGGTCAATGGGATCCGATAGTAGTTAGACCTTCAAAGGAAAAACCAGGATTCTATGAACTTATATCTGGAGAATACAGAACCGAGGCAGCCAAGAGAATAGGCTGGAAAGAAATAGAGGCAACAGTCAAAGATGTAGATGATGCAACAGCCTGGGCACTTGCATTAAAAACAAATTTAATGCGAAGAAACTTAAAAGAGATAGAAGAAGCAAAAACTATTCAAAAACTCATAGAAGAATACGATTTAACTCAGAAAGAAGTTGCTGAAATACTCAGTAGGTCTCAAGCATGGGTTAGCATGCGTTTAAGCCTTGTATTAGGCATTATAGACGAGATTCGAGATGCACTAGCCGCTAATAAAATTAGAGTAGAGCACGCGGTGGCTCTTTCGAGGCTGAAAAGGAAGGTGAAGGCTGTTGAGAAAGGAAAAGAAGTTGAAAAAACAGTTCCAGATGAAAGGAGACAGAAACAGGTTTTAAAACGTATTTTGGAGGAGAACTTGACAGTTGAGCAAACAAAGGAGTTAGTGAGTTTGATTCTGAACGATACGCTTTACACTATAGGTTATGGAGGCTTTAAGGACATTGATTATTTTGTAAAAACGTTAAAGAAGCATAAAATTGACGTTTTAGTGGATATTAGAGATGTAGCTTTTAGTCGAAAAGTAATGTTTTCAGAAGAGGCTTTGAAAAGAGAGCTTAAAAGAAATGGAATCGAATATTTGAGGGTTCCTGAATACGGTGTTGAAGACGTAATTAGGGAACCCTATCTAGCTAGTGCAATGGGCTACAGTTCAAGCGATAACAAATTTTTCGGGTACGACTGTTTTAGGAAATGGTATATATTTCACGTGGCTGGTGGTCCTTTAGACCAAGAGGAGTTTGAGAACTTCGTAAAAAACTTATCTGAAAGGAACAGAGAATTGGCTAAAAAAGTAAGGGAGAAGAGGGAGAAATTCATTAAGTTTATAGAGGAGCTAAAGAAGGCAGGACGCCCATGCTTGATGTGTGCTGAACAATATCCTATACCTAAAGGTAACCAAACTTGGTACTGTCACAGACACATTCTCGCGGAATTGTTAACTGCGTACAAAGACCCCGAAAAACCTGAGATGAGATTTGAGAAAAGAGTCGATCTTCCTCTCCCAGAAGACTTCCTCTATTGAGGTGTGGCAATCAATGGGACAACAACAATCTATTCAATTTTTTGGAATATGGTCGATTGGAGATGTAAAAGAGGATGAACCTGATGATTTAAGTGCAGAAATCAATGGAAAACCAATATATTGTCCTATCTGTAGAAAAAGAATGAAAATGTGGATTGAAGGATGCGGACTTCTACATTTCATATGTAAAAAATGTAATTTTCGACTTACTCAAGTCAAATATCCTAACGAAAAAGATGAACTCGATCTAGAATATTATTATCGGTTGATTGGGGTTGTCTATAATGCCTGATAGAATGGTCATTAACGATTTAATAATTCTCGGTAGAGGATGCCCTGAAAGAATAAGGAATGGTAGAGTAACTGTTTGTACGGCAGGTTATTCTCCTACTCACGGCTTTATTAGAATTTATCCGACAAAAATGGATATGCCATTGGAAAGATGGAGCATTGTCAGGGTTCCTGTTGAACGTAATCCTAGGGATACTAGGAGAGAAAGCTGGAAAATTGTGGGGTCTAAGACAGAATGGGGTAAATTGCATAAAAAGGTTGAAGTTGTTGGAGAACTTGAACCAAAAAAACGCTTAAACCTTATAGCAAATCTTGTTGATGACTGTGTAGAGGATATTCGCAAAGCAAAAAGAAGTTTAGGCATAGTTAAACCAATTATTAAGAAGTGTTATTTTTCGGAAAGAGAAGATTATGATGCAAGTACCCAATTAACTTTACTTGGATATCCAGTTGTTAAAACAAAAAACCAGTTTCCAGTCACGCCAAGAATCAGATATAAGTGCTCTAATTGCAAATCAAAAAGTCACCATGACCAGCAAGTTCTAGAGTGGGGATTTTACGAGTGGATTAGAAAGTGTCCCGACAAGAAAGACCAAGTATGGGAAAATGCTAGAATATTTTCTAAGAGACATAAGATATTTTTCTTCGTAGGAAGCTTATTCCAACACAGAGCAAGGTATGTTATAATTAGCGTTTTACGCATCCCAAAAGACAAAGTACATAAGCCATTATTCCCCCATAAAAAGTAGTAAGCCAATTGCGGCTCCTCATTACGTAAGACAATCGAAGAACTTTATCAGAACCTCTCCACATTGCTCCTCATACGCTTATAGGTCTCCTTATTTAGCCTGAAAGGCCTCTCACGCTTAGGCTTGGCCTATTCCTCGTGTTGATCGATATGTTCGCTTTTATACCTCTCTTCCCGAGGTATGTTCCTATGTCTCCTGAGTCGTATGCTGGTCTCCAGTCACCCCCAAGCCTTGTCTTCGGCCTCCCCTTCCATAGTTTAACCTTTACACCCTCCAGGAGGGGTATGAACCGCTTGCTGTTATGCTCATTTCCAGCCCCTTATCTCTATGCTTAATGGTAGGGATTGAGGGTCTACTACCACGTGAACCTTTGTTCCCTTCACCTCATTATATCCGTCGTAGCCCACGAGCCCCCCTTTCCTAGCCCTTATGGTTGTGCTGGCTACGGCAACTAGGTCGAGGCTCAGCCTACCCATGCTGTACCCCCTAGAGATCAAGACCTCGAGTATCCGCTCCCAGACGCCTTCCTCCGCCTCTTAAGCCTCCTCCAACAAGTCTTGTATGAACCATACCTAGCAGGCATATCCATCACCTACGGTAGCCTCTCCCTCCCCTACCGTATACACCACGTCTTTCCATCCACCTTAGTAGACCTTATCATCGCATGCTAATAGTGCCACGGGAAGAATAACCTAGTTAACTTCTTCTCTTCTAACGTTAGACCCACCCTTCTTTACCGATCAGAACATTTTGACCATTTGACCATTTATTTGACCATGAACATTCATCCCATCTAAACGAAGGGTTTCTTTTAACCACCACTCGACTTGTGTGAGAACATTCATCACGCTTGTTCGGTTGAGATAAACACACCCAAGACCTGCCTCAACACCAACTTTATCCATCATCCTCAAATACTGGAAGGTGATTAAGCATACGCCTTTAATCCTTCCAATCGGATCATCTTCCAAACTTTCAAGTTTAGCACTCTTTGTCCAAGTCCTTAAAGCCATTTTATCGTCATCGCTAACTGTAGATAAGTAGGAGGCTATCCCCCTTAGCAATCCTCCAAGACCTCCTATTCCTCCAAACTTTCCTCAGCTCATCCATGCCGGCTTTAGCAAGATCCTTAAGGCTCCTTATCCTCCAGTCTCAACAAATTTTCTACTAAATTCCTCAACCTTACGAACTACTGCTGTGAAATAGTTAAGATCTATAGATTATAGATAGAGGTGAAGGCTGCATCCACGACCATTAAAACTACGCTTCCACCCACCTCTCAGTCTTAAGGCACCTATTGCAGTGCTCCTTAAGTCCGGAGACCTTCTGCATGTAGCTGTCAACTATTCTCTTTAACTGAGGCATCTAATCGTCTCCTTTTACTCAAATTCGACTTTCCATAAGTGATATATTTTGCCCTTAAGCGAACAATATGTTTACACTATGGAAAATTTAATTTATAAGATAACCAGTTAAATTAGAATGGCGAGTGAAGATGGCCAAGGAGTATAAGGGGCTAATGGCCAAGATAACTAAGCTTCTTGAGGAGGATCCCGGACAGCCTGTTAAGGATTTAGCTAGGAAGCTGGGCGTGAACAGGACTTATCTGGCTGGATACTTAAAAGGCCTTAGAAGACCAAGGATACGTTAAGTCGAAGAGGATAGGACACGCGAGGGTCTATTTTAACAGAAAATAGGGGGATGTAGGCTGGTAGAATGAGTAAATTGGGATGGAAAGAAGCTCCCACGGTCGAGCTAAGACCTATCATTTATCTTGTGAGACATAAAGATAAGTATGATGTAGATCGAACCTATCAGAAGGCTCCAGGAATTTGGACGAAAAAGATGGAACAACATCTCATAGATAGCATTCTTCGTGGCTATCCTGTGCCTCCAATCATAATACACAAAAAAGGTGATAAGAAGTTCATAGTAGATGGACAGCAACGATGGTTTACTATCATGAAATTTGCAAATGATGAATTAGAGTTGAGTAAGGAGTATTCTGAGGACATTATAGCCGATAATGGAGGTAAAACAAAGTATAGCGAACTCTCCGACGAATGGCAGAATAGATTTGATAGCTATCCGATAACTCTGTATTACTTAGAAGATTATAATGATGAGGAGATAAGAAGTACGTTCTTAAGACTCCAAGAAGCTAAGCCACTTACTCCAGGAGAAAGATTGAATGCATATCCAGGAGACATAGTTTTAGCTGTTAGAAAACTTGGAGACCATGAATTCTTCTATAAATCGATCGCAATTGGAGTCAACAGGTACGGAAATATAAAGTTAGCGGCCACTTTCCTTTACTTAGAGAAGGAGGGAATAAAAGATATTAGCCCACAGTACTTATATGAGTTCTTTAAACACAACCGTAATCTTTCAGAAACCTCTAAAGAATACAAGAAAGTTAAGAAAACATTAGATTACTTAAGAAAGGCATTTGATTCAAGAACACCAGAGTTAAGAAGCGAGGCATGGGTAGTGAGTGTTTACCTTTTAGCGTCAAGGTTAATTGAAGAGTATGTGGTTACGGGTAAGCATAGGGATCTAAAAGAATTCTTAGTTAACTTCTACTCTTTAGTAGAAAAGGCGAAGGAAGGTGGCGACAAAGAATTACTGGACTTCAGAGAGGCTGTCATGAAAGGTACTACTATGAGGGATGCTATAGATCTCAGGTTAAAAATAATGCTTAAACGTTTCCTTAAGCAATATATAATCCCCCAAGGCTTGATGAAGATAGACTCTTCTCCTTTGAACAAAAGAGAGAGATATTTAGGAGAGACGGCGGACGCTGTCAAGTTTGTGGTAAGAAGCTAGAATTCGGCGACAATAATACACACTATCATCATAAAGTCATGTATGCTGTAGGCGGTCCAACGACCATAGATAATGCAATTTTAGTGTGTCAAAATTGTCATTATAATAAGCTTCATGGTAAAGGAGAAAGGTGCACTTAACAAAAAGCAGAGGTAGAAGGTGGTAAGATGGGTTATGAAGAGTTCGAATTGAACTTCATGGACAAGCTCTGGGAAGCTGCCAATAGGCTTAGGGGTAAGGTTGAAGTATCCCAGTATAAGCATATAGTTCTGCCTTTAATCTTCCTGAAATATGTCTCTGACATGTTTGAGTCTAGGAGAAGATGGTTAGAGAAAGCAGTTAAGGATCCTAAGAACGAGGATTACTATCTTCCCAATGCAACGGAGGAAGATATTAAGAAAATTTTAGAGGATCGCGATGAATATCTTTCTGTCGGCGTTTTCTATGTTCCACCGGAAGCTAGATGGAGCTTTCTAATGAAAAACGCAATGCAGCCGGACATAGGAAAGCTGATAGATGAGGCGATGACTGCTATCGAGAAGGAGAACCCCAAGCAGTTAAGAGGAGTCCTACCTAAAATTTACGCTGAAGCCCTTGTACCGCCCCATGTCTTAGGCGAGCTAATAAACCTTTTCTCGAAGATTGGATTCACGCTTGTTGAAGATAAGTCGAAGGATGTTCTGGGCAGAGTTTACGAATATTTCATCGGAAAGTTTGCTGAAGCAGAGGGAAAGAAGGGTGGAGAATTCTATACGCCTGGATGCGTTGTAAGACTATTGGTTGAGATGCTTGAACCATTTGAGGGGAGAGTCTACGATCCAGCTTGTGGTAGCGGTGGAATGTTTATCCAAAGCTGGAAATTCTTAGAAGCTCATAAAAGAGATCCTCATGCCATATCAGTTTATGGTGAGGAAGTCGTTGAGACTACATGGCGTATCTGCAAAATGAATCTAGCTATAAGAGGTATTCCAAGCGAGAACATCATTAGAGCTGATACACTTCTTGAGCATAGGTTCCGAGACTTAAAAGCAGACTTCATAATAACCAATCCCCCCTTCAACATGACTAAGTGGGGTGCTGATCGAGTAAAGAATGATGTTAGATGGAAGTATGGAATCCCTGATGACACATCAAAGAATGGCGGGAATTATGCTTGGATTCAACATTATATCTATCATCTAGCACCTAACGGAAGAGCAGGCTTTGTTATGGCTAATGGTTCTCTGTCTTGCGGGGGAAAGTATGGCGAGATTAGAAAAAGGATAGTTGAAGATGATTTAGTTGATTGCATAATTGCACTACCTCCAAAATTGTTCCTCACAGTTGCAATTCCAGCCTGTTTATGGTTTTTAGCTAAAAATAAGGATGAAAGAGCTAAGAGATTTAGAGATAGGAGAGGACAAATTCTATTCATAGACGCAAGAGAACTTTACAAACCCATTTCAAGAAGACTCAACATACTAACGAATGAACATATACAACTAATCGCAAACACTTATAGAACTTGGAGGAAAGGTGAAAATTATAGAGACATCCCAGGCTTTTGTAAATCTGTAACTCTTACAGAAGTAAGGAAAAACCATTACGTTCTTACACCTGGTAGATACGTAGGCATTCCAGAGAAAGAAAAAGAAGAGAAGCCCTTTGAAGAGAGAATGAAGAAGCTTATTGAGCAACTTATGATGCAGCTAACAAAATCTGAAGAATTGAAGGAAAGAATAAGAAAAAATCTGAGGGAGTTGGGATATGACCTTTAGGTTACCTGAGGATTGGAAGAAGGTTAGACTTGGAACTTTAATGAGACTTGTGAGAAGAAGATTTGAACCTAATAAAGATGATATTCGACCATACGTAGGTCTTGAACATATATTACCAGAGAAGTTAAGATTAGCTACCCACGGTTGGTCCTATGAAGTTGAAAGTACTAAATTTGAGTTTAAGAGAGGAGACATACTATTTGGGAAACTGAGACCTTATTTCAGAAAGGTGATTTATGCCAAGTTTGATGGAATATGCTCTACCGATATATGGGTTATTAGACCAAATAAGGGAGTTGATGGTAGATTTCTATTTTATCGTTTAGCATCTTGGGAAGTGGTTAATGTTGCTTCAAAAGCATCGAGTGGAACAAAGATGCCAAGGGCTCAATGGGATTTTTTAGTGAATTATGAAGTCCCTATTCCACCACTTTCTGAACAAAAGAAAATAGCTGAAATCCTTGGTTCATTAGATGATAAGATTGAGCTAAATTACGAGATGAACAAAACTCTTGAAACAATAGCTCAAGCAATCTTCAAGCACTGGTTTATTGATTTTGGACCATTTCAGGACGATCTTGTCTACAATGAAGAGCTTGATAAGGAAATCCCAGAGGGATGGGAAGTTGCAGAACTTGGAGAAATCTTGAGTTTAGAGTATGGTAAAGGTCTTCCTAAGAGAGAAAGGAAGCCTGGAAATATTCCTGTCTACGGTTCTAGCGGAATAGTTGGATGGCATAACAAGGCCCTTGTTAAAGGTCCTGGAATTATCGTTGGTCGTAAAGGAACAGCGGGCTCAGTTATATGGTCACATACAGACTTCTTCCCAATAGACACAACATTCTATGCCGTCCCAAGAAGAATTAATAGTATGGTATTTCTGTACTTTGAACTTAAACGTCAAAACTTGCCAAAATTGGTCGCTGATTCTGCGGTTCCAGGGTTAAATCGTAACATAGCTTACATGAATAAAACCATTATACCTCCAGAAAGCTTAGTAAAACGGTTTGACGATCTAGCTACCCCCTTATTTAAGATGATGCATGTAAATAGCCAAGAAATTCGTGTTCTTGAACAAATAAGAGATTCTCTTCTCCCGAAGCTCCTCTCAGGTGAGATTAGAGTAAAAGTCGATGTTGAAGAAGAGTTTCCTAAGGAAACTAAAAAGCTTGTTGAAATAAAGAAGGAGAAGGCTAGAATCCGGAAAACACTTTTAGACTATTTCGAGGGTGCTTAAAATGCTCGGCGAAAGCTTGCTAGAAAGAGCAGCCTTGGAATGGTTTGAGGAGTTGGGGTATGAAGTAGCTTATGGTCCTGATATTAGTCCTGGGGGATCTAAGCCGGAAAGGGATTCCTATTCTCAAGTTTTATTGTTAAATAGATTGAGGCAGGCATTACTTAGAATTAATCCTACTCTGCCTGAAGAAGCTATAGAAAAAGCGATTCATAAGCTAGTTCATATAACGAAACCTACACTGGAGGAGACTAATAGAGCTTTTCATTCTATGTTAAGGAATGGCGTTAGCGTGCGAGTGACTAGAGGTAAAGAGAAGATTGGTGAGATAGTAAAGCTTTTCGACTTTGAAGACTTAAACAACAACGATTGGCTAGTCGTCAACCAGTTTAAAGTGATTGAAGGAGAATACATGAGAATTCCAGATATAGTAGTCTTTGTTAACGGCATACCGATAGGCTTAATTGAGCTGAAAGATCCTGGAGATCCTAGAGCAACTGTGAGAAGAGCTTACAACAAAGTACAGAATTATAAGAGAGAGATTCCATCCATCTTTTACTACAATGAAATAATAGTGCTTTCAGATGATGCAACAACGATAGCTGGAACCATAACAACACCCCTTGAAAGATTCTCACCATGGAAAACCATTCATGGAAAAGAGCCGCCTAGGGAAATGACGCCGCTTGAGACGGCAATAAAAGGTATGTTTGATAAAAGTGTGGTTCTAGAGTTGGTTAGGGACTTTGTAGCTTTTGAGCATGACGGTGCTAGATGGCAGAAAATGCTTGCATGGTATAATCAGTACGATGCTGTAAAGGAAGCAATCAAAAGAACTTTGGTGGCTTATAGGTCGAAGGATAAGAGAATAGGGGTTATCTGGCATGCTCAGGGAGCTGGAAAATCATTAGAGATGGTCTTCTACGTAGGAAAGCTTTTAAGAATACCCGAACTGAATAATCCAACAGTTCTCATCTTAACTGATAGAAATGATTTAGACAATCAGATATATGAGAAGTTTGAGGCTGTAGAGAGGGAGCTTATCCCCTATCCCGAGCAGGCTGAAACTGTAGAGCATTTAAAGGATCTGCTTAAAGTTCCTGCTGGCGGGATAATCTTCTCCACTGTTCAGAAGTTTAAGGCAGAAGGAGGGAGGTTCCCATTACTCTCAAAGAGGGAGAATATAATAGTAATCGCTGACGAGGCTCACCGCTCCCATTACAACTTCATTCGAGGTTACGCGAAATACATAAGGGAGGGGCTGCCGAACGCGACCTTTATAGGTTTTACTGCAACTCCAATCGAGCTTGGCGATAAGTCTACTATTCGAGTATTTGGAGATTACATCCATGTCTACGATTTAGCGAAAGCGGAGAGAGATAGAGTAGTTGTTCCGATAATCTATGAAAATCGATGGGCGAAGATAGGATTAGAAAGCCACGCTAAGGAGTTCCTAGATAAGGAATTTGAAGAGATCACAGAGCGGGAGGAAGTAGAGGTCAAGGAGAAGCTGAAGAGGAGATGGTCTAGGCTTGAAAGAGTTCTAGGTTCTGAGAACGTGCTAAAGAAGCTTGCAAAAGATATAATCGAACATTTCGAGAAGAGATGCGAAGTCGTAGAAGGGAAAGCTTTGATAGCATGCATGAGTAGGAGGATATGCGTTGACCTATATAATTATATAATAAAGCTGAGGCCGGAGTGGCATGACGAAGATGATAGGAAAGGCGTAGTAAAGGTCTTAATGACCGGCTCTACTGATGACCCACCTGAATATCAACCGCATATAAGGAACAAGTATAGGAGAGACCAGATAAAGAAAAGGTTTGCTGACCCTTCAAGTCCAATTAAGATACTTATAGTGAGGGATATGTTGCTCACAGGTTTTGATTGCCCCTGCCTTCATACGATATATGTATATAAGCCAATGAGAGGGCATACTCTCATACAAGCTATCACTAGAGTAAACAGAGTCTACAAAGATAAGCCTTCCGGCTTAGTTGTTGATTACGTAGGTATAGGCGAAGCCCTAAAAATGGCTGTTATGCAGTATGCGAAGAGAGCTCCAGATGCTCCCAAGACCTTCATCTCTCAAGAGGATGCACTACCGATATTAAAGGAGAAATACGAAGAAGTCAGATCCTTCTTAGGAGGAATAGACTACTCAGGATGGAGAAGCCTAAGCTCCAAGGAGTTAGTGCGATTATTTCATAAAGCTCACAATGAAATAGTTAAAGACGATGATACGAAGAGAGAGTTCCTCAGGGCTTTTTCAGCCTTAAAGAAGGCATTCGTTCTAGCCACACCACATCCAGAGGCCTTGAAGCTCAAGGACGATATAGCATTCTTCGAGGAGCTGGGAGGTAGAATCATTAAGTCATCGCCTGAACATGTAATACCTCCTCCCCATGTAGATACAGCACTTAAAAGACTTGTAGGAAAGGCTGTAGTCTTAGAGGATATAGTAGACTTATTGTCGGAAAGCATGGTTGGACGCCCGAGGCTTTCGATTCTGAGCGAGGAATTCCTAAAAGAAGTTTCTGAAGTAGAGTTCCCGAATCTACGAATAGAGCTGCTTAGGAAGCTTTTGAACGATGAGATAAGGATTAGAATGAGGAGAAATGTGGTGAGATACCAGTCGTTTAAAGAGAGGCTTGAGAGGACTATAAGAGAATACCATAATAGGGCTATGGGGTCAGCTAAGGTAATGAAGGAGCTCATTAAAATAGCTAGGGAGTTAAGGGAATCTATAAGAGCAGGGGAAGAGCTGGGCTTAACGGAGGAAGAATTGGCGTTTTACGATGCTTTATCTAGAGGAGAGATATTTATAGCTTCTAACGAGGAGCTCAAAAAGCTTGTACGAGAGCTCATAAAAACGATTAAAAATAATTTATCTATCGATTGGACAGAACATGAAAACGTTAAGTCGAAGGTCAGAGCTTCTGTTAAGAGATTGTTGAGAAGACATGGATTCTCCCCAGTCAGGTATCCGACGGCTGTAGAGCTTATAATGAGGCAAGCAGAGGTCCTCTATAGAGATTGGCCGACTCTAGCATTTGAAATGGGGGAAGCTATTTTCTCTCTTGGGCAGAGTATATAAGGTTAAGGCGGCGGCTTTGCTAGTAGAGGAACAATTCTTCTTTGAATATTGTTTCCGAGGGAGCTGTAATGGGCTCTAGCTTTAAAGAACAAATTAGGAAAGTAAAGGAAAGGGAGGCGTATATTTCCTATGAGCTCTACCGTCTCCTCAGAAATGCCATAATTAGAAGATTAGTCTATGAAGACTCTAGATGTGAGTTTAAAGAAGTACTACCCGAATTTCCAGTAGGTGATAAAAGAGCTGACTTAGTAGTCTTCGCTACTAGGTATGGCGGAGCCACTCAACCATTTTTAGTTATAGAGGTAAAAGTGAGGGCATATGCAAGACCAGGTCCCTCAATGGCTAAAGCTGTGAAGAGAGCCCGAACATATGCAGTAAATTTGGGTGCAACACCAACGCCTTTCTTTGCTGTCTATGATGGATGGGAGCTAATGGTATTCAGAAACATCTCTCCCTATTTAATCGGCGTATATGGAGCTATAAAGGATGAGTATCAGGCTAGGAACCTTCTTCTAGGGCTTGAAGAATTCTCTTATAAAGGTGAGAGAGAAATATTAGATAAACTACCCAAGCACGCAGATCCGGATTTTTTAATTAAACGCATACTTCCCTTTATTGCTAGAGAACTTGCAAGAGATCCTTCTGAGGCAGAGAGGTTCAGGAAGTCATGGTTACAATTGATTTAATACATGAGCTTATCCCAAGGCCTCTCCCCTCCCTACCGTATACACCACGTCTTTCTATCCACCCTAGTAGACCTTACCATTCCATGCTAGTAGTGCCGTGGGAAGAATAGCTCAGTTAACTTCCTCCCCTCTTGGGTAGGGTTGTAAAATTAGGGAGGTATGTTTTTTGTTGTTGGCAAGTATACCGACTGAGCCTTGGGATATTCTGTTTACTCCCTCCTTTTGGTGGTTTTTGGCAGTAGTAGTGGTGTTAATTGTGGTGGAGCGAATTGTTTCATGGACTGCTCGGAGAACCGTTACGAGGTTAAATCTATCCAAGTCGGCTGCGAATAATAATTATTGTTGTCAGATTGATACTTATGGTTACGGGTGTTACCGCAGCTTCGCCTTTGTTTGGAGTGTTTATTCCCTCCGAGTTGCTGGCCGCTCTAACCGCTTCACTGGCAACAGCTTTTGCCCTGTTCCTGTCGCTTTCGCTCCAGAATGTCGTTGCAGGAATCTATATTCTGGTCACTCAACCCTTTTCTGTAGGCGACTATGTGCGAATCGGGACAATGAGGGAATAGTGGAGGAGGTAACAATCAATTACATAGACTGTATGGACCTGACCGAACTTTTGTAACTCTGGCAAACCAAAGAGTTCTACTAAACAATAATATGGTTGTTTTTGGAAGTCGTTTTTGAGGTGTGCCGTGTTGATTGGGTTAGTGGATTCTTTTTCCCTGATTTTTTGTTCCATTTCGGCTTGGGTTTTGAGGGGTGCCACGTCTCTAACTTTTTCCAGTGTGATTGCTTCGTTGGGGCAGTTGGAGGCGCAGACGACGCAGCCGATGCAGAGGTCTTCCCCCTTATCACCATCATGTCATCGGAGAGGTTGTCCGAGTGTGGCCAGTGGTGATAGATGGCTTCCATGGGGCAGATTTCCATGCACTTCTCACATAGTGTGCACAGGTTTCTGTCGATCTTGGGGGCGAAGTTTGATTTTGCTATTGCGCCGTAGTTTCGAAGTTCTTTAACCGATTTCAGGAATCCGCAGCAGCAGGGACAGCAGTTGCAGATGAAAGCCGAGGTGTCCTGAATATTTATTGTTTCGTGCACTAGCCCAGCCTTCTCAGCCCTCCTCATAATGTCCATGACCTCCTCTAGGGTGACTTGCCGCCCTACCCCTTGTCGATGACGAGTTTTGCTAGGAAACCTGTGGTCACACAGAAGTTC
>Ga0180301_10002508_pt1 | contig 14406 bp, 18 predicted proteins | sample GuaBasSediGuay16_FD_121797 | JGI IMG/M metagenome (GOLD analysis project Ga0180301, IMG submission 121797) | Subseafloor sediment microbial communities from Guaymas Basin, Gulf of California, Mexico - Guay16, Core 4569-2, 12-15 cm | ecosystem: Environmental > Aquatic > Marine > Hydrothermal...
CAGGTTGCCGAGGCATGGCAGAAGGCGCTGGAGGGGAAGATGTCGGTGCATCGGGTATACAGGCTGGCCGAGAGGAGGATGAAGAGGGACGAGATGGTTTGTGTGGGTGATAAGGTGGAGTTACCCGCCGAGGTAGTTATTGTTGAAGGGGATTTTCGTGAGCGTCTAGCTGAGTTGGGGGAGAATGCGGCGGGCCTTGCCGTTTTTATTGTAACCGGGCCTTCTTTGCCCGTCAAGACTTCGCCGAACTTTCAGCTAGCCCCTCCCCTTCCGCCTAAGCTTCCCAAACAGCCTCGCCAACCAGCTCTCCTTCTTGGGAGGGGGAAGCGCTTTCTGACGCTCCTCCTCCAACCATTTTTCAAGCTGGACGATCCTCTCCTGGAGGAAAGCCTTATCCCGCTCAAGCTCCCGTATACGCTCCTGTAAAACCCGTATGAGCTGGGATGGATCCTCCGTATGCGCCTCCGCATGCGGGGTGTATGCGCTGCGCATGCGCTCGATCTCCTCCTCGGGGATCTTGTAAACTCCCCCCTCTTTGATCGCCTTGAGCTTGCCGGCTCTAATCATCCTTCTTACGGCGTCGGTTGAAACCCCTAAGAGCCTCGCCGCCTCCTTCGTCGATATATACATCCCCCTCCTCCCATGTATGCGCACCGCATGCGCTGTGCATGCGCAGCGTATGCACAATGCATACACCGCGCATACATATCACATGCGCGATGTATGCGCGAGGGGAGAGCGAGATAAGCTGGGAAGGGGCGCTTCTCCCTCATCGGTTCCCGCCCTGGCTCTCCTCGCTCTTGACGGACTTGGCAAGCTTGCGTATCAGCTCCGCGTCGGAGGGCTTGACCAGATACATGTATCGCTGCCCAAACGGCACCTTGATGAGCCGATCGCGCAGGTTGTAGGTGTCGATGATGTAGAAAACCCCCTGCTTGCTCAGACCTAACTCGCGGGCGAGCTGGGCAATTGTTTTGAGCTGATCCTCCCGCATCGAAACATCACCTCCGAGAGGCTACTTAGATTATACTTGACAAGCATACACCCCGTCAACCCGCTTTTTGATCGCTCATCTCCGAGGAATTTCTCACAAATTGACACTTGACAACTATCAAGTTATGTGATATAATTCATGATGAGCTAATCGGGAGGTGGCGGTGATGATAAGGGTGGGAGACATAGTGAGATACAAGGACGCGGCGAAGGGGACGACATGGGAGATAGGGATGGTCAAGGCGATAAGGGACGGCAAGGCCCTGATCGCCCACGGGATAGGGCACTGGAACATTTACGGGCTGGGAGATATGGTCCCGCTCGACAGGCTTGAGAGGATAAGCGAGGGGGAGATGAGGGAGATAATGAAGAACATACGGCTCACCAGGATGTTCTGGGAGATGATGAACAGGTTGAAGGAGGTCGAGCAGCATTTGAAAAGCGCCGCTTCCGATGTGGAGGAGATATGGGAGCATCTGGATGAGTTCCCGCCCGGAAGCGATGAGAGGAGGCAGCTCGTAAACACCGCCCTATCGACCGCCTCCGTGGCCTGCCAGTTTACGGCCGAACAGCTGGCACGGCTTGCCGAGGAGATGGAGAGGCGAATGAGGCTGATAGAGGAGGTGAGGGGATGAGGAGGAGGTTCCTCAGGAAGACGAGGTTGGACTTGGCCCGGGTAACCGTTATCGGGGATCTGATGAAGGATGATGAGGCTTATCTTGAGATCAGTTTCGATGCCGGGGTGCTCGATGAGGAGGGCAGAGAGCGGTTTCTGAGGTGTGTAGCTCAAAGAGGGCTTGATAAGCTCAACGGAGAAGAGGTCCAGATGGAAGTGAACTCCGGAATCGCCTCGCTCAACCTTAAAACCTCACGCCTCTATCTCACCGAGACCTCCGTGCCTGCTGGGGCCATCAGGCGGAGGCTCGAAAGGGACGGCGTTGAGATCACGGAGATGAGGATCTGGGAACAGGCGATAAGGGAGTGCAAGGACATAGCATACGATGATCTGAGGAGCCTGTTGATGGAGATGGAGAGCGAGGACTTCCCCACCCTCCCCGACGGTGGGGAGTGGACATACGGCAAATGCCCCGAATGCGGGCGGGAGTCGGAGGATGCCATGGTCGATGGGATCTGTCCGAAATGCGGGGCGGAGATGGCGCCGGTCTGCTACGAGGAGGAATCGGAGGAGGAGATGCCGACGCTGAGGGTGATACTCGAAACGATACTGGACAGCCTGGTGAGGATGGCCGTTATGCTGAGGGGGTATGAGGAGGAGATCGATAAGCTTCTCGATGGGAATCCGGCGACCACCATGGTTGCCGCAGCTAAGGGGTATGTGGCGGTGAAGGTGACGGGGGTATGGGCCGAGCGGATGGCCATGCTGCTCGATGAAACGCTGAAGGCACCGGCTGAGATCCGTTATCCGTTGAAGTATAGGAGGTGAGAAATGTCTATGAGAAAGGTCGAACATCGGGCTCGGATGAGCCGACGTGGGAAACGCCGACGGCCCATCTATTTCTGCACCGATAGGAGCATCGCGGAGGAGATAACCCGGATGGCCGAAAGGGAGGGCGTTTCCCGGGCACTCATCGCAACCCGCCTTTTCAAGAGGGGCTGGAGGCGGTTTACGGGAGGTGAGCGGTGATGAGAAGCGCCGTATTGCACGTCAGGCTTGAGCCTGAGATGGCAAGGGAGGTCGAGGCCCTGGCGGAAAAGCTGGAGCTTTCAAAGTCGAGGTTGGTGGACATCCTGATCCGCTGCGAGCTGCGGTATGAGAGGGGGAATAGGGAAGCGTTTCGCATCATCCGACGGGTGATGGGGGTAGATGGAGAATGAGCGTTGATGCCCGGAGGGAGCGGAGAGATGGAAAAAGGCGGGATGAGGTTTTCGACCTCATCCCGCCCCTTGATAGCTCCGCCCCACAGGTGTTAAAATCTACCGAGACGGAAAGGAGGACGAGCTATGAGAGCTGTGTTGATCGGAGTCATGCTCCTATCCATAATGATACCACATGCTCGGGGGGAATTGACCAAAGAGGATGTAGTCCAGATCATCAGGACTGAGCTTGAGCCGATAAAGCTCGCCATCGCGGAGATGAGAGGCCAGATGGCCACCAAGGACGATCTTCTGGCGTTGCAGCGGGATATGATCAAGCGAATGGATGAGATGAGGGCGGAGCTTCTCGGACAGATCGGGGAGCTTCGCAAGGCTAACGAGAAAACGAACGACCGAATCGACTCGCTTTATCACGCCCTGGCTTTTATGGCCGTTACGATCTTCGTGGCGATACTCTCATCGATCGTGGCGGGGCCTATCTTCGCGGAGTGGTGGAGGCGGAGACAGGAGGAGAAATCAGAGCTGAGGAGAATAAGGGAGAGGGCGAGGATGGCCATGAAGGAACATCCTGAGTTTGCGGAGGCTTATAAGGAGGCAGGATTGCTGTGAGGGTGGGGAGTGGGGGTCAAGTTAACATAACAGCAGCTTATCGGAAACTGGGAGATCCCGATGAACTACATTCCAAGTGATATCCAAAAACTCCGCGCTTTGCTCGGTGACCTGCTCACAGCCGATTTTGCGTTAATAACGCATAAAGTGGCGTGGCAAATTATTTTGTATTACGCGCTGCCGGAGATAGAAAGACGCGGGTTATCAATCGAGGATGTGTGGGCCGGGCAAATCATCTTCCCTCCCGATAAACCCGCAATCGTTCGCTTCAATGAGGAAGTTGAAACGCTTGTCTGCGTTGAAGGAAAGTGGACAGCGTTCGATGAGAGCCTCTTACAAGAAGCGGAGAAGTTCGAAGACGTCAGGCCCCTCAACGAACCTCCTGGTTGGGCTCATGTGACCTTCTTCATAAAAAGGGATGAGGAGAAAGGCGAGAGGCAAATTATAATCCCCAATCCGAATGTGGCCCCAATCGTCTCCGCTGTTCTACACCCACCAAGGCTAAGCCAGACACTGCGGTTAAAGACGTGCGTGGAATGTGGAAGGCTCTTCGTAGCTGAACCCAAACACCCTCATCAGAGGTATTGCTCAATTCGCTGTAGGGAAAGAGCAAAGAAACGGCGATATAGGCAGCGACACAGATAAAAAGCAGCAGGGGACATGTCCCAGTAGACATGTCCACCGTTGACAAACGGCGGACGCTTTGGTATAATTTTGCAAAACGCCAAACTAAGCGCCCCGATCCCGCCTGATCGGGGCGCCAAATCAAAAACAAGGAGGTGTATACCAGATGAATCCCGCCGGTAGAATTATACCAGCCAGCGGTCGAAAGAGCAACCCCTCCGTTCTCAAGCAGGCTCTGGTATACCTAAGGGAAGGCTTATCAATTATCCCAATTCGTCCAGGAACGAAGGCTCCGAGGATCTCCTGGGAGGAGTTCCAGAAGCGCTGGCCAACCGAAGAGGAGATTCATCGCTGGTTTTCAGAGGATGGAGTCGGGGTGGGCGTGGTATGTGGGGAGATCAGTAACGGATTGGTGGTGCTCGATTTCGATGGTTTGGATTACGCTGAAGTTGCCGTCGAGTTTGAGGAGAATTTTCAGGAGATTGCGTATGGGACTCGCAGGGTCGCGACGGGAAGCGGAAAGCTCCATCTGTGGTTGCGATGCTCGGATTTGCCAGATGATCTGACGCGCATAGCGTGGAAGTTCCCGGATCTGGGTGATGCAGCCGTGGAGTTACGGGGGAACGGGCATTATATAGTAGCCCCACCTTCTGTTCACCCATCCGGTAAGCCGTATCGATTCCTGAACAGCAAGCCAATCTTGGAGATTCCTTGGGATAAGCTGCAGGAGATAATCGCCTGGTTTGACGTTCGGGGTAAACGAGCGGTCGGCCAAAACCCCAGGCAGATCCAGACTCAGAACACGCCTCATGATGTGGTTTGTAGGAAGGGAGATGTCATCAGGGAAGCCGCCGAGTATTACCTGCAGAGGGCCTTAGCGGTAGCATCGCCTGGCAATCGCAATTGCACAGGGTTTTGGTTAGCCTGCCAATTGCGAGATCTGGGCTTGGATGAGTCAGAAGCCGAGGGCTACATGATCCAGTATGCTAATGGAGTTCCACCCGGCGATCACCCTTATACTGCGGAAGAGGCTCTCGCCAGTCTGCGATCGGCCTATAAGAGAGAGCCCCGCGAACCAGCAATCCCGGGGTTGAAAAAAGAGAGAAAATACACTCCCTCGGGCATGCCCGTTGAGGAGGTCCAGCTTGATCCCAAACTCATGGACATCCTCGTGCAGCGGAACCTCACGGACGCCGGCAATGCCGAATGTTTCAGGGACATCTTCGGGGCACATTTCCGCTGGGTTAAGGAGAAGGGTGCTTGGTTTCGCTGGGACGGTGTCCGGTGGGTCGAGGATGATGAGGCAGCCCTAAGGGCTATGCTGGAGGTGGCCAGGCTACGGGCGCGGGCGGCCGTTTCCATCGAAGACGAGGAGAGACGGGCGAAGGTTTTGAAGTGGGCGTTGGCGTCTGAGAACAATGCTCGGCTTAACGCTGCCCTCAACATAGCTGCTGCCTTTTTGACAGTGCGGTATACTGACTTCGATAAAGATCCTTGGCTCCTCTGTTGCGCCAACGGTGTTATAGATCTGCGAACCGGTGAACTTCGACCCTCTAAGCCTGAGGATATGCTCCACCGATCGACTAATATCCGATACGACCCAACGGCTGAGTGCCCTAGGTGGGAGAGATTCCTTAGGGAGATCTTCCTAGAAGACGAGGGATTGATCGGGTTTGTCCGGCGCGCCGTTGGTTATAGCTTGACAGGCTTGATGCCCGAAACGGTCTTTGTCTGCTATGGAACGGGAGCAAATGGGAAGTCAACGTTCCTGACCGTCTTAGAGTGGTTACTCGGGGAGTATGCTGTTGTAGCCCCGCCTAGTGTCTTTAGAAGAGGGATGGAGAGAGGAGAAGCTCCCTCTCCCGATCTGGCAAAGCTCGCAGGGGCTAGGTTGGCCAAGGCTGTCGAGGTCAGGGAAAATATACGGCTCGACGAGGAGAGGGTGAAAGCTCTGACCGGCGGTGATCGGCTCACAGCGAGATTCCTTCATAGGGACTACTTCGACTTTTACCCTACCGCGAAGTTGTGGTGGTGCGTGAACCATCGCCCGGTCATTAGAGATACCACGTTTGCGATGTGGCGGAGAGTTTGCTTGATCCCGTTTGAAGCGAGGTTTGAACCAAATAAAGGCAACTGGCAACCCAAGGAGGAGTTGTTAGCCGAACTGAAAGCGGAGCTCCCCGGGATACTCGCCTGGGCGGTCCGCGGCTGCCTTGAATGGCAAAAGGGGGGACTTGAACCTGCGGAGAAGGTGAGGGCGGCGACAGAGGAATACAGGCAGGAGTCAGATGTGATCGAGAGGTTCCTAGAGGAACGCTGCATCCAAAAGCCGGAGGCGAAAGTGAAAGCCAGCGAACTCTACCAGGAATATCGGAGATGGTGCGAGGAGAACGGGGAAACCCCCATGACCAATACAGCCTTTGGGCGCCGCATGAGGGAGAAGGGGATCGAGAAGGCTAAAGAAGGGCGTTACATTTTCTATCGGGGTATCGGCCTGCTGGCAGAAGATGAGGGTAGCGCGGAGAGAGTGTAGAGGGTTGAGAGGGTTTTTTCAGGTTTTAGCTGATCTAATTTCTATATATGGGAAATTCGTAGCAAACTATCTCAACTATCTCAACTATCTCCCCTGCGGAGCATAGGAGGTGAAAACATGCCTGCGAAACGGGGGGTCAAATATCAGGCTCGGATAAGCCGGCGGGGGAAACGCCGCCAACTTATCTTTCTCTACACCGATAGAGCCACTGCGGAGAAGATAACCGAGATGGCGGAGAAGGAAGGCGTTTCCCGCACGCTTATCACAACTCGCCTCTTCAAAAGGGCCTGGAAACGATTTACAGGAGGTGAGTAAATAATGGGAAGCGTTGTATTACATATCAACCTTGAGCCTGAGCTGGCGAAGAAGGTCGAGGCCTTAGCGAAAAGGCTGGGCCTTCCCAAGTCGAGGTTAGTGGATATCTTGCTCCATTTCGAGCTTCGGTATGAGGAGGGGAATAAGGAAGCGTTTCGCGTCCTTCGCCAGGTGATAGGGGAGGGATCGAAAGATGAACGTTGAGATCAGGGTGGAACGGATCAGAAACGTCGAGGGCAAGGGCAACCTGAAGGCGTTTGTCGACCTGCGGATAGGCAAAACATTGTTCCGCTCTTGGAGGATCATCCAGCAGCCGGGGCAGCGACCCTGGGTTTCGCCTCCGGTCGAAAGCTGGGAGACCAAGGAGGGGGAGCGTAGGTATCGGCGGTTGGTGGTGCTGCCCGAGGAGCTGCAGAAGCGGGTTGAGGAGGAGGTCCTCCGGGCGTGGCAGGGGCGAGAAGACCGTTCTCAATGGGATGATGAGATCCCGTTTTAAGGAGGTAAGGCGATGCCCGGCGGAGGCCCGAAACTCAAGGGCAAGAGGGGGGAGCGCGAGGTCGTTCGCAGGCTGAGGGGCGCCGGTATCCGGGCCAGGAGGACCCCCTTGAGCGGCTCGATGGATGGGTATCCGGGCGATGTGGCGGTGGAGCTGGGAGGTCGTGAGCTGGTGGGCGAGGTCAAGAGGCGCAGGGACGGCTTCAGGGAGCTGTATCGGTGGCTTGAGGATCGGGATATCCTCTTTTGTCGGGCCGACAGACGCGGATGGCTCGTCGTTATGCCGCTGGAGGTTTTCATCACCCTTGCGAAGGAGGCAGGCATAGATGTGGGCAGAGCTAAAGGCAGCTGATAAAGAGGATTTTTCCAGCAAGTTGACATTTGGTGTCTATTTCTGTATACTCCATTTCGTCTACAGTTTTAGACACCATGGGGTGTGGTAGCTTATGGGGAAGAGAGGGCGGTCTAGATACAGCGCGAGGTTGGTAGCACAGGCGTTAAGGGAGTCACGAGGATTCGTTAACTTAGCCTCGGAGTTCCTCGGGTGTTCCCGGGCAACGATTTATAAATACATTCAGCGTTATCCTGCTGTTAAGCGTGCGCTGAGGGAGGCGAGGAGGGAGACGAGGGAAGCGGTCGAAAGGAAGCTGTATGAACGAGCCATGGCGGGCGATATCGGGGCCATCGTTTTCCTTTTGAAGAGGATGGGGAGTTGGAATATCAATCGAGGAGGTGAACGGGATGAAAGCGTTGGAGAGGAAACTAACGGAGAAGGAGCGGCACATACGCTCCCTTGAGAGGGAGGTGGTGAGATCGAAGCTGTTGAACGAGCTGAACCGGCGGGGTGTGTTATCCGCCGATCTTGTGGCCGATTACCTGGAGGGTTTCGTGAAGCTGGAGGGGGACAGGGTGGTCGTCCTGGATGAGAAGGGCAATCCCCGCCTGAAGGCCGTCCGTGATGCGGCCGGGCGGTTTCAGATGACGGAGATGGGCGTTGAGGACCTCATCGATGAGTTCCTGGAGGCCAACCCTCACCTCCTCCCTCAGGAGGGATCGGAGGAGGAGAATGAAGAGGACGCGGCTCTGGAGGAGCAGTATCGACGGGCGCTTGAGGAGTCCAGGAAAAGGGGATGGCCCACGAGCGAGATGTTGAAGCTGATGGTGAAGAAATACGGGAAGACGAGCTAAAGGTGGGTAAATGTCGGGCAGGGGATAGGCAGAGAATGGGCAGGAGTCGGGCTGGTGATATAGCAACATTGCCCGACATGGGTAAAGGGCGGGTAAGGGATAGGCAGAGGGTAGGTAAGGTTGGGTTGGGGAAATGCGTTGGGCAGGTAAAAAAAATCAAAAAATTGATCCATCCAGATATGATGCGGGTGTTTACATGTTTTCCCGGGCGACCTTAACGCGTTCAGATGTCCGTTTTGGGGGCGGGGGCGATCAGGGCACGGCGTCGCATCACGGCGTCCAAGCGCGAAGCAATGCGATCAATCCCTTCAAAAGGAGGGCGGGTATGGGATGAGGAGAAAGGGCGGTAGGCCCACGAAATTGACCCCTGAGGTCAGGGAACGTATCGTCCAGGCCATAGCAGCTGGAAGCTATTATGCGGCAGCTGCCCAGCTTGCGGGCATCACGCCCAGGACCTTCTACAACTGGATGAAACGTGGCAGGGAGGAGCTTGAGCGTGTGGAGAGCACACCCAGGGCGAGGATAAGGGAGCGGGAGAGGCCGTATGTCGAGTTTTACAAGGCGGTCAAACAAGCCGAGGCGGAGGCGGAGATCAAGGTGGTGGCACGGTGGTGGGAATCCATGAAGGATGACTGGCGGGCGTGTCGTGATTTTCTGGCGCGTCGATTCCCCGAGCGATGGGGGCCGAAAGTGAGGCAGGAGGTAACGGGAGCCGAGGGGAAACCGCTAGAGATATCGATCAAGGGGTATGTAACGATCAGCCCTGATGACTGGGACGAGGAGGGGGATGCGGATGGATGAGATATCGAAGAGGGTCGAGGAGTATGTCGAGAGGGGCGCCGGGTTGATCCGGGCGGATCTGCTGTCGGAGGCCCGGTATGATCTCATCCGTCCCTTGCTCGGGGCGGGGATGAGCGGGCCGGTTCAAGTGGGGGATCGTGAGGCGCGGGTTTTCATCTGGACGAAGTGCGATTTGTTCGATGACTGGCATACGTGGCTGGTGTCCGATGTTGAGGTGGACGAGGAGCGTCGAGCGATCCTGTTCAACTGTGCCGGTTTTCGATGGGCGCTTTTCGATCTCTCGATCCTCCCCGAGGAGGAGAGGGTCGAGTTTGAGAAAGTCAGGAGGGCGATGCCCGGGTGGGTTGTTGAGCTGGCGAGGTGGGAGGCGTCCCAGCTCGCCTGGATCGCCCATCGGGAGTTTGCCAGGTTGCTGAGAGGTGAAGGGGGCGGATCAGGGGGCAAATCGGAGCGAAGGGAGGTATCGTGATGCCTATAACGATCGATGAACTTGTGTATGCGGTTGGCCTCGATGATTCGGATATGCGTGCCGGCGTTAGCCGGATAGAGAAGACCATCCGTGGTTTGGCTCAGTTCGCGGCTGGTCTGACGAGGGTTTTCGATTTCCCCCTTCAGATGATAGGCAGTTGGGAGGCGATGGGCAGCGGGGTTCGACAGGTGGCCGATGCGGTTTTTGAGCTGAGCAGGGAGGCGGCCACCCTGGAGGCGGTGGAGCGACAGTTTTACAGGCTGGCCGAGTCGGCGGGCCAGAGCGGATCAGCCATTTTGAGGGCGATGAGGGAGGCGACGGATGGGTTGTTGACGGATATCGAGCTGATGAGGTATGCCAACAAAGCGCTGCTGGCCGGTTTGGAGGTCACGCCGGAGAGGATGCGTGACATCATGAGGATAGCGAGGGGAGCGGCGCAGGCGACGGGAGAGTCGTTTGAGTATATGGCCACATCGATCATCGAGGCGTTGGCCAAGCAGGAGAGGGAGATACTCGATAACCTGGGCATCATCGTTGATGCTAACGAGGCGTATAGGCGCTATGCGGCGGAGATCGGCAAGTCGGTCAGCTCCCTGACCCAGTATGAGAAGGCGCAGGCGTGGGTCAACGAGGCGATCAGGAAGGGGTTGGAGAACCTCCGGCGCATGGGAGGTGTTCAGGAGACGGCGGCCGATGGGTTCGCCAGGATGAGGGCGGCTGTTGAGCAGGCGAAGCTGGCCTTCGGCCGTCTGTTCACCCCCGGGATGGCGAGGATCCTGTCCGCCCTTTCGGGGGGCGTCTTAAGCCTCGCCGATGCTCTTGAGAAGCTCCCTCCCTTATTTGAATCAGCCCGAGAAAAAGCCCAGCGGCTCACGGAGGAGTTCAAGGGGTTGAGGTCCGAGACCGAGGAGCAGATCGGCATGCTTGAGGGCCTGCTTACGCGGTATGAGGAGCTGACGGAGGGGATGTCGCCGGAGCAGATCAGGGTTGCGAGGCTTGAGAACAAGGAGCTGGCCGATGTGATCGACAGGATAGCCAGGATCGTCCCTCATGCTGCGACGGGGTTTGACCAATACGGCAGGGCGGTGGGGATATCGGTTGAGAGGGTGAGGGAGTTCATCAAGCTTCAGAGGGAGATGTTGGCGAGGGAGCTGGGCAGGACGATCGGGGAGCTGGCGAGGCAGTATGATGAGCTGTCGAGGAGGCGGGATGAGGCGATGAGGAGGGTGAACGAGGCGAACGAGCGGGCGCAGATGAGTTTCGAGGAGTGGATGAGGTCGGATGACATGTATATCCGTTCGATCCGTGCCGAGATCGAGGCGATGGGCGGGGACATGGAGGATTACAGGAGGGCCTATGAGCGTTGGGTGGCGCAGCGGCGGGTAGAGGTGAAGGGGTGGAGGGAGAACCTGATCCAGGTGAGCGGCGATCTGGAGTTCACGAGGAAACGGTTTCTGGATCTGCTTGAGGTAACGGGCAAGCGGGAGATCGTCGATCAGATCGTGAAGCTCCGGGGCGAGATGGCCCAGCTGCGGTCTGAGGCGGCGATGTTCCCGAGCGATATCGATGAGGCGATGGAAAAGCTGAGGGTTAAGGAGGCGGCGTTGCTGGCCGAGCTGGCCGAAGGGACGGGGATGAGCCGCAGGGAGGCGGAGAAGCTCGTCGAGGTGGTCAGGGGGATGGCGAGGGCGACCGAGGAGGCCGCACCGGCGGTGAAGAAGGGGACGGGCGAGGTGGCGTTATCGGCCGAGGAGGTGAAGGCGATCCTTCAGGCGGTGAAGGCCGAGGTGGATGACTACATTCGAAAACAGCGGGCGGCTGCCATGGAGGCGGGGAGGGCGTGGAAGGCCAACGCTGAGGAGATATTCAAGGTGGCCCGGGCGGCTGTCAAGGCCAAGCTGGCCGAGAAGGGGATCACCGATGAGTCGATCATCTATCAGAAGCGCGAGTATGGTGAGTTGGCCGATTTCCTGCTCAAACTGTGGGAGGATTACATCAAGCAGCGTCAGCAGCAGATCGAGGAGGGTTTGAAGGCGGAGCTGGAGGCGATAGACAGGCAGGTCGAGGCGGGCGAGATGGCGTATCAGATGGCGATCGAGAGGTTGAACGGGCTGTTGGAGGCCCATAGGGACAACGCCGAGCTGAGGAAGCTGATAACCGACAAGATCAACCTGTATGAGCGGAGGATGGAGGCGGAGACGCTGGGGATCAGGGTGAGGCGGTTCGACGAGTATCTCGCCTACATAGCGAAGCGGGAGGAGGAGACGCAGAGGTATCTGAAGGGGATAAAGGTCGGGGCGAACGAGGAGTATGCGCGGGCGGTGATGGATGCGTATGATGAGCTTCGCAGGTTCGGCGAGGAGGCGCAGCGGGCGATGACGAGGCAGGAGATCGAGGGGATCAGGGAGCGGGTGAGGGAGTATTATGACCGCAATAAGGCGATAATCGAGACAAATGAGGGCCTCAAGGCGTCGTATGAGCGGCTGTTGAAGCTGCTCGATCAGGAGTATTGGGACCTGGCCGAGATAGAGATGGCGGTGAGGCGGATCGAGCTGGCGGAGAGGGATCGGGTGAGGATAGCTGAGGGAGCCGCCGAGGCGAAGCGGAGGGAGGCTGAGCTGGCCGATAGGCTGAAGGAGTTCTTGGAGGGGTTGAGGGATGAGGAGGAGAAGTTGAGGCGGGAGCGTAACAGATGGCTGTGGGAGATGAGGACGCCGTGGGGGAATGTCGAGGCGATTCTCAAAGCGGAGCAGAGGTTAGCCGATCTCACCAGGAAGGGCATGCAATACACGGATGAATGGGCTGAGGCGGTGAGGGATCTACAGGATGCGTGGGATGAGCTGTTACGGAAAGTCGAGGGGACGCTCGACGCTCTAGGTGTCCAGTTCGATGATGTCGGATCGCATATGTGGGGCGTGTTCAGGGAGCTGGCGATGATGAACCCGTTCGGAGCGGCGTTGGAGGGGATAGCGGCGTTGAACTCAGCTCTGGATCAGGCAAGGGTGAAGGCGGAGGAGATCAAGCTCGATCTATCCACCGAGGAGGGGGCGCGTGAAGCGGTGGAGGAGCTGGATAAGGTGATAGCCAGGTTGGAACAGCGGTTGGAGGCCGAGAGGGATGCGGCGACGAAGCGGTTCATCGAGGAGCAGTTGGAGGCCGCAAGGAGGCGGAGAGAGGAGATCGTCGAGTCGATCATACCGAGCAAGCAGATCGCTGAGGAGATCGGCGAACGGATGCAGGACGTATGGCGAAGCATGTTCGACCCGGAGGGGATCAGGGATCCGCTTGAGGCGTTCATGAATGATGTCAACAAGATGATCCTCGACCGGTTCCTGGAGGCGTTTACGGCTCAATCGGCGGTTCTGCCGGTGGCCGAGCAATACGGCAAGCTGTTGACGAAGTTCCTGGCCGATGGGATGATAGATCAGTGGGAGGCGGCTGAGCTTGATAGATGGAGGAGGCGGTTGATGCAGGCGTTCCAGCTATCGACCCAGCAGCTTGAGGAGGCTAAGCGGTTCCTCCCGTTTGAGAAGATAGGGGAGGAGGCCGGGCGGAAGATGCTGGAGGGAGCGGCTAAGGAGATCGAGGCGTTCCAAACGATCTCGAACATCACGCGGTTTCAGGCGAATCAGATCATATCACAGCTATCATTGCACAGCACATATCTCAGGCAGATAGCCAGCAATACGAGGCAGATAGCCGATAACACGTCGGTTCTCCCGAGGGAGAGGAGGGAGATAACGGTGATCAAACAGGGGCTGGACGAGCATGAACTGGCCAACAGGCAGGCCGTTTTGGAGCAGGCTCAGGGGATAGGCGTTGTTTGAGGCGTTGTTCTGCTACCCGCGCCAAGCCACCTCCCACGAAGCGCCCCGACCGGATGAGATCGGGGCGCTTTCATTCAGATAGGACGAAGGCTAGGAGGTGTGATATGAGATCGCTATTGGCTTGCCTGTTATCCTTATCGCTCCTCACCGGGACGGGATACGCCTGGATCCCCAACCCGGTTCTGCTTAGCATGCGGGGGGCTCCCTCCTCGGAGGGGGATCGCGGTGAGAAGGAGGAGCTGCAAGGGGTATTGGGCGGTAGGATCGGCGGGATAGTTTTCTCCACCCTCGCGGTCGCCGTTGGGCTCTACATCCTTGCTTCCTCGCTTGAGGAACCTACTGTTGAGACACGCACCCTGAAGGAGGAGATAGAGTGGGATGGGGGCGAGATGAAGGTTTACTCGGTCAAGAAACGCCCCAGCGCCGGGATCATAATAGGGATGGCGTTCACCGGAGCGGGGTTGTATGGGTTGTATCACTTCATCGGGGAGCGAACGGGAGAGGGAGGAGAAAAAGACTGACACGAAGGCGAAATGCGAGCCTTGGAGGAGAGCATCAGGAGGGATGGGGTTAAATACCCCATCCTGATTCTCCCCGATGGGCGGATCATCGATGGGTATCATCGGTGGCGGATAGCCGGTGATGAATGTCCGTATGAGGTTTTGAATATCAGCGAGGATAAGGCGTTCATATTGGGCATCGCCCTCAACCTAGCA
>Ga0180301_10002509_pt1 | contig 14403 bp, 14 predicted proteins | sample GuaBasSediGuay16_FD_121797 | JGI IMG/M metagenome (GOLD analysis project Ga0180301, IMG submission 121797) | Subseafloor sediment microbial communities from Guaymas Basin, Gulf of California, Mexico - Guay16, Core 4569-2, 12-15 cm | ecosystem: Environmental > Aquatic > Marine > Hydrothermal...
CCTTAACTCCCTGCCTTGCTCGTCCTTCACACCGTCAACATTGGCTAAAACTTTAAGTAGTAAGAGGCTTTCCTCCTTCCTAGCTGCAATATCGAAGCAGCTTCTCGGAGCTAGATGGTTAGCTACCTCGTACCCTGCTTTCTGCAGCATCCTCCCGATTTTCTCGATGAAAGGGTTGGAAGGCACGGTGCCACCGCCACGACAACCTTTCTCTTCCGTCGATAAAGTCCCTTTCCAAGAATTAAAAGAAACAAGTGCACATATAAAACTTTTAACTTTTTTGAAGGGTTTCGATTATTATAGCCGTTCTTTCAACATCAGCTAATCGGTTGAGATGAGCGTCATGCTTTTAGTCACCCCTTGTGTCCTTCTTATCCTAGTAACGAGCTTATCAAGCTCATCGTCCACCTTACCTATCTCCACTCTGACCACCACATCCCACTCCCCGTAAGTAACCTTGGCTTCAGTTACATGTTCTAGCATTGAAATCTTCTCTGCCACATCGTGTTCTGAACCAGCTTCGGTTACGAGCATGACATAGACCACCACCATACCCAACCACCAGTTTAAATTACTCATCCTCCCCCTATAATCTGAACATAATGCAATGTGAATGTTTCGGCGGTGATTCCATGGATTCAACTCCCTTCGCGTCCCACATCAAAAAACCGCTTCTTAGCGGTGAAGTCCACTATTTCCGCTTACATCCTTCGGAGTGGCGTGTCCGTCTCGCTAAGGCGAAGGAAGCCGGGCTTGACGCGGTTTCAACATACATTCCGTGGAACTGGCATGAAGCCGAGCCCGGAGTATTCGACTTCTCAGGAGACTCTCACCCACAGAGGAACATAGAACTCTTTTTAGAGCTGGCTGAAGAGGAAAACGTGTACGTCATAGCAAAACCCGGACCGTACATTTGCGCTGAGTGGATATATGGAGGTATTCCTCGATGGCTCTTACAAGCCCACCCTGAGATCCTTGCACGTAATTCTTCAGGGAGGCCGACGCGCTGGTTTTCTAAAAAGGCTCCTGCCATAACATACCTTCACCCTTTATATCTCGCATACGCTAAGCGATGGATGAAAGTTGCTTCTCAAATAATTAAGAAGCATCAAATGCCCAATGGAGGATGCATAATTGCAGTTCAAATAGATAATGAGTCATCATACGGATTCCATTTTCTTCCATTCGAAACAGACTATAACCCGGTGGTGATAGGAAGTGGTGAAAATGAGGGCTTATATCATGAATGGCTCAGATCAAATTTCGATTCAATCAACCAGTTGAATGAAGCTTATGGAACATGCTACACCGATTTTTCAGAGGTGACCCCACCTAGAAGATTTAAAGGTCGAAGGGATCTACCCGCTATGATCGGGTGGCTCTCCTTTAAGGAGGACATGATATCAGAGTTTCTTCGTCAGATAGCAGGTGTGGTGCGAGGGGAAGGTGTATCCACCCTACTATTAACCAACGAGTTCTTTAACCCTTTCCTTTATCCTCCGGTTCAAACCAAAAGTAAGCTTCTAGTTGACGCCGTAAACTTGTACCCTCACTACTTAGACGAAGCAAGCTTCCTAGCGGTGGTGAATTACTTGGACTTCTTTAGGTTAAGTCAACCCGACGCCCCCCTACTCGTGTCGGAGCTGCAGTCAGGCTGGTTTAGTTCTAAGGTTTCAGACAACACTCTCCACATCCTTGAAAGGATAGCGTATGTTAAAGGGGCTGAAGGAATAAATTTCTACATGTTTTCAGGAGGAATTAACCCTTCAAATTTCGGGACGACCGGGAGAAAATACTTCCAAGACGCTCCTTTAAATGTTAACGGAGAAGAAACCGGAAAGTATCATGTAATTAAAGGCTTCGCCTCAATGGTTAAACTTCTAGGCGTTTTATCTCCGCTTCTAGATTTACACGTAGGGTACTACCATCCCTATAGTTTAGCCGAGCTGTCAGGAGGCTACGATGTATTCGGCCGGAAATACAGAGGGATCACCACCGCATTCAGAAACCTCCTCCTCCACCTTTTAAAAAGTGGTCTAGGTTGTGCCCCTCTCCCGCTGAAACTAGCAGTCAGCAATAGCTCCATACCCTTAATCTTTTGCGCCTTTGACTTTCTTGGGAAAAGTGAGGCGGCATCTCTGCTCGACTACGTCAAGAGGGGAGGATCACTTATTCTCATGCCTCAAACTCCAATGCTAGACGAGTTTCTTCATGAAAACAGCATTTTAGTGGATGCGATAAAAATTAAAGGTCAATCGGTCAAAAGCGGGGTGCTTTCATTTGGACAGCATATAATCAAGGGTAGGCGTGTTACTGTTTTTGAGGTAGACGAGGCAGAGCCATTAGCCGTCCTCAAAACAGGTGAGATATGTGGTTTCAAGCTGCACATCGGTAAAGGAGTCCTTATTCAGTTAGGCTTCATCCCTCATGGGAAAGCAGCTATTAACCTTGTCAAGCTTATCCCGAAAAAGCCCGTTTGTGAAGCGGAAAACATGCTTGCCCTTCCGTCTAAAGGAGAAAACGGTTTTTACCTTCTCGCATGTAACCTGAGAAGAAGCTGGGCCAAGGGAAACGTACAGTTGAACCTGCCAGAATGCGTAGTGTCCCTCAGAGATATCCCTCTACCTGCAAGAAGTGCATGCATATGGCCAATTAAGCGTAAAGTGGATGATGCTGAACTACTATATGCTACGGCCGAACTGATCCGGGAGGATCATAACGTGTTAACCTTCCGGTCTTATGAAGGGCTAACGGGGCAAATCGCAATTAAACTTCCCGAGGAACCTGAACTTCTCCCTGAAAGGTCTCGCTGGGATCCTAAAACAAGAATTTTAATCCTAAACTATGGTCCAGTATCTGAAGGTGAAAACATTGTTTTAGAAGAACCATTAAGGATAAGCGTGATTGGTGTTAGAAGGCCTAGTCTGGAAACAATAAAAGAGAGGTTTCCCTATCAGGTAAGAAGATGGTTTTTCAGGAAAATACTAGGTTACTAATTTTCCACCCTCCTTTTCTTGGTAGCCTTCCTTCTGCCTCCACTCTTCTTAACGATATCCTTTGCTTCATCAATCCAGGAAGCAACCCTCTCCTTTTTGATTCCTAAGGCCTCCGAGAGAAGTTCGGCGTCCTCCTCCGCCAGTTCTTCAACGCTTTCTATTCCCACCTCTGCAAACTTCTGTGCTGTCTTTGCCCCAAGCCCCTTCAAAATGGTGAGCGGCGTCTTTCCCGGCTTTACCTCTCCCTCAACCATAACCTTTTTCTCGGTTCCCTCGACCTCCTCTACCTTCTCTATTGCCTTTTTAACCTCTTTTTCTTTTACCGCCTTTCTCCTGGCAGCTTTCCCCTTCACCAGTTTTTTCATAAAATCCTTAAGTGCTTTCACGTTCTCCATGTGAACTGTTTTCCGCCTTACGTCAACTCTTATCCCTACCTGCTTTGCATCGTGCAGCGTTAACCCTGCCTCCTTAAGTTCAGCAATGCTAAACCCTCGTCCCTCCCTTAACCTCTGAGGTTGTCTGGGGGGGCGAACCATAGCCTTTAACTCACTCATGATTATCTCCTCCTTCGAGAGTCACTAAACTGAAAAGAATGTTTTTATTTTTTCTTGTTGAATCCCCATAGGGAATCTGGCAGCCTCATCACCGTCCCCCTTTTATTTCAACATTATTTCTTGTAGTGTTGCCCTTCGGGCATCGTCCCTCCAAAATGATTAGTTTACTGCTATCCTGTTTTTACGGCGACGTGTTCCAAATTCCATTTCAGAGTGCCCCTTCAACCCTTCTTCAAATGTTTTTTTAAATAACATTGTCATCGTGATGATGAAGGGAGCCTGTAGGTGTTCAAATATGGCAAACATCCCAATACCCTTCATAGAGAAGGAAGACGAGGTTTACCTTGCAAGTCTACGATGTTTTCGGTGTGGTCTATGCCGCACTGGATGTCCCGTTTTCGAAGTTCAACGGTCAGAAGACTGGAACACGCGTGGGCGCATTGCTCTTATCCGAGGATTAGCTCTAGGCGAGGTGCCTCCCTCTCCCTCCCTCGTTGACAGGATTTTTTCATGTACCCTCTGCAGAAGATGCGAAGTCCTATGTCCTTCTAAGGTAAACGTCAGCGGTTTAATCCATGAAGCACGGGTTAGACTGGTAAAAGCTGGCGTCGCCCCCCCTACCCAGCAAGCCATCCAGAGGGATAACATAGTTAAGTGGGGTGTGATTCTAGATAGGCAGCCTGCCCAAACTGCGTCCTTAATAGGCGACGTGGTTAAGAGGCTGGATCAGGAGAGCTCTATGGTGTTTCATGTAGGGTGCGTGGCAGCGTACTCCTACCCCTTGATAGCGAGGGCGTGCATTGAAACGCTCAGACACTATGTCTCGTTTAGGGTTAGAAACGTTGAGAAGTGCTGTGGCGGCGTGCTTTCAATGCTGGGCTACGACGATGACTTCAGGAAAATTGCCGAGGAAAACGTGCGACTGTTTGGAGAGGAGAAAGTGGATGAAGTGTTTGCCTTATGTCCAATGTGTTACACTGCTTTCAAGGAGGAATACCCGTGGAGTATAACGGTCATGCATACTTCCCAGCTTTACGCTGAACTGCTAGATGCCGGGAAAATGTCCTTCTCTAAACGTGTCGACGCGGTAGTGGCGTACCATGACCCTTGCCACTTAGGGCGCTACGCGGGAGTGTACGAACCTCCACGTAAGACACTAGAAAGCATTCCTGGAGTAAAGCTTGTAGAACTTGAGGACAGCCGGGAGCTTTCACCTTGCTGCGGTGGTCCAGTGAGGATTCCATATTCTTGGATAAGAGACGAGCTTTCGTCTAAGATAATTCGGCTAGCCGCTGAGGTGGGCGCAGAATACGTGGCAACGGCATGCCCCACCTGTTTCCATAATCTTTACTCTGCATCCATGCTTTCAGAATACAATGTTAAGGCTGTAATGGTCGACGAGTTAGTTAGCTTTGCTGCCGGAGTAACAAGTAAGATCCCCTTATATGAGCCTTAATATGCGCCTTAACATGGAGAGACGTTGGCGAAAGTGGTGTTGCAATGATGCCGCTTAATTAACGCTACGCTTATATATTCCCTGAGTTTGGAGAGTCCTGCCAATGCTTCCCGAAAAACTTTGAGTGAAGGTGTGCATATGGGAAAGACGCTCGCTGAAAAAATACTTAGCCTCGCCTCCAACAGCGACGTGTATAAAGGAGACATAGTGGTAGTCGAAGTAGACTTCGCTATGGCACAGGATGGAACGGCTCCCCTAACTATTGAAGCGCTTGAAAGGATGGGCGTTGAAAAGGTTTGGAACCCAGAAAAGATAGTGTTGGTTATAGACCATAACGCTCCAAGCCCAAATGAAGGCGTGTCAAGGATCCATAAGTTAATGAGGGAGTGGGCTGTCAGCCAGGGTGTAACGCTTTACGACGTTGGCGAAGGCGTTTGCCATCAATTAATGGTTGAACGTGGACATGTAAAGCCAGGAAGTGTTGTGCTTGGGGCAGACAGCCATACATGCACGTACGGTGCACTAGGAGCTCTCGCAACAGGCATCGGCTCGACCGAGATGGCCGCAGTGTTTGCATGTGGACAGCTTTGGCTGCGGGTTCCGGAATCGCTTCTTATAAGCGTTGATGGAAAGCTTCCAAAAAGCGTATACGCAAAGGACCTTGCCTTAACAGTCATCGGCAAGATCGGAGCTGATGGAGCAACTTACATGGCTGTGGAGTACACTGGGGGAGCCATAAGCGAGCTAAGCGTGGAAGGAAGATTAACCCTTTGCAATATGGCGGTGGAGATGGGAGGTAAAACGGGGTTAATCGCTCCCGACGAGAAAGTTGTAGCTTTCCTTAACGAGTGTGGAGTACCTCAGAACTATCCCCTATTAAAAAGCGATGAAGACGCCGAGTTTAGCGCTAAGCTCGAATTGGATGCCAGCGACGTGGTGCCCGTCGTTGCGTGCCCTCACTCTGTCGATAACGTTAAGCCGGTATCAGACGTGGCGGGGGTGCCCGTGGATCAAGTTTTCATCGGAACCTGCACGAATGGGAGGATAGAGGACTTAAGAGTGGCTGGAAGAGTGATGAAGGGTAGAAAGGTTAGGGCGAGAACGATAATTGTTCCCGCCTCCAGGAACGTGTATCTTAAGGCTTTAAGGGAAGGCTTAATCGAAATATTTACCGAGGCAGGTGCAACCGTCTGCAACCCTGGATGCGGGCCGTGCGTCGGAACCCATCAGGGGATCCCCTCACCAGGAGATGTTGTGGTCTCAACAGCTAACAGAAACTTTAAAGGAAGAATGGGGTGTGATGAAGCTGAAATATACCTTGCTTCGCCTCACACGGCAGCTCTCGCCGCAGTGACCGGCGAGATAAGAGATCCGCGGGAGGATGCATCATGATCAAAGGTAGGGTTTGGAAGTTCCCCGACAACGTGAACACTGACTATATAATACCCGGCATGTGACCGCTCTAGGCGGCGCCCGGAAAGTATAAGTTTAAGACGTTGAACATGGACGAGTTAGCTAAACATGCCATGGAAGGCATCGACCCGGATTTTTCCAAGAAAGTCCAGAAAGGTGATATAATCGTCGCTGGGAAAAACTTTGGCTGCGGGTCGAGCAGAGAGCAGGCCCCCCTAGTCCTTAAGCATGCAGGAGTCTCCTTGGTCATTGCGGAAAGCTTTGCACGTATATTTTATCGTAACGCCTTCAACATAGGCCTCCCCCTTTTAATATGTAAAGAAGCCGTTGAGAATGTAGATGGAGGGGACATTTTAGAAGTCGACCTAACCACGGGGCGCATCACCAACTTAAGCAAGGGTAAAGAGTTTTATGCAAACCCGATCCCCGACTTCTTAATGGAGATCGTTAAGGAAGGCGGCCTCTCAGAATACTACAAAAAGCATGGGCGGTTTCCATGGCAAAAGTAGGCTATATTGAAGGCGACGGAATAGGACATGAAATCGTACCAGCAGCTATAAGAATTCTTAAAGAGGTAGCTCCACAGATAGAATTTATCCCGATTGAGGCCGGCTACGACTACATGAAAAGAACCGGCGCAAATGTTCTCATACCTCCAGACTCGATCGAGGTTGCCGCATCATGCGACGCATTACTTAAAGGACCGACTACTACGCCGCCAGGACCAGGAATTCCGAAGGGCGTCGCCGTCGTTTTAAGGCAAGCATTAGACCTGTACGTGAACTTACGTCCCTTTCAGTACCCTAATAGGATGGACTTGATAATCGTAAGGGAAAACACTGAAGGTCTCTATAAGGGGATTGAGCACAGACTTACACCCAATGTTGCAATAGGTGTCAGGGTGATCACTAAGTTCAACTCTCAAAGGATCGCAGAGTATGCATACCGGATGGCAAGCCAGAAGAAAAGGAAAAAGATAACGATAGTTCACAAGGCAAACGTTATGAAGGAAACCTGTGGCCTCTTTAGGGAAACGTGCCTAAGCGTTGCGTCAAAATACCCTAAACTGGAAACTGAGGAGATGCATGTGGACGCCGCAGCCATGAACCTCGTCCTAAACCCCAAACGCTTCGATGTAATACTTACAACCAATATGTTCGGGGACATACTCTCAGACCTATGCGCTGGAATCGTTGGAAGCATAGGGCTCTGCCCGTCAGCCAACATAGGCGATAAACATGCAATGTTTGAAGCCATTCACGGTAGTGCACCAGACATTGCAGGAAAAGGAATAGCGAATCCTACTGGGATAATCCTCGCCGCAGCCCTTATGTTAGATTATTTAGGTTACGTGAACGAGGCGGAAATGCTACGTAAGGCAACTCTGAATGTAGTAAATGAAGGTGTAAAGGTCACGCCAGACCTAGGCGGAACCGCGTCAACAGAAGAAATGACGGGAGAAATACTGAAGAAATTACGTGAAATCCTTTCGCAACGATAAAGATGCAGTTAATAATGAATGATGTTGGTGCGGCCGCCGGGATGTTCGCCAGCTCAAACCTCGCTGGCTTCGAACCCGGGTCTCAGGCTTGGAGGGCCTGGATCCTATTCCAGCCTAGAACTGGCGTCCAGACTAGACTACGGCCGCCGCACCTTTAAGCTGTCATCATTTTCTCAACACTTATTTTTATTGTTTTTGCTTTGCCTCCCCTCGAAGGGGGTTTGAACTAGAAAAGCATTACACGCTGCTCGAGGATCAGCTTCGTTATGTTTGTCACATTCAATATTTCTTCCTCAGCTATCGCTCTTGCTTCTTCTCTTATGTTGTTCCATGATGCTGTTCCGTCAACTACCAGCTGGAGGTTAACTAATGGAGGGTCATCTATTCTTCTTCCTATTTGGCCTAAAACGTAAACGTAGGCCTCCTGCACATAATCGACTTCTACTGCTATTCTGTTTGCTATTGCGTTAGCTAACACGTTATATATTTTCCCGATGTGGCTGTGCGGGTTTTTACCGGCGGTTGCCTCCATACTCATGGGTCTGTTAGGCGTTATTAAGCCATTACATCTATTTCCTCTCCCAACCTGTCCGTCGTCTCCGCTTTCCGCCGATGTTCCTGTTAACGTAAGATAGTAAATGCCTTTCTCGTAGTTGTCTCCCACGTTGACTTTCACCTCTACGTCCTTACTTGTAAGGGTTAACGCCAAGTCGCATAGTTCATCCTCTAACTGTTCCTTGACGCTTACGTAATGTTCCTTGTCCGGTGTGAGAGATGCCACTATAGCAGCTGCAACGGTGAGAGTGATCTTATTCCTCTCTCTAAATCCCATTATTTTTACATCCTCACCGACTTCTGGTAGCTTCCTCTTAAACGCGTCTGAATTGAGAAGCTTCTCTCCTTCTAAAACAAGTCTCTCAGTTTCTGTGAGCGGGGCAAACCCGACGCCTAGGCTAGTATCATTTGAAAGAGGAACCACCCCGTTTTTCGTTTTTCCCTCCTCGTCGACTATTCTCCGTAAGTCTGTGGATCCTAAGCGCAACACGGGCTTGATAACTAAGTGCTTGTTTACGTCTAGGAATCTAAGACGGCGGTTAAATTCTTCCTTAACAGTTTCTATAGCGATCTCCTCAGCCGGTATCCTTCTTACACCTTCCCTCGCAGACACTTCGGTTGTCACCCTTCCTGCAATAAAAAACATTATTGGTTCCAGTATTTCTCCTCCACCAAAGTCAACCTTCGCCCTCCCACCAACTAGAAGCGCTTTGTCTACGTTATAGTGGAGTATTCTGCCAAATTCTTCTTGGTAGTACTTTGCAAGCTTCACACTTACTGCTTCAGCAGCATAATCACATAAGCTATCAGGATGCCCGACTCCCTTCCTTTCGACTATTTCTACCTCCAACCCTTCAACAGGCTGATTATAGAGCCTACTAACTTTAATGTTTACCATTGTATTTTTCCTCTCCGTCAACTCTCACTAAAAACATGTTTTCCCTCAAGTAGTTCTAGATCAAAATCTTCTAGTTGGAATTTAACTTTAACTTTTGATGTCTCTTAGGCGAGTCTCGGCCTCTCTCGATAAATGTACACTTCTCTCCTTTAATTTACAAGGAAATATAAAACACGTTGCCTGTGCGAATAGTAATTTTTAAATATAGTTGTCGTTCGTTTAATGTATCGCTTTCCGACATATTCGTTGAGATGATATTATGGCCTTTAAGCACTATGTGAAGGCAATAGTTATTGCTGTAATTTTTCCCTTAATCGTTTACTTGTGTGCTTTTCATAGCAGTCCTGTTTATGCTCAGCCTGTAAGACATACTTATTGCTTTCCTGATGCTGATGGGAGTAGGGTCGACTTTAATGTAACACTAGACACTGGCATTCTCATTGAAGGGGGTATTAGTTTTTGGTCCTTAACCATAACTGCTTCTACTAACGATTTTACTATGGTTAAAGGCATTATTCTGAGGGGGGTTGAAAACGGAACAAAGATTTCTAGGGGGGTGCTTCTCCCCGTTTCTAACGCTTTTTCATCAGACGTTCTCTTTAACATTACCCCTTTAGGTATAATGCCTCTTTATCTTTCCGAAACGTTGATTATCTGGCAAGATGTCGCTGGATTTCCTAATTCTTTCTCATTCGACTTAGTTGTAACGGTTGAATACGTGAATGGAACTATGAAGGATGTTCATCTTAAGTCGGATAGTGCGGTGCTAACTTTTATTTTGCCCAACCCCAGTAAGAGCCCCCCAGAAGCCATTAACTTCATGGCTACCTGCTACCTTTCCGCCTTTCTGCTTCCCTTAACCGTTGCCGTTATTAACATGCTTGTTAAGAGAAGCTTCAGGAGGGTAAAAGTTGGGTAGTGCCAGCGGGAGACTCAAGACAGTGCTGGGACTCATTGTGGTTTTAACTACTGTGACTTCTCTCTGCATGTGGGTTTACCTTTCACCCCAATCCCCCCCTACCTTCCCCAACACTCCTTTCATACTTTCATATTTAAAGGAGCAATATACTGTTTGCGATAATGGAACTGCCAAGCTTAGCTCGACTTCACTCGTAACAGTATGGTTTGCCTCTTACAGGAACGCTAGCTCCGTCGTCCTCCTCGTAAGAGACGGGTTAAGTGTTCCTCAACGAGTTGAGGTGAACCTGTTTACAAGGGAAACGAACGTTTCTAAGGGTGGTTTAAAGTGGTGGATCTATCCATCACCTCCTCTAGGATCCATGGTTGATATTGATGGAAACCCTCACGTGGCGGCCAGTAAGAGTGAGGAATCAGTTCAACAACTTGTAAGGGACACCGTTATCTTCCTTCACATTGATGAAGAGAACATTTCAGTTGCGAAGTATGATGGTAAAAGTGGCTTCTTAGTTGACTTAAAGGTCAGGCATGGAGATTCCATCTGTATTTACCGTTTACAATCGGTTCTCGGAGCCCAGCTAAGCATTTCGAGAAGCTACTATCTCAGGGCTGTTTTGCTATGTAGTTTAATTCCGTCCCTCGTCGTGTTCCTTTTTTCGATACCAAGAATTAGGAGGAAGGCGGCTTGAATGCTGTGGCTATACGTGGTCTCAGAAAGGTTTTCGGTCGCTTCGTCGCTTTGCACGAGGTAAACCTTGAAGTCCCTGAGGGAGTATGCTTTGGTTTTTTAGGTCCTAACGGATCAGGGAAGACTACTACGATAAAAATCATACTTGGACTGTTAGAACCTGATGGTGGCGAAGTCTACGTGTTTGGTAGAAAAGCTGGTAGCTACGAAGTTAGGAGGAGGATAGGTTACCTGCCTGAAAGAATAGAGTACCACAATCATGTTTTATGTGTAGACTTCTTAAAGTATGTTGGAATTCTCAACCATATGAAACCATCTAAAGCTGAAAGAACTGCCAGAGACATCCTTGTATGGGTCGGCCTTGAAGGGTGGGAAGACCAGCCGATAGGGACGCTAAGCGCTGGCATGAAGCAGAGGCTTGGCCTCGCTCAGGCGTTAATGGGCGATCCTGACCTGATAATTCTCGATGAGCCCACATCAAATTTGGATCCAATAGGGAGAAAAGAAATTTTAGATAAAGTTAAGGAGCTTGCCAGCGAAGGAAAGACTATTTTCTTTTCGAGTCACATCCTTTCAGAGGTTGAAACTGTAAGCGACTATGTCGGAATAATATTTCATGGTAGGACCATTAAGCAAGGCCGCCTCCACGATATAAAGCGAGAGTTGATTCGCAGGAAGGCGGAAAAGTACGAGCTGGTGGTTGACAAGACAAGTGAGGTGCTTTCCATTCTAACCGAAAAAGGCGTGGAAGCACACGTTGAGGGCGACCGTATAATAATGTTCGCATCGAATCCTGGGTTTCTTGAAAGGCTTATCCCTAAAGTTTTAGTTGACGCTGATGCTCAGCTAATGAAGTTTACCCCTGTCGGTGACACCCTCCAAGAAGTCTTCCTACAGTTAGTTTCAGAAGTTTCTTTGGAGGAGGGGGAAAGTGGTTGAAGAAACCTTGGTAAAAAGGGTTAGCACGGTCCTTTCACAGAGCTTCTATATGATCGTGGAAGAAGTCAAGTCTATTTACAAAACTAAAACTTTCGTAGTATTTGCAGTACTGATGTTTCTCCCTGTCCAATTGATTTTGGTATCTTATGCAACCAGCCAGTACCCCCAGCTCCTCTTTGAGGTAGAGAAAGCTTTTTTCTTGAACGGTATACTCGAGGAAGGAGTAATAGACGCATTCAGCGACGCTTTCGCCTCAGCCATGGGTATTCTGATAATACGTAGAGGGTTCATCCAAGCTAGCCTAGGGGCTACAACATACTACATTAATATACCCATAATAGCTATAGTTACCCTCCTTACATGCGGCCTTGTTGCAGCTGAAAGGGAGAAGGGAACCCTTCCTGTTTACGTGTCAAAGCCTGTTTACAGGACACAGCTCGTCCTAACCAAGTTTGCAGCCTTCGCCCTGGTGAGCTTTGCCCTCACGGCTTTAGCATACTCAACAGTTTACTTTACATATGCCTTAACTCTTTTAGGACCCTTAGGCATGCTCTTTACAGGACTACCAGAAACCATAAGCATGCTGCTCGTTTTGATCTTCTTTACTTGGATTTTTATCCTCGACATAGGCGCGATAACCTCTCTCTTTTCCTCAATAATAGATAGATCCATCCTTGCCGGTGTAACCTCGCTGATAATCCTACTCCTACTATCAATCCTACCCAACATGCTCGTGATATTCGCTGGGGTAGGAATCGCATCATTCACGAAATATTTCAACATTCCGGACCTAATCAATCAACTCATAGACTTTTACTCACTTGGGTTCGTAGAGTACTACCAGAATATGTGGCTCATAATAAAGCAGACTGGCTTCTTCTCGCAAATAATCATCTCAAGAATGATTGACCCCGGAACCGCCCTAATCATCGTAATTCTCTTAATAGTTATACCTCTAATATCGGCATGTTTAATAACAGAGAAAAGAGAAGTAAAGTGAAAAAAGCCTTCTCCCCTAAAAACAATGGGCTTCCTTCCCAGCTTAGGAGGAACCAATTGGTGAAGGCTGATTGGGCTTTAGAGGGGCAGCTAAATGAAATAGCTTCAGAGGTGAGACGCTTCGAGAAAGGAAGAGCAATGCTAGTAAATTTCTTCAAAAAAATTAAGGAGTATGACTTTTTCGATAATAAAATAAGATCCGCCTTCAGCGACATAATAGAAAGTAAACTGTCTTATCCTGTACTGCCAGTAGACCTAACGGGACTGAAGGTGACGGGCGTTGATGGAGGAATGTTAAGCAGAAGCCTCCAAATACTCGACATCGTCCTAGTTAGGGCTGTAGCGGTAGTTTTTAAGTATGAGGTTGGTGGAAAAGTTAAAGCGTACTATTACCCTAAGGAGTATCCTCCCCCTAAGGTGGTCTTTAACCTGAACCCTCTTTCCCAAGCTGATTTTGAAGTTTCAGCCAGCCTTGAGCGTCTTTCTTCCGAGCTGGAAGTAGCAATAAAGGTTCAAAGGGAGTATGATATAGACCTCCTCCTCCTAGATGGCTCATTAATCCCCCAAGTCGCTGACAAACCCTTAAACCCCAGCTTGGAGTCAAAATATCTTAGAGTGGTGGGCTTATTCGAGAAACTTTACAAGACGTGTTCAGAGAATGACGTAGCCTTAGCAGGCATAATCAAAGATAGCCGTAGCACCCGCTTCGTTCAAACGGTTTCTAAAGTCACACCGTTGGTTGCTCAGAGAAACAACATAGTTAAAGAAGTGTTATCGTTCGACTACCGTTTCTTCATCCAGAAAATGCTTGACCTAGACTTCCTGTTTAGATTGTTAGATAAGGGTGAAAGGAGCACAATCCTAAAATACTCGGAAAACCCTGAACTACATCCAACCCTGAAGGACATTAGCGGAGATTGGCGTGATAAAATATACGTCACATATGTTAAACCCGCAGAGTTCGACATGCCTTTAAGAGTGGAGTTTTTAGCCCTAGGCGACCCAATAACCTCCGCTAGGAAGATCACGTCAGCTGTCATGTCCCTCTCAAGTCATCATCCTGAGTACGCGCTTCCATCCGTTCAACTAGAAGCTCACGCTCAAGTAAAACTGGCTGAAAAAGAAATGAACTTCATATGCGATCAACTTATACACAAAATAGGGCTTCCCCCACATCTGTTCAAGCTTAGAAATAAGTCTTTCCCCCCTTTCTGAGGTGAAAGAATGGATGCCGTCGGAACTGTGATATGCACCGACGACGGGCCTACAACTTCTAAGTTCAGTTTTGTCGTGACTTCCTCGGGAGAAAGGCTTATTAGAAAAGGACAGTTTATACAGCTTGAAACGGAAGAGGGCTTACTGATAGCCGTCATACAGGAGATACTAAAGACCAACCGCTTTTATTATCATGCCGAAGCAGTTAAAGAACTCGAAAAAGGCGGTGTCAGCTTTCAATCTGTTTTTCCATGCGATAGGTGGGATATGC
>Ga0180301_10002510_pt1 | contig 14401 bp, 11 predicted proteins | sample GuaBasSediGuay16_FD_121797 | JGI IMG/M metagenome (GOLD analysis project Ga0180301, IMG submission 121797) | Subseafloor sediment microbial communities from Guaymas Basin, Gulf of California, Mexico - Guay16, Core 4569-2, 12-15 cm | ecosystem: Environmental > Aquatic > Marine > Hydrothermal...
AAACCATAGTTGAAGTTTCAAAATCTGAAAAATTTAAGATTTTAGGTTTAGACGTTGAACTTAAACCTTATGTTGAAAAGAAAGTTTTAGATTTTCTTTTAAAGCTTAGGCTAAAATCAAAAGTTAAGGTTAAGGTTGCTAGTATGGCTCCTGTTCATGTTGGTTTAGGTTCAATAACCCAGCTTTTACTTTCTATAGGTTTTGGCTTGGTAAAACTGTTTAACCTTAAGTTTTCTGTTGAGGATGTTGCAAGGCTTATGGGGAGGGGGGATGTTTCAGGTGTTGGAACCTACGCCTTTAAGCTTGGAGGTTTTTTGGTTGATGGTGGACGGAAAACAGATGAACCTAAAAGTTTTCCTCCCCTCCTTTTTAGGTTTGATTTTCCAAAAACATGGTTTTTTGTTGTAGGGGTCCCGGAGGTTGAAAGAGGGTTTGGTGATGAGGCTGAAAAAACAGCTTTAAAAAGGGTGAGGGAAAACCTTAAAGATAGGTTTGTTGGTGAGGCTTCAAGAATAGTTTTGATGAAGCTTCTTCAATCCCTAACCGAAAAAAACATTGTTGAGTTTGGTAGGGCTTTAACAATGCTTCAGGTTGAGGTTGGAAAAATGTTTTCTGAGGTTCAGGGTGGGGTTTTTAAGCATCCGATAATTCAGCAGGGGATAGATTTTCTGGTTAGGAATGGTGCTTATGGTGGTGGTCAAAGCTCATGGGGTCCAACCTTTTATGGTTTGGTTGAGGGTAAAACTAAAGCAAAAATTTTAGCGGAGAGATTGACTGATTTTCTTGTTAAGGGTTGTGGTGGAGGCTTTGCTTTTTTCTCTAACGTTAACAATTCTGGTGTAAAAGTTTTAGTCTACAAATAGCTTTTTAACATCCTCAATTTTTGGGTGGTAGGTGTAGTCTAGGATAAAGTCTTTAGCTTCCCCTATCTTCATCCATCCTATAAGCTCCTTAAACCTTCCACCAGCTAAACCATCCCCAACCATAGCATAACCCTGAGCAGCCTCTTTAACAGTTTTAGCCCCCTCAACCCATCCCAACTCTTTTACCTCAGCTATTTCTCCAAGTTTTTCTAAAAGCTCATCTTTGACGGCTTTTATCCTTGTAAGCCTACCTGAAACGAGAATCTCTCTAGGCTTTTTAACGGAAACAGTCATAGCCTTAACATTCTTAACTACACCTTCAACCATACAATCCCAAGCCGCATGATACAACTCATTTTCCCTAAGCCTTTCCAAAACCTCCTCTAAACTCATTTTCCCTGTAACCGTAGCCACACCACCATAAAATATATCAGATTTTTCCCAAACACCAACCAGTTGAACAAGCTCAGCATCCATAGCTCCAATCGTTAAAAAACCCATACCACCTGTTGTTCCACCAACACCATCAACAATCCTACCTTTTTCAACACCTATTATGGCGTTGTAGCCAAAACCCATCTCAACCAAAATAAAAGAAACATCTTGGTAGGGAATATTAAGCCTTCTAGCCTGATCATAAACACCTAAAACAGCAATACACATCTTGTCAGCTGTCCCCATGTCAAGCCTATTAAACTTCCTATGTTTTGGAACCGTGGGAAGATGAACAACCCCAGGAATATATACAACATTCCATTCTTTCCTACGCATTGTAACAGCAGTTTTAGTCATGGCAGAATAAACCATTATTCCCGGCTCTTTCCTTTTTAAAGCATTCTCCAAATCTTCACGTTTTAAAAGTAAAATGTTTTTTAGATACCAGTCTTCAACCTTCTCCAACGGAATATCTTTAAGATACGTTATTTTTACACCGTATCCTGAAGGTCCAACTATTAGGTCTAGAGGCATAGTCTCCTCAACAGCATCAACTAGAATTTCAGGTTTTTCAGCAACCTTAAAAGTGTCCACAACCTTCTCATAAAAAACTTTCCCATCCTCTAAACCACAAAAATCAAAACTTTTAGTTCCCGGGTCTATACCTAAAACTTTAACCATTAACAACACCAAACATTTTCTTTAGCCTAAACAACGCTACTCTACTGGTATCCTAAAACCAGCAATCTTTTTTGGTAGGACTATTTCAAGAATTCCAGCTTTAAACCTTGCTCTAGCTTTTTGAGGTTCAACAGCAACAGGAAGTTTAACGGTTTTCCTAAAAACGTCAAATTCAGCCTCCCTTTGGATAGCGCCATAGGGGCTAAGCCTTAAACATTCTCTTGTGGGAGCCTCTATTTTTACCATGTTTTCTGTTGCCTCAACTCTAATATCCTCTTTTCTTACACATGGAAGGTCTACAGTTATGATTATGCTTTCCTCGGTTTCTCTAAGATGGGTTAAAGGCTGAAGCTCTCTTCTTGAAACGTTATGCATGGGGGTTTCTGGTGGAAGCAGCGGCCCCATCATCTCCTCAAACATACGGTTAACCTGGTTTCTTAACTCCTCAAAAAGCTCAAAAACAGAACGTCTTCTACGTGTTGACATAGTCACACCTCCTACACATATATTCCTCTAAGCTCCTGTTCCTGAACCTTTTGAAGACTTCTCATCTGCTCCCTAGTTCTACGCATAAGCTCTCTGGCTTTAATTCTTATCTCCTCCTCCTTCTCCAATAAACTTTTAACATCAATGTTTGTGGCTAAAAGACTGTTTAAACTTTCAATTGTTGAGGCTGCAGCTCCAGGGTCAGGGAACTGTAGGTGGGCTTCTGCAAGTAGGGTTATGTTTGGCTGTTTTTCCCTCATACATTCTCTTATTAGTAGGGCGTAGATTCCAACCAAAACCCCTTCTTCAAAAGGCTGAATTTTTGCGTCTTGAAGGATTTTTCTAGCTTCTTTTGTGCTTCCAATACCGTAAACTGATGGTTTTTCTATTTCAAGTCTGTTAGGTACAGCCATCCCTGTTAAACCTATCACAAATTTTGCGTTAAGCTGTTTAGCCCACAAAGCGATTGTTCTTGAAAGGTCGTAGACGGCTTGGGGTGGTAGAATAGTTTCAGTGATAACTGCTAAAATTTCCCCTAAACCAAAGATTCTTATTTGGTGTTTAGGCTCGTTGTCATGAACAACAATTACTGGTGGTAAAAGGTCTGACTCCATGTAGCCAACCTCCTCCATGTTTAACGACTGGATAATGTGGGATGTTGCTATAGGTCCAACCAAGCCTACATCCGGGAAACCTATAAGAATTGATGGGTTTTTTGCCTCTATCTTTGTGGTTTCAACAACATTTACCCCATTAAACTTTTTTATGTTCAACCAAACCACAAAATATATTTCGATTTAAGCCAAACTTAAAGTTTTTTTGAAAAATGTAATCCGAAAAGCTTATAAAACAAACCTAAATTTTTCATTTCAGCCTTTCTAGCCAACCTAAACAGACATGAGTCATGAAACCTATTAAAGCTGTCTAAGGTTTTCTGTGACAAGGTTAAAGCTAGTTTAGGGTAGAATCATGGAAACCACCCAAACCAACAAAAAAGAAGAAGAGGAAAAAAAGAAGGAAGAAGAAGAAAAAGAGACTGTGGAAACTAAAACCTTAGAATTAGAGAAGGAGGTTGAAAAGCTAAGAAAGGCTTTAGAGGAGGAACGTAAAAAGGCTGAAGATTATCTTATCCGCCTAAAATACCTTCAAGCTGACTTTGAAAACTACCGGAAGAGGGTTAAAAAAGAAATTGAGGAAACCGTAAGACTTGAAATTGAAAAACTAGTTTTAAAGCTTTTAAACGTTTTAGATAACCTTGAACTTGCATTAAAAGTTGGAAGGGAAACAGACAATAAGGACGCCCTAATTAAGGGTGTTGAATTAACCCTAGACGGGTTAAAAGAAGCCTTAAAAGAGGAAGGTTTGGTTGGGATTGAAGCTTTAGGTAAACCTTTTGACCCAAACTTTCATGAGGCTGTTGAGCATGTTAAAACAAACAATCAGCCAGACAATATTGTTGTTGAAGAGTTAAGGAAAGGCTATATTTTGAGGGGGAAGGTTATTAGACCAAGCATAGTTAAAGTCTCAAAACTTGTTAACAGTTAACCTTTTTGGGGGTGGTGTAGGAAATGGGTAAAATCATAGGAATAGACCTTGGAACAAGCAACTCAGCAGCAGCCGCACTTATAGGTGGAAAACCTGTAATAATCCCAAGTAGTGAAGGTGTAACCCTATACGGTAAAGCCTTCCCATCCTATGTAGCCTTCACAAAAGACGGTCAACTGCTTGTAGGTGAACCTGCAAGAAGACAGGCAATAACAAATCCTGAAGGAACCGTTACAGCCTTTAAACGGAAAATGGGTACAGACTACAAATATAAAATCTATGGGAAAGAGTGGACACCACAACAGCTTTCAGCCTTCCTACTTCAAAAAATTAAAAGGGATGCTGAAGCTTTTCTTGGGGATAAAGTTGATAAGGCTGTTATAACGGTTCCAGCCTACTTTAACGACAACCAGAGACAGGCAACAAAAGATGCTGCAGCAATAGCTGGAATTGAGGTTGCCAGAATAATTAATGAGCCTACAGCAGCCTCCTTGGCTTACGGTTTAGATAAGGCTGGAAAAGAGCTAAGAATAATGGTTTTTGATTTGGGTGGTGGAACCTTAGACGTTACAATCCTAGAGTTTGGTGGAGGTGTTTTTGAGGTTAAGGCTACAAGTGGAGACACCCAGCTTGGAGGCACAGACATGGATAATGCTCTTGTAGACTATATTGTTGAGGAGTTTAAGAAGGAAAACGGGATAGACCTTAGAAAAGACCAGATGGCTATGATGCGTATAAGGGAAACTGCTGAAAAAGCAAAAATTGAGCTTTCAACCTCCGTAACAACAGACATTAATATTCCGTTTATTGCTATGGATTCAAGCGGACCTAAACATCTAACAATGACTCTTACAAGAGCAAAACTTGAGGAGCTTGTAAGACCTATCGTTGAACGTTGTAAAGGTCCAATGATGCAGGCTTTGGCAGATGCGCAAATGAAGCCTGAAGATATAGACAAAATTATTCTTGTTGGTGGACCTACAAGGATGCCTATTGTTCAAAGGTTTGTTGAGGAGGTTATGGGTAAACCACCTGAAAGGGGAATAGACCCTATGGAGTGTGTTGCTATGGGTGCAGCAATTCAGGCTGGGATAATTACAGGGGAAATTAAGGATGTTCTTTTGCTTGATGTTACACCCTTGTCTTTTGGAGTTGAAACCCTTGGTGGAATATTCACAAAAATAATTGAGAGAAACACAACAATCCCATGTAGGAAAAGCCAAATATTTACAACAGCTGAAGACTTCCAAACAGCTGTTACAATAAAGGTTTATCAGGGTGAAAGACCTATGGCTTCTGACAACGTTTTGCTTGGACAGTTTAACCTTACAGGTATCCCACCAGCACCTAGAGGTGTTCCACAAATAGAGGTAACCTTTGACATAGATGTTAACGGAATCTTAAACGTTACAGCAAAAGACCTTGCAACAGGTAAAGAAGAAAAACTTACAATAACAGCCCCTCACAGACTTTCAAAAGAAGAAATTGAAAGAATGATTAAAGAGGCTGAACAATATGCTGAACAAGACAGAAAAAGAAGAGAGGAGGCTGAAATTAGAAACACCGCAGACAACCTAATCTATACAGCTGAAAAAACTAAGAGAGAACTTAAAGATAAGCTTACAAAAGACCAAACTGAAAAAATTGAGAAGGCTGTAGCTGAGCTTAAGGAGGCTTTAGCTGGAAAGGATGTTGAAAAAATTAAGCTGAAAAACGAGGAGCTTTCAAGGGTTCTCCAGGAGGTTGGTGCTGCCATGTATAGGGAGGCAGCAGCAAAATATGCTCAGCAAACCCAACAGCAAAGCTCAAGCCAAGGTAAAACTTCTCAAGGTTCCTCCTCCCAGAAGGGTAAGGTTGTTGACACGGATTATGAGGTTGTAGATGAGGGTAAAGAAAAATCTTAGCCTTAGCTTTTTTTTTGAAAAACATATTTTAGAGTTTAACTTCAATATTTAGATGAAGCTTTTATGGCTGTAAAAAAGGACTATTATGAGATTCTTGGAGTTCCGAGGAATGCTACAAAGGAGGAGATTAAGGCTGCCTACCGTAGACTAGCTATGCAATACCATCCAGACAGAAACAAGTCTCCTGATGCTGCTGAAAAATTTAAGGAAATATCTGAAGCTTATGCTGTTCTTTCCGATGATGAAAAAAGAAGAATCTATGATATGTATGGGCATGCTGGTCTTGAGGGTAGATATACTCCTGAAGACATTTTTGGTGGAGTAGATTTTGAGGATATTTTTAAAGACCTTTTTAGTTTTAGCGAGTTTAACAGAATTTTTGACATGTTTTTTGGTGGGAGAAGAAGACCTGGAGCAAGAGAAGAATACTATGAGGTTTATGAGCGTGGTGAAGACTTAACCTACGACCTAGAAATAAGCCTTGAAGATGTTGTTTCAGGCTTAAACACCGTTATAGAGGTTCCAAGAACAGAGGTTTGTGACCTATGCCACGGCTCAAGAGCAAAACCTGGAACAACACCAAAAACATGTCCAAAATGTCGTGGAACAGGAAAAATTCAGGTTAGCAGGTCTTCAGGTTTCACAAAATTTATCCAAATTTTTACATGTGACCTATGCCATGGAGAAGGCAGGATTATAGATTCTCCATGTCCAAGATGCCGTGGAACAGGAAAAATTCAGCGTCTAAGAAAAATTCGTATAAAAATTCCTCCTGGAGTTGATGAAGGATACCATTTAAGGTTGGCTGGTGAAGGTGAACCAAGCTTTGGTAGAGGTCCTCCTGGAGACCTCTACATAATCATCCACATAAAACCACACAAAATCTTTAGGAGGGAGGGAAAAAACATTGTTTGTGAGGTTCCTATAAGCTTTACTTGGGCTGCTTTGGGTGCTGAGGTAGAGGTTCCTACTCTTGAAGGTAAAACAACAATTAGGATTCCTCCAGGAACCCAAACAGGGGATGTTTTTAGGTTGAAGGGTAAAGGTTTACCTGAGCTTGGAGGTGGAAGAAGAGGAGACCTGATAGTAAGGGTTAGGGTTGAAACTCCTAGAAACCTTACAGAAAAACAGAAAAAGCTGCTTTTAGAGTTTGCTAGGGAAAGAGGCGAAGAAAAAAATATTTTAAAATCTTAGTTAGTCTATTTCAAGCTTAGAAACGCTAATTAATGTTTAATGCTAAAGCATACTTAGACTCGGGTTGTGGTAGTGTGGGAAACTGTGGGTCAAAGCTAACCTCAACAGAGATAGAGGATCTTATATATGAGGAGGTTAGGATAACAAGAGCGAACGCACCAAAGTTTAAGCTTAACGGGGAAGAAATCGACATTTGGAGTGAACCCTACGTTTACTACCACTCAAAAACACCCATAGACTATATAACCGAAAAAATTTTAGAATGTGAAAAAAAGGGTATTGACATATTCCCAAGTATTGTTGGGAAAGAAAGAGAAAAAGAGCTTGTAAAAAACGCTTTACTTTCAGGTTCACCAATCCTGTTTAAGGGTAAGAAGGGTTATGGTAAAACAACCTTTTCAAAAGCTATAGCAGAACTTCTTCCATCAAAACTTCTTGCAGTTAAAGGATGCAAAATCTATGATGACCCAACAAAACCTTCATGTTTCTCATGTAAAAAAAAGCTTTTAGAAAACAATTTTGTTGAGCTTACATGGGTTCCAAGAATATGGGTTAGAATACCTGGAGACCCAATGTTAACAACAAGACAGCTAATAGGTGGAGTTTCAATCCAAAAAATTAGGGAAGGCTACGACCTAGACCATCCTGAAGTTTTTGTTCCTGGAAGAGCCTTAAAAGCTAATAGGGGTGTAGGATACTTTGACGAGTTGGGGGCTGTTCCCTCCTCTCTCCAAACCCTCCTCCACGAGTTTTTTGAAGAACATCAAATAACAACTGTTGAAGGGGATATTATCCCATTCAAAATAGACACTCTTGAATTGGCTTCAACAAACCCTGCAAACTATAGGGGGACAAACCCTATTAAAGAGCCTCTCTTAGATAGGATGGAGGAAATTGAGATAGGTCCTCCAGAAACGTTAGAAGAGGAAATTGAGATTGGTTTAAGAAACATGTATTATACGAAGTGGAAAAAACAGATACCAAGAATACCGTATTGGCATTTAAAAATTCTTGCAAGAACCGTTAGGTATGCTAGAAATAAGGAGAAGTGTGATATTGCAAGAAAGATAGATTCTGAGCCTTCATGTAGGGCTACAATAAAGCTTTACGACCATCTTCAATCAAAAACAATAAGACAGGGTAGAACTGTCCCCCTCCTGTTAGATTATGGTAGGTCTCTTGACATTGTTAAGCTTGCTCTTAGAGGCAGAATTGAGGTTGAATATGGGTTTGAGGAGAGGAAGGATGAAATTATAGAAAGGCTTTTTGATAGAGCCCTAAAAAGAACATGTGAAGAAATTTATGCTAAAATACCTCAGGATAGGTTTGAAGAGTTTTATATGAGCCTAATAGAGTGTTCAACAAAACTTAACGGTGAAAACTATATTCCAATAGACCTTGAAATTGTTCCAAAGCTAAAAGACTATGAGGTTATAAACCTTTTTGTTTCAAAGGTTTTAGAAGCTGAGAAAATGGAGGTTGATGATGAGCTTTATCTTTCGGCTGTCGAGATAATTTTAAAGTCTATGTCTCTTTGTATCCCAAGATATGTTTACCAGAAGGATGCTGGATATATTTTACGTGAGATAGTTGAAGATGAAACCGGAATGCGAACTTTGTAAAGAGGATAAAAAGGAAAAGGAAACCTTCTCCTCAATTTTTGGTGAAGGTTTAACGGAGGAGATAGTCTATAAGCTTTTTAACCTTGACCTTATAAGCCGTGAAAGATACTTTAGGAATCTTCAAGTTGACAATTTAATTAAGTCTTATCTTGAATCCCTTGAAAACAAGAATATGGAATATCAGCTTGAAAGATATATGAGATGGCTTGGAATTGACGAGGAAAAAATAAAAGAATATTTGAGGGTTAAGGATGCATGGGAAAAACTTGTGGAAAAAATAAAAAACGGTGAGATAAACCCCTCAAACCTTTCAGCAGAAGAGCTTATTGAGAATTTTCCAAGCCAAATAACGGAGGAGCTTGTTAAGGAGGAGCTTCTTAGTCTTAAAGTTTACAGTTATAGGTTGTATCCTCATCTTTTAATGGTTCAACCAGAGTTTACGGAGAAAAGTGAAAAACTAATAGCAAAAAAGGTTTTGGAGGAGGCTTTCATAAACCTTAAAAACAAATCTATAGGTATCCATGAAATTGATGAAACTGGTTTTGGTGTTTCACCATCCCATATCCTCTACGAGTTTGATGAGTTTCAACACACCTACGACATGCTTGATATACAGGAAACCCTTATAAGCACAGCAATCAGAGACCCTGTTAACCTTGAAATTTCTAGGGAAGACCTTAAAGCCAGAATCCCAATCCATAAAACAAAGTCTTCCAATGTAATCCTTATAGACTCATCTTATTCTATGCGTGGCATAAAGTTTAGAGGAGGAATTATGGCTGCCTTAGCCTTAAAAGAGCTTCTTCAAACAGAGTATAAGGAGGATAAGCTTTTTATTGTTGCATACAACCATAAACCCCAAATTTTAGAGTCAGGGGAAATCATAAAGCTAAAACCCTACGGCTACACAGACATAGGATTAGCCTTAGAGTTTTCCATGAAGCTTCTCTCAAAGGAGGATGGAAACAAAAACATTTTTTTGATAACAGATGGGGAGCCAACAGCAACCCATCGAAGAAACCAAACCCCAGAAGAAAGCGCTTTTAGAGCTGCTTATGCTGCTGGAAAAATGGATGTAAGCCTAAACATTATAATGTTGGATTATAGACCTGAACTAAGGTTTATATGTGAAAAAATGGTTAGACTGAACGGTAATGCCACCCTAACCCACGTTAAAAATCCTTTAAACCTAAAAGAGTTTGTGGTTAAATCTTTTGTAGACCGTAAAAGAAAGGCTAGGCTTTAAACCCATTACGTAAAAGTTTTGGTTATAAAGGTTTTTATATTTAAGATTAACACTTCAATTGAGTAGTTGTTTATGGTGTATTTTTATGGAGTTAGATGAGACTTTAATCACAAAGACTATAGTAGAAAGTTTTACCAGAGACTTCCTAAAGATTACAGATGTTGATGTGGTTATTGTTGGTGCTGGCCCCTCAGGTGTTACTGCTGCAAGATATCTAGCAGAAAAGGGTTTTTCTGTTGTTGTTTTTGAGAGAAACCTTTATGTTGGTGGTGGGATGTGGGGTGGAGGAATAATGTTTCCAAAGATTGTTATACAGGAGGCTGCAAAACAGATTCTTGAGGAGGTTGGACTTAAACCAGAAAAAACCTCTAGGGGGGTTTATGTTGTGGATTCTGTTGAGGCTGTTTCAAGGTTTACGGTTTCAGCTATAGAGGCTGGAGCAAAAATTATGGTTGGGTTTAATGTTGAAGATGTTGTTATTAGAGGTTTTAAGGATAAACCAAAAATTTGTGGTGTTGTTTTAAATTGGACTGCTGTAGAAAAATCTGGTTTACATGTAGACCCTGTAGCAATAAAATCTAAGGTTGTTGTAGATTCTACGGGACATGAGGCAAGTGTTGTAAGAACAGCTGTTAAAAAGTTTCCAGAAGCCAAACTTCAAACAAAAACTGGTGAAATTATGGGTGAAAAACCTATGTGGGTTGAAGTTGGTGAAGCTGAAGTTGTAAAAAACACATGTGAAGTTTTACCTGGACTTTATGTTGCTGGTATGGCTGCAACAGCGGTCTTCGGCTCCCCAAGAATGGGTCCAATTTTTGGTGGGATGTTTCTTTCAGGGAAAAAGGTTGCTGAACTTATTGCTGAAAAGCTAAAATAAAAATTTTTGTAGTTTACGTTTTTGGTTTGGTGGAAGTTTGAGGTTAGACCAGTCTAGGCTTAAAAAATATTTAGGTTTAAGAAGGGAGTTTGCTGGAGGAGACTATATTAACTTAAACCCTATCCAACGTGGAGGAATTTTAAGTGGGGAGGCTCGTAAAGCTTTAGTTGAGTTTGGTGATGGATACTCTATTTGTGATTGGTGTCCACCAAAAACTCCAAGACTTGACCTAATCAAAAAACCTCCAATCCATGACTTTATGCAGGATTTAGCAGAGTTTTTAGGTATGGATGTTGTTAGGGTTGTAACCAGATGTAGGGAGGCAAAATTTATAGTTTTTCATATGTTGGGTAAACCTAGAGACTATATTGTTGTTGACAGTTTAGCCCACTATTCAACCTATATTGCTGCTGAGGCTGCTGGTTTAAGGGTTAAAGAGGTTCCTCATTCAGGTTACCCTGAATTTAAGGTTAACCTTGAGGCTTACGCTGAAAAAATTGAGGAGGTTAAAAGGGAGACAGGGAAACCTCCTGTTGCTGTTCTTTTAACCCATGTTGACAGCTTTTATGGAAACCTTAATAATGCTTCTCAAGTGGCAAAAATATGTCATGAGTATGGTGTGCCTTTTATGCTTAATACAGCCTACACTTCTGGTGTTATGCCTGTAAACGGGAAAGCTTTAAATGTTGATATTCTTGTTGGAAGTGGACATAAAAGCTGGGCTTCAAGTGCACCAACAGGGATACTAGCCTTAAAAGAAGATTTAAGCAAAAAAATTCTTTTAAAGTCTAGTATTGTTGGAGATTGGAGTGGAAGAAGTTTTCCTATAAAAGAGATTCCTTTACTTGGCTGCACGGTTATGGGTGCACCTATAGTTACCCTAATGGCTTCCTTCCCTTTTGTTGTTGAAAGAGTGAATAGGTGGGATGAGGAGGTTAAAAAGGCTAGATACCTTGTTGAACAACTTGAAAGAATAGAGGGAACAAGACAGCTTGGTGTTAAACCAAAACAGCATACCTTAATCCATTTTGAGTCTAAAGGATTTTATGATGTGTCTAAAAAACATAAAAGGAGAGGCTTCTTCCTATACGATGAGCTGAAAGAAAGGAGAATTGTAGGTATCCAGCCTGGACGAACAAAACATTTTGAGCTTAACGTTTATGGGTTAAAATGGGAGCAGGTTAAACATGTTGCTGAAAGCTTCCTAGAAATAGCAAAAAAATATGGGTTAAATGTGAGTTAACCTTTTTTGTTTACCAATGCTTCTCCTCTTAACTTTAAAAGAATTTTCTCAGGAGGTTTACTATAATATAAGATTAATGAACCAAGAAAATCTAGGCTAAACATTTAAACTTAAAAGAGACCATAAAAATATCTTAACTTAAAATATGGAAGGGGCCCGTGGCGCAGAATCCCCACCAAAAAATTGGTGGGATGTGCAGTCAGGATAGCGCGGCAGCCTCCTAAGTTGTAGGTCGTGGGTTCGAATCCCACCGGGCCCGCCATAAACTTATCTTTTGGTATTGTTGAGGCTAGCATTCTATTAGATTCTTAATTTTTTTGGTTAGGTTTCTTTTAAACCTGAAAATGTAGTTTGGGTGTGGTGTAAAAAATATTTTTATGTTTTTGGCTTCAGCTTCAATTATTCTATCTAACCTTTTTGGTTGGTTTAACCCTAAAATTTCTGTTATGGATGTTGAGGCTGTTTTTCCCATGGCAACTATTTTTTTGGGCTTTAAAAGTCTGATTTCCTCTCTAAGTATTGGAAGACAGTTTACCCTCATAACCTGAATCTTTTTTTGGTTTACTGGTCTACATTTAACTGCTGCAGTAAAAAAGACTGAGGATTTTTTAAGTTTTTTTAGCACTTCTAGGTCTTTATCTATGTCTAAGATTAGTTTCATGGAGAGTCTAAGCCTATCAAAAAGGTTAAGGTTGTAAAATACACTATTTTTTTCTCCTGGAGGGGGAGATTCTCCTACAGCCAAAATTTTTGTTTTTTGTGGAAGCCAACTGTAAGCCTCATACTTTAGGAAAGGCTTATCAACAACAACACAACGTTTACATGAGGCTATAAGCCTCTCCATCCTTTCCATAGTCTTAGAAGACATTTTTTACGCCTTTTAAGGGTTAAAGGCTTAACTATTTATATTCCAATTTTAAGAAAAATATTTTTGTCCAGAATTGAAGCTAAAAAACCTCCTAAAACCTTTAGCCCCATTTTTGCTTATACTAGCCTTACTTGGTTTACCATTTTTAACCTTTGCAGGTTTACAGGTTAAAGTTTATCTTCAACCATCTTCGTTAGAGGTTTCTCCAGGTGACACTTTTGAGGTTAAGGTTTATGTTGACCCTATGGGGTTTGGTGTTAGTGCTGGAGACTTTCAGGTAGCATATTCTTCTAAGGTTTTTAAGGCTTTAGATGTTGAGGTTGGGGAGTTTTTCGGTAAAAACCCCTTGATAGCCGTTAAAAAGGTTGAGGTTAAAGATGAAAAGGAAATAGTAAGGTTGGCTGTTGCAAGGGTTGGAAAAACAGTTAAACCTATCCCTTCAGGGGTGGCTTTAACATTAAAACTTATGGTTCTTAAAACAGCCTTAAGTGGAAGCTATCCAATCGAGGTTTTAAAGGTTAGCTTGGTTGATGAATCTTTTAACCGTATAACCAACCTAGAAACTCAGGGTTGTACTATAACCGTTAAAACTTCTCCAAAAGAAGTTTTAAAGCCTACCCCTACACCCTCAAAACCTTCACCCCCCACACCAACACCATCAAAGGTTACAGTTTTAGTTTTGGATGAGGTAAACGGTAAACCTTTAGCTGGTGTTAAAGTTGAGGTGGACGGTAATAGGGTGTTAACAGGTGTAGATGGAAAAGCTGTTTTTACCCTAAAAAAAGGAACTTACACAATTACAGCCTCAACAGCGGGTTATATGCAAAAGTCGGTAACGGTTACTGTTGGAGTGGGTGAAATAAGACAGGTTGAGCTTAGACTTAAACCCCTTAAAAAGCCTGGTGGAGGTTGTCTTATAGCAACAGCAGCCTACGGAAGCGAGTTTTCTCCTCAAGTACAGATGCTTAGAGATTTTCGTGACCATTATGTTTTGGCAACCCATGGAGGATTCTATTTTATGAAGGTTTTTAATGTCTGGTATTATTCTTGGAGTCCAGCTGTTGCTGAGCTTGAAAGGTCAAATCCAACCTTAAGGTTTACTGTAAAAAACCTTATTTATCCGCTTTTGGTTGAACTTGAAGCCTCTAAAACTGTTTATCTTACATTAAAAGGTTTTAATTCTGAGGTGGCTATAGTTGCTGCTGGTTTTTTGGCTAGTATGCTTACTGGGGTAACCTACTTCACCATACCAACCCTACCAGTATACGTTTTACTCGAAAGAAGAGGGATTAAAAGTGTTAGGCTAAAACCAGCTTTAACAATACTACCACTTTCCATTTTTGTTGTTCTCCATTGGCTTGGTCTTAAAACAGCTGGATGGATTTTAAGCTTAACCTCAGTAGGAATAGTTTTATCCACTATAGCCTTAACAGTCTT
>Ga0180301_10002511_pt1 | contig 14398 bp, 19 predicted proteins | sample GuaBasSediGuay16_FD_121797 | JGI IMG/M metagenome (GOLD analysis project Ga0180301, IMG submission 121797) | Subseafloor sediment microbial communities from Guaymas Basin, Gulf of California, Mexico - Guay16, Core 4569-2, 12-15 cm | ecosystem: Environmental > Aquatic > Marine > Hydrothermal...
ATCTTGGACGACGGCACGGGCGCATACGGCAAGGTGTACAGAACCGGCAACAGCCTGAACGTACAGATAAAGGGCGACGATTCGGGCATCCTGAAGGCGTCAGACCTGAGCTTCGACGGGAGCGGGAACCTGAACGTCAATGCCAAGGCAGTGGCCAACCCGCCAAATCTAGACGTCCTCTTGTCAACTAGGGCGTCGGAGTCTACACTAAGCGGCATAAAGTCCAAGACCGACAAGCTTCAGTTCGATGGATCAAACAACCTGATGGTAGTAGTAAACGCGGACAACGTGTCGTCTAGGCTTACCGACGGTACATTGATAGTCGAGAGGAAGCTATCAAAGAAGATATCGGAGGGATCAGCGTTCTCGATATCGCACAGGTTCGAGGAAGTCGCGTCCAACTCACATGTAGACCTGTACTTCGAGAACCCGTCGGAGTCAGATAAAACTGTATACATCATGTTGGTTGAGGTCGTATCGATGGGTCAGGCGTGGGTAGACATATACAGGGACAACTCAGTGTCGGCAAGCGGCACAGCTCTTACGCCGATGAACTTGAACATGGGATCGACGAACGAGAGTGTTGTCAATGCGGAGCATGGAGGCACGTACACTACTGGGACGCTTGCATTGAACATTGTCTGCCCGGGAGGCTCGGGTGTAAGAGCGATAGGAGCAGCGGTCGAGGTCGGCGAAAACGTCATAATGCCTAATGGTAAGAACTTGCTTGTGAGGGTTACGAACAAGAGCGCATCTGATTCCGATATAAGCATAAGGATAGTCTGGTACGAGGAGTGAGGTAGTAGTTTATAAAAACACGGCTAGCCAATAGTACGTACCCCAGCTAACTTTTTTGCGGCGAACCACTACTGTATTATACTGAGGTCCGTATGGAGGTGAATGAATGTGAGCATGACAGAGGTGTTGGCCGAGCTCAGGAAGATCAGGTTTAAGCTAGATACGATTAGTTGCACCGGTGGATATGCACCATTCTTTAGCGATCACGTGGTCAAGCGCTTTTCGGTTGACGAGACGATGAAGGAGCTAGACCTTGGCGGTACGGTGCACGTTGTTAAGGTCACGGCAATCGACTCGCCAGTCATGATTAATTTGGACAGGGAAATAAGTGGCGACGAGTACTTCAACTTGATACCGCATCAACAAAAGCTGATAGCAAGGGCGACAAGTAAAATCTATGCAAAAGTCCTTGAGGGCTACGGGTCGGGCACCCTAATTGTGGAGGGGTTGAAGATTGCTTGACGATGTGGTCGTGATCCCGTTGGAGATGAGCAACCGAGACTTGATGGTCATCTTGGAGGTGGCTAGGAGGTTGGGCGTCGGCAGGAACGAGGCAATAAGGATATTGATAAGGAAGGGGTTTGAATCCCTATCTAAGGAGGGCGAGACTAGATGAGCATATTCGACTTCCTAGAACCCTCGTACCTGAAGAACCAGCTCGACAAGCTGACGAACCTAAACATATCTCTTACAGACCTGAGGGACGCAATAATCGGCACAGGGAACAAGAGCCTGACGGACATATACAACAAGCTGGACAGCATAGGCGGGTCTATATCGATCACTAACTTCCCGAGCTGGTTCACGAATAGCACCAAGAAGACCGACGACCTCTACGATGATTTGGAGGCGTTGAAGGGTGCATTGGAGAGCGTCAACAGTGATAGGATGTTAATAAAACTTCAAGACCCGTTGCCGGCTGGCGACAACTGGATAGGAAAGATAAAGCTTGGTGACGGCACGAACGTGGCGTCAGTGATAGCCGGAACAATAGGAGGCGCATCGTCATACCTGCTGGGCGTCGCACCAGACCTAACTAAGGTGTTCAGCGGGGGCGACGCATACACCGAGCAGGAGGTATCCGTAACGACAACTGAACAATCAAGCTCCTTCAGCCCACCACTGAGAGCAGTGGTCTTGACCAACAAGGGCGACGTAGACATCACGATAAAGCTGAACGGTGGAACCACAACTAAGACCATACCAGCAAGGTCAAGCAAGGTCATAGTGTTCTTCGAGATAAGCTCGATAAGCTACGTGGTTGCATCTGGTAGCTCTATCCTCAAGATCGAGGGGTACTGGTGATGGTCATGCATGTGGTCACGTATAGGGTCAAAGACATCGGTAGAGACGCCAACTACTACAGGGACAAAGCCAAACAGCTAATTGGATCAGATGCATACGTGGAGGTTCACCCAGGATTAGTCAGATTCAGGTTCACGAGGGAGCTCAGCGAAAGCGAACTAGAGGAGCTCGACGACTTCATAAAGGAGGTCGCTGACGGGGTAAGGCAACATTAGGTGAACGAGTTTGATTTTTGACTTCATCGATCCAACGCTAATCGTTAATGCACTTAAGAAGATGTCAAAACTAACTTTTGATGATGATAAGCTACGTGTAACGGTCGTCGACGCCGTGTCAGCCATAATCTCAGCCGTAGCCAAAGTAGTAGAACAGGTCAACTACAGTCTCGGTGCAGGCGCCACGTATACGTTGATAAACTACTCCGGCAGGGGGAGGCTCCACGAGGTAACCGTGATCTCCTCGTCAAACCAGTTCAAGTTGACCGTCACGGTGGATGGCGTCAAGATATGGGACAAGAGCTACGATGAAGCGGCTAGCATAACGGATGAGGTGGTCGTCGTATCGGCCTTCCAGCGTGAGGACGGGAAGTACGTCTACCACCTTAGCGACATACCGTTCATGGTGAGTCTGAAAGTAGACATAGTGAACCTGAATACCTCCAATCCGATAACCCTAGACTACGTGTTCGGAAAGTATGAGGCTGGGTGAGAGTATGGACTTGAGGCGTGAGCTGGCTAGGAGGCTCGGCCTGAGCGATGATGCATCTGACGAGGAGATACTCAAAGCGCTGTCTGCCAGGCTTGGTCGGGTAGACGACAAACTGAAGCTCAAGGGAGAGCTTGAGATAAGGGTTTACGACAGGTATGGGAGGCTCAAGGAGTACAGGAAGGTCGAGAACCTCATAGTCAATGTTGGCAAGGCGCAGGTAGCAGGGCTGATAAACGGTGTGGTCACAACCCCGTTCAAGTACATCGCAATAGGCACCGGCACCACGTCACCATCAGCAGGCGATACGGCTCTGGAAAGCGAGGTTGATAGGGCTGAGGCAACCGTCGGCAGGACGACTACCAGCGTGACCAACGACACGGCTACTTTTGATGCGACGTTCAACTTCACAGCCAGTTACTCCATAACCGAAGCCGGCATATTCGACGCTTCGAGCGGAGGAAACATGTTGGCGAGGCATACATTCTCAGCAATAAACGTGCAGAGCGGAGACTCGCTAACGATAAGCTGGAAGGTGCAGGTGAGCTGATGGGTTGGCTGACGGGATGGAAGTACCGCAAAAGCCACGAAATCATAGGCTCCACAGCTGGAGCCGTAACCGACTACCAGATAAGGGTTAGAGTGCATTATGGAGAGGGCACAGATTCCGGTGAAGACGTTTATTTGGGATCTGGGTCTTATAACGTCGAGTCTGGAAGTTGGACTGTAGATGGGAACTCCTACAAGTACAGGCTTAAGGTAAAGGTGACGGATAAGTCAGGTCAAGACCTAACTGATTACCAAGTCAAGGTCACGATAAACACGGCTTGGCTCGTCAGCAAGGGATATGCAACTTCAAGCGGAAACGAGGTCAGGTTCACCGATGATCAAGGAAGCCTCCTGAGCTTCTGGCGTGAAAACGACTTCAACCAAGAAGAAACGATCTACTGGGTCAAAGTGCCTTCAATACCTGCAAACTCGACAGTTGACATCTACATGTACTTCGACCCAGATCTGACGGGGGTAACAGATGCAAGCGATCCAGACAGCACTTTTGACTTCTTCGACGACTTTGATGGATCGTCGCTTGACACGAACAAGTGGGACGTGCATGAATGGACTGCTGGGTCGCATTACTATGAAGTCGTCAACAGCGAGCTACACGTATATGCATACAGCCCAGATGACCCATCAGGTTACGCTTTCTCGACAAAGGAACCAATCATAGATCTAGTAAACCATCCAGGTTATAGAATTGAAGTTAAGAGCAGGTGGGCAAACCTAGATTACGTAAGAGGTGGAGGCGACGTTGTTGGCGTAAGGGTGATGGATGCACCGTTTGGAACAAGTGTTAGTGATGGTCGTGGTTTGGCAGTCAACCTGTACGGTGATTACTATGTCGTCATACGACGATATTCATGGACTAATGGCTCTTATTCGACTACATACTCTAATGTGTCGGATAAAACTTCGGGCACAGCCCAATGGGTCATCATAGTCACTAGATCTAGTGTAAACTTCTCGCTCAGCGGGACGTATTCTCACAGTTGGACGCCTTCAGCGCTACCGCAAAAAGCCTACTACCTCCGTCTATATGTCATTGTCGACTACTGGACTAACCCAGTAAAGACAGATAGCTACTTCGACCTCGTCTTGGTTCGCAAATATGTTGACCCCGAGCCAGAGGCTAAGCCAGAAACAACGGAGAAGTGCAGGTCGGATTTCGGTGACATAAGGTTTACCGATAGCGATGGTGTTACCGAACTATCATACTGGATGGAAGAAAAAGTCGATGGGGACTATGCGGTTTTCTGGGTGAAAGTGCCAAGCATACCACAACCACATCCTAAAGTCGAAACTGGAGAATGGACGGTAGACGGAAATACTTACCACAGAAGAACAAAGATAACAGTAACAGAAAAAGCTGGTCAAAACCTAACAGACTATCAAGTGCAAGTCGTAATCAACACCAAATGGCTAGTCGATAACGGATACGCAACGTCGAATGGGAACGAAGTTAGATTTACGGATTCTGAAGGCAACCTACTGAGCTTCTGGAGAGAGACAGACTTCAACACAGAAAAAACAATATACTGGGTTAAAATCCCGAACCTCTCAGCAAACTCAACAAAAACCATATACATCTACTACGATGAAGAACTAACAGCCGTGACAGATGCAAGCAATGGAGAAGCCACATTTCTGTTTTTTGATGATTTTGATTTGGGTTATTTAGATACTGACAAATGGGTTGAATACGACAGCGGCGGTACATACGAATTCGTGGATTCATGTATTTACTTAAAACCTGTACTTAATGCTAATAATGCAGTCGCACTGAGAAGCCTGTTGAAACTCACTAACAACATAGAAATACAGGCTAAGATAATAGCTGAGACAGACACATATTATGACTTAGGGCTAGTTAAAACCGAAAACATAATCACAAACACATGGCATGGACCTGAAGCAGACAACATAGGTTACTGGCTCTGTGCACAACATCGAACAGATACTGAAAATGAATATCTGTTAAGAAGGAGAGACGTGGGAAGCACAACTAAAATCATGGATTCAGGATACAAAAGTCCAATTAAATACGAGTTAAAGTATGTATTGAGATATTTGGATGATGGAGGCATCAAAGGTTTAGGAATACTTACTGATGAAACTGAGTGGTTCAACATCTATGGAACTGACACGACATACCTTAGCGATGACAAATATGTCGTTATATGGCAGGGTGCATATAGTGGTGGATGGGGTGGCTACAGTAAGTGGGATTGGGTTTTCGTTCGCAAATATGTTGACCCTGAGCCCTCCGTTGAGGTTGAGACTGAGAAAGCAACAATCTACATCTATTATGGTAAGAGCGATGCGACGACGACAAGCGACCCAGATGCTACCTTTGAGTTCTACGAGGACTTCACAAGTGACCCAAATACAAATGGTAAGTGGGAGGTGTATAGATCTGTTAATGATGTTGCCAATGAGTTTGTTTATGACTCGGCTAATAGGAGGGTTTACTTGACTAAGGCGGTTGACAATAAAGGTTGCTTCGCATTCCTCAAGAAAAACGGATCATTACTCGACTGTCCAGAGCCAGGATTTGCAATCAAAACTAGAGGAGGTGGTGGTGGAGGAGATGGAGCTGATGGTTGGGCTATAGGTTTCTATAAAGATGCAACACCATATCAGACCTATGGTAGATGCTCACGAGGAGGAAGTCTAGGATTAGCCGCCTATGATGGATCTGCAAACCATCAATCCAAAGGATATGCAGTAGAGTTTGACAACTACCAGAATCCCTTCGACCCAACAGCAAACCACAATGCTCTTGTCGATACTCTTACAACCATTAACCCTGAGACTCACCATGTAAGAAAGGATACCAACATAGCGAATGAAGATAATGCCACTCATACCATTGAAATATACGTTTACAATGGCGTCAAGCTAGTAGTTGATGGCTCACAGCACTTCTCCATTTCGTTAACTTTAGATAAGACATACAAGAAGCTTGGTTTTGGAGCAGGTACTGGTGGGTTGAACAATAACCATTGGATTCAGGACTACGTGATAATTAGGAAATACATCGATCCAGAGCCTAGTCACGGTGCTTGGGGTAGCGAGGAGTCCATTACAGCTCTCTCGCTTTTCGATTCGATCAGCCTCTCAGATGTTGTTTCGAAAAGCGTGACTAAGCCACTGTCGGACGCCGTATCCCTATCTGAGGTGGTTTCGAAGGTCATTGATAAGCTCCTCTTCGATTCGCTGTCTACCTCCGATTCAATGACTAAAGGGGTCTATAAGTTACTGTCGGACTCGATATCGCTGTCGGACTCGATGACTAGGGGTCTCGCAAAGTTCCTGTCCCTGTTCGACACCATATCCCTGTACGACTACATGGGATGGGTTTACCCGTACCTAGATCCCGAGAAGCCCCTTGACAGGCTGATAGCCGTGCTAGATACATTAGATAGGATGGGCTACAGGTTGGAGCAACTGTTAGACGACCCGTACATCGTCTACTTGATCAGATACATGGCTAGGAAGGGGAGGGGCGAGATATAATGCTAGACGTGATCAAGTGGCTCAAGAAGCTGAAGGAAGCGATAACCCAAATGTCAGACCTGATATACGCACACAAGGGCAGGCACAAGCCAGGAGGAGCAGACGCCCTCTTCCCAGCCGACTTCAACATAGAGCCTGCAAGCGACAACACCTACGACCTCGGCACGTCAAGCTACAGATGGCGGAACCTTGAGCTTGCAGGCTACGGCAACCTCGGAAGCCTAAGAATAGGCGGAACCGAAGTTATAACTTCCGGAAGGGTATTACAGAACGTAACTTCAATTGCTCAATCCTTACTTCCAGATACAGATAATACTAGAGATTTGGGGAGTGACAGCTATGAATGGAGACATGCATACATAAGAGGTATTTTATATGGAAATAGTTACTATACTTATGACCAAGCTGGTAATAGAGTTCAGTTTCTTATAAGAGCGGTGGCAGCACCAAACACACACTTCCATATTTTCCCAAATTACACTAAGCCAGCAGACGCTACGGACATCACAGTTTGGTTCGGATATAACTCAGAGATACTAAAATATGAATTTAAGAGCAAGTGGACTGGTTCAAACGTGTCTTTACTATCGTTAAGGGGTGATGAACTAGTAAATTATTCTAGGAGTTTCTTGCCTTTCTCTGATAATGCCTATGACATAGGCTCTTCAAGCTACGCTTGGCGGCGCATCTTCGGATATGTACACCGCTTCGTTCCGACTTCCCCTCCAGCTAGCCCGTTTGAGGGCGACGTTATCTACGACACAGCAGACAAAGCCCTCAAAGTCTTCAACGGCACGGATTGGTTGCCCGTAGGCAGGGTAGTCGTCCCATTAGTCTTCGACGACACCCAAAAGTCCGTCTCCGGCACAACCGAAACCGAGGTCAAACACTTCAGGTTCTCCAAGACCTCAAGCTACACCAACTGGAAGAAGCTGACGGTTGTAGCTTCCCTATGGGTTGACGGCGGGACTGGCACGCTCAAAATCTACATTAACGATGAAACATCACCAAGGCTATCCCTATCAACTACCAACACTAGCGAGTCAGTTGTCTCAGGTGAGATAGACATAAGCGATTTAGGTGAGGGAGTACATACTTTACGTGTTAAGCTGGTGAACGATGGAAGCTACAACACCTACACGGAGCTGTTGGAGGTATACGCACAATGAGCATAGACGTTAGGACTTGCTATGAATGTCAGGTATGCTACTCCTGCCAGTCATGCGACGCATGTCAAAAGTGCAACACCTCATGCTACTACTGCTACGGCTGTCAGAGCTGCAACACATGTCAGGTCAGGTACAGCTGTGCAACCTGCTACTCCTGCCAAAAATGTTATGGGACGTGCCAAAACTGCAACACCTGCCAGAAGTGCAACACTTCATGCTACTCGTGCAATTCATGTCAATCCTGTTACTCATGTCAGATATGTGAGGCAACCTGCTATGGCTCATGCATGAATTGTCAATCATGTGTATCCTGCCAGAACTGCAATACATGTCAATCATGTGATATTGGATGTTACCTTTGCTTCACATGTGAGGTGTGCGCTCAATGTCAAGTCTGCGATTCATGTCAATTATGCTACGACTATGATGGGTGGTGAAGTAAATGTCGTTGAACGTTAGGAGGAGGGCCGTCAAGACCCCTGACCTGAGGGACGTCGAATGTGAGTCATGCGAGTACTGCTACACATGCGACCAATGCTACGCCTGCTACGGATCATGTGAATCATGCCAATCATGTGTAGGATGCCAATCATGTTATAGCTGTCAAAGGTGCAATGCCTCATGTTACCGATGCTACTCATGCCAAGCATGCAATACATGCCAATCATGTTATTCATGTTATGGCTCGTGTGAAACATGCCAGTCATGCGTATCCTGCGAAAATTGCAACACCTGCCAGTTATGCAATGTGGCGTGTTTCTATTGTCAAACTTGCCAGTCCTGCAATGCTTGTCAGGTATGTGCTACCTGTCAAGGTTATTGTGATGTATGTGCTATATGTTATTCCTGTGAGAGTTGCGTCTCATGTGAGACTTGCAACACATGCATGACTTGCTATCAATCATGCATTGTAGGCTACTACTGAACCCATACTGTTAATAAGGGAGGAGTTACGACAGTAAATTGGGGGTGTTGAGGTGTCCTGTATCAGCTGTTATGAATGCCAGAACTGCTATGAGTGTCAGACATGCATAAAGTGCGAGGGGTCATGCGAGTCCTGCCAAGTCTGCGTGGCATGTGAAACAGGTGTCGCACAACCTACATCACGACAGCCTCCACCACAGCCACGATTCCAGCCTCAACCTAGATTTCAGCCTATACCACCGAACCAGCTGATGGCTAGGATTGAGGAGCTGAGCTCGAAGGTTGATAAGCTTTTGGACAGCATATCGATGCTGATCAGAGTCCTACAGCCAAGGGTCGAGAGGCGATGCGAGCTTGACAGGGGCAGGCTTGAGGCTACCAGATAGGTTCGGCAACGTCACGGCTTGGGCTACTTGCAGATGCAATTTGGCTTGTGACTACTGCTACGTCTACAAGCTCCATCCAAACCAGCCGAGAGCAGACATGGACGAGGAGACGATAAGAGCCCTCCTAGAGTTCGCCAAGAACCATATGATCAAGCCAGCCGAAATATGGTGGTTCGGCGGAGAGCCAACAGTTGTCTGGAAAGACGTAATAGTTAGGGCAGTCGAAATAGCTGAAGAAATGGGAATGAAGATCGGGTGGACACCTCAACACGACGTGAAGTTCGGGTTCACGACCAACGCCACACTATTAGACGAAGCTAAGGTCGAGCTCATGAAGAGGTATCAGTTCGGCGTTTTGATATCGATTGACGGCACCGAGGAGAAACACGACAAACACAGGAAGTACCATGATGGAAGGGGCACGTTCAAAGAGGTCTGGAGGGCGATACAGCTAGTCCGCAAGCACCTAAACCCGAACCCGCAGTTGAGGTGGACTGTTTCACCAGACAACTTGGATGGATTGGCGGATGACATCAAATGGTTTGTGGAGCAAGGCTTGACTGCCCTGGCTTGCGACCCAGTCTATGAATGCAAGTGGTACGAGGAGGACTACGAGAAGTTCAGAAGAGAGATGATCAAGCTTAGGGGCTACATGATACAGTGGGCTAGGAGAGGCGTCCTACCCTTCATATTATCGGTCAGGAAGGCTTCCGAGGTCTGGCTGGCGATGAACAGGGGTTGGAGCTGGACGGATAGATGCGGTTTAGCTCAAGGGGGAATAGGGCTAGACGTCAACGGCGACATATATCCCTGCCACCGCTTCGTAGACACCCACGATCCAACGTTGGTCTTGGGCAACGTCAAGACGGGAATAGACCAAGAGAAGAGGATCAGGTTAAACGTGTATTGGCGTGAGTGCAGACCTTATTGTGAAGACCCCTCCATGTGCTTTGAATGCCTATACCGACCTGCATGCAATGGAGGATGCTTGGCTATCAACTGGGACTTGTTCGGCGACATGCATGTGGTTCCCGAGTCCTACTGTAGGATAGCAAACATAGCGGTCGAGGTCTTCACGCCCTTCCACAACTTGATGGTGTGGGAGGGCAATGAGGCTTACAGGAGGACTTACCTAAACGTCAGGCTATAAGCGACAAGACGAACGAAGCAATTGAAGCTACGACGAAGCCTATCGTGAACTCAATCATCTGCCTAGACGGCCTATCCCTAGTCTCAATATAATCAAACGTCTGGTAAACTATGAAGAGCACTACCAATACACACGATATTACAGGGTTTATCCAACTAAAAAATCCCGACAAAGCACCCATAAACACATGGGCCAATAGGTCTCTGAGAGCCATCAAACGTTACAAACTATAACGTCAATATAAGCTTTCTCGGGCTTGCGTTTTCAAGCTGATGGAGCGAGAAAATTATTTAGGAGCAGAGACATGAAAAATGATGTAAATGTGTCTTTAGAGCTGTGTGGTTGTGATGGCGTTGCCGTGCCCAATATGTGGGGGGTACCTAAAGTACGATGCCGTTGTTGGTAGATATTACTGTCCTAGATGTGGTTGGAAGGAATACGCACTAGAGGTGCCAGTTAGAGATGAAGAAGACGATGACTAGCCTGCTCGATAACATAAAGAGGACGACCATGGCGAACGTGGTGGCGGCGATACTCGTCGTCGCGGGCATGATCTACGCGATCTACACCAACAACACAGATTTAGTGACGTTTCTCGCGGGTGCAGGAGTCGGCTACCTGTTCAAGAGGTGGACCGAGCAACGGTGAGGTGGTATAGATGCAGGTCTTAGCAATAGTAAAGCATGTTAGGTCGATAACCAAGTGCAATATGTGCTTCGAGCCCAGACCGTGTGTGGTGCTAACCGTTGACTGCGGTGACAGGAGGATCGAGCTATCGATATGCATTAAATGCCTGATGGAGATGGTTGAGAAGCTTAGGCAGGCGTTATGAGGGGATAGCTGTTGGATCATGTGATGATAGCGATGTACTGCCCCAGATGCCTACACATAATAGCGTCGGGAGATCTTACGAAGGGAACGCTGACTCTCTGGGTGAAGGACGTCGGGAAGGTAGTCCTGACACCAAACGATATATGGATGGTAGTTCCTAGGTTCTGCCCGTTCTGCGGCGAGCCCTTTAAATCGGTTGATGACTACAGTAGAATCGGTGAGGGCCTTGTCTTTGGAGGAGAAGGTTCTGGAATACTACCAAAGGGGCAGGAGACCGTTAAGCAAGGAGGAGATCGAGGACGCGTTGGCGAGACTGCCTAGGATGTTCAGAGTTCCGAAGAAGATATACGTGATAGACGGCGTCGTGAAGGCAGACGGTGCAGGAGTCGGCTTCTTCAGGACAGCTACCGACTACATAGTTTTGACTCCTCTATCAGACCTCGACACCTTGTACCATGAGGTTGCCCACTACAACGGCTTGGGAGAGATAGCAGCAAACATCATAGGCAAACTGTTCTCGTGCCTGTGTAGACCTAGAGTTAGGAGGGTCAGGTACAGGGAAATGATGGAGAGGGGAGACGAGGTAGCGAGGAAGTTAGGTTTGATGCCGGCTTGGGCTAGCATGTTACCGCCGGAGGTGAAGGTATATGTCCTCGAGGAGGATTTATAGGGCTCCAATTATATCAAGCATCGACGTCAACGTGCTCAACAGGAGGGCACTTAGGGCAGGGGCTAGCAACAGACCTGAGGACTGGGCGCCGATAGTTAAGAGCGTACTCTTTCAAGTGTTCTACAGGCAGTTAGGTATAGTCGCGTTGCCGCAGGGGATATCAGTTATATCGAAGGCAATCGATTGGCTGTGCAAGGAGGAAGGCATGGGCAAGTGGAGGTGGCTACTCGACGACAGGGTGCTGGTGTGGGAGGACGTACCGATAGGCAAGGCAATGAAGATAGACCTGTACGCATTTGGAGGCAAGATGAGGAACATGAACACTGTCTTCGTCAGGATCGGCTTCTGGAAAATGTACGTTATCGAGTCGATGTTGACTACGCTGAACAAAGGCATAGTCGGATCTATGCTGAAGTGAGCGCATTGCTTCGGAACCCGATGTAAGAGTCTAAGAGGCAGCAACATGCGAACCATAGAGTTTTGCCTGTCTGGGAGGGGGTAAACGAGAGCAGTGGCTAGGCGAAAGCTGAAGCTCAGCTTTCTGACGTATATGAAGGAGGACGTATGTAATGCGGTCGAGAGGTTGATCTATGAGAAAGGGCTTCACGGCGTCGACGTCGAAGGTCTGAGGCGCTTCTTGGACGACCCAGTCGTATTAGTGGAAGTGCGTGAGCGATTGAGAGAACGGCGTCCAGAGAACCCATATGAGATGTTAGAGAACCTGAGGAGGGTAGTAGACGATAGACCGTTCGGATATGGTATTCTCGCAAAGTCATCGTTGTTCGGCAACGCAGTATTCGTACAGGGGTATGTATGCACATATTGGGGACTGATAGAGTTTTTCATGCGAGTCTCAGGAAATGTTGAGATCAGACTGAGCGCCCTCGACGTATACAACATAACCTACAACAAGTCATATGATTGTGAGTTCGCGCTAATAGAGCATACAGTGACATGGGACAAGGAGTACTTATTTGATGTTGTCGATGGTAGATATCTTTTGCACGACTATTTGATTCCTTTGTACTTTGGGCTGTACGTTGATATCGGTCTGTCGGTACCGGAGCTGTCAGCGCCGGTACTATCGGTCACGATAATCGCACTAGCCAAATCTAGGAGGTCGTGATTGTGAGTACTAGGACTGTTAAGTTAGGCTTCCTGACGTACATCAAGGACGAGGTCGAGCGGATGTTGTCGGGCGAGATTGAGAAGGCTATCGAGAAAGAGAGAGCAGAGGGATTGATTAGCATTGAGAATCTAACGTCAAGGATGAACTACTTGACATATCAGCTTTTCAAGTTCATCAACTATCCGGTCGTAAAAGTTCGACAAAAGTACAGAGAGGTTTTTCCAGCGCAGAAGTTCGAGGAGTTCAAAACGTTGGTGAACGAGCCACTAGTAGACTACGTAGTGCACACAATCGACGCGAGTTACTACGGTATACGCATCGAAGGGCTTGCTTGTACCAGCAGGGGCGTCATAGACTTCGAGGTCGGTTCATACAAGGGCGGCATTTTTATTTCTATAGAAGCGTTAAACGCCGCCGACTTGATGTATACTCCAACAGGAATAACAATAAGAAGACACTACGTGTCAACGCCGGATGCGTTGAAGTTGAGGGAGTCGCCGGATTCGCTAGTTGCTCTTGAAGGAACCGCAGTGTACGACTGGAGCTTGTTGTACATACATCGACTGGCTGAGGATTACGTGTGTCAGTTCTACTTCGCAGACGTGAACTTCTCACCTGCAATAATGGCGTCGACCATAATATCAATTAGCACAATCTAACTTTGCTGTACCTCCTCCTTTCTAGGTCTTCCCCTCGACTTTGGCGGTATGCCCAATACCCTCCTCCTGTACCTGCGCTTGCCAAGCTTGACCTTCGGTATCTCGATGCCTGTAGCCGGGTCGACCCACACACATCCCTTCATCCTGTAGTACTCCGCGGCTGGGTTAATCAGCCTCGGGTCGTCTATCTTCATCCTAGATCCCTCACTAGTCAGCTCGTACACCGACGCCTGAACTCCCTTCTCTGGTATCTTGACCTTTCCAACGGTCCTTATCACCTTCAGTGCCTTGAGGTAGAAGAGGTAGCGGTAGAAGCTTGTGTACTTTGGAGGTCGCCTGCCCTCACCTATTATCGATGAAGCGACGTACCTGTATATCTCTCCTCCAAGCGCCCTGCCCTTCTTCTTCAGGAACGCCCATATCCTCTGTCCTACTGTAGGCTCGTACGCCACGCTATAAATTAAGACCTTGTCAGATAAAAGCTTATTCATTGTACCGATCTCAAGTAAGGTTTAATTGTCCGGTTAGCAGGCTATTATTGGTGACAAGATGAGGGTCGCCGTGATAGGTGGTGGTCCTGCTGGATCTACTGCGGCCA
>Ga0180301_10002512_pt1 | contig 14397 bp, 13 predicted proteins | sample GuaBasSediGuay16_FD_121797 | JGI IMG/M metagenome (GOLD analysis project Ga0180301, IMG submission 121797) | Subseafloor sediment microbial communities from Guaymas Basin, Gulf of California, Mexico - Guay16, Core 4569-2, 12-15 cm | ecosystem: Environmental > Aquatic > Marine > Hydrothermal...
AGATATTGTTAGAACATGGCTTTACTACTCTATACTTCGAACTTTCCAGCTACTTTCTACACCAGCCTTTAAATATGTTAGAATATCTGGAATGGGTTTAGATGAACATGGAGAGGCTATGCACAAGTCTAAGGGAAACATTATCTGGCCTGAACCTTATATTGAGAAATATGGAGCAGATGCATTTAGACTTTGGGGGGCATCTGAAGCTAAGCTTGGCTCAAACTATAGGTTTAGTAAAGAAAGGCTTGAAGGTTCATTCAGGTTTCTTACAAAGCTTTGGAATATTTCAAGGTTTATCTCCCAATTCCCGGTTGTTGAGAATGATGAAAACATTAAGCTTAGACCTTTAGACTATATGATTCTTAATGAACTTTACAGGGTTGTTAAAGAATGTATTGACGGCTATGAGCAAATGGACTTTTTTATTCCAGCAAATATTTTAAGAGGCTTTGTTTGGAACATTTTTGCAGACCACTATGTTGAAGCTGTAAAATCTAGAGCATATAATTTTGAAAGAGTTTTTAGTGTTGAGGAACAAGCAGGTGCATGGAGAACCTTACACTTATGCCTTAAAACAGTTATTAAGCTTTTAGCTCCAATATGCCCATTTATTACTGAAGCAATTTGGACTAAACTTTACTCAGAAAAATCTATTCATCTTGAAGAATTTCCGCAACCAAGAAGTGAATGGCTTAATAATTATGGAAAACTTCTTAATAATTTTATGGAGTTTAATTCAACAGTTTGGAGATATAAGAAAAGTAAAGGTTTAGCTTTAAATGAGAAAATTAAGATTGTCTATGTGCCAGAAAATCTTAAACCATTTGAAGGAGACCTAAAAACTATGCATAAAATTGGAAATATAATTTTTGGTAAACCTGATGAAAACATTAAAGATAAACTTGATGTTTTAGGTGAAGTATATTTCATTATTTAAGTTCTAGGTTAAGCTTTAGCTCTTTTAAGTTGAAGAAGCCTGTTTATACCATTAATCATTGCTTCAACACTAGCCATAACAATATCGTTATTTGTTGCTCTAGCTGAAACTATTCTTCCATCAGCATCCTCAACCTTAACAATAACTTCAGCTGTAGCATCGGAACCTCCTGTTAAGGCTTCTAACCTAAACTCTTTAAGTCTAACATTTATAAGAGCATCTGTCACCTTACTAATAGCCTTTATTGCTGCATCAACAGGTCCAACTCCAGTTTCAGATGAAACATATTCTTTACCTTCAAGTAGAAGTCTAACTGAAGCTGTTGGTATAGCATTACTTCCAGTAACTACTGTTAAATCTTTTAAACCTACAATTTGAGGCCCCTCTAAAGGTTTCCCGCAAATAGAACTTACTATTGCAATTAGGTCTGTTGTTGTTACCATTTTACCTTGATCACCCATTTCTTTAACCTTAAGAAGGATTTGCTTCATTTGGTCTTCTGTTGGATGAAAACCAAGCTCTTCAATTTCTTTTCTTAATCCGTAACTTCCAGCATGCTTACCTGGGACTAGTATTGTCTTTCTTCCAACAAGTTCAGGGCTTATAGGTTCGTAGGTTGCAGGCATTTCAACAACTCCACGCGTATGAATTCCAGATTCATGGGCAAAAGCATTTTCACCAATAATAGGCTTATTTGGAGGTATGATAATTCCTGTAAGCTTAGAAACTAGCCGGGAAGTTTCATAAATTAATCTTGTATTAATTCTCGTTTTTTTCCCATAAAAAGAGTATAAAGCCATTACAACTTCTTCTAATGCTGCATTTCCAGCTCTCTCACCCAAACCATTAACAGTTACATGTATTTGAGATGCCCCTGCTTCCACAGCAGCAAGAGAATTTGCAACAGCCATACCAAAATCGTTATGACAGTGAACACTTATAGGTACATTAAACTCTTTTTTAAGTTCACTGATGAGTAGATTCATTCTTTTAGGAATCATTACCCCCACCGTATCTGGAACATTTATTCTATCAGCACCACAATCAACAGCAACATGGTAAACCTTTTTTAGAAAAGAAATCTTTGTTCTAGTTGCATCTTCAGCTGAAAATTCAACAATAACACCATGCTTTTTAGCGTACTCCACAGATTTAGCAACACTATCCAACACTTGGTCCTCTGTTAAGTGAAGTTTATACTTAAGGTGAAGGGGTGAAGTTGCTATAAAGATGTGAATAGATTTAACATCACATGCAAGTGAAGCATCAATATCCTCTTTTGTTGTTCTTGCTAATCCGCATATCTCAGCACCAAGCCCATCTTTAGCTATAAGCTTTACAGCTTCAAATTCACCTTGAGAAGCTGAAGGAAAACCTGCTTCAATAACATCAACCCCTAGCATATCAAGCTGTCTTGCAATAACAAGCTTATCTTGAACTGTTAAAGCCACACCAGGTGTTTGTTCTCCATCCCTAAGCGTTGTATCAAAGATTCTAACATAATCTGAACTCATGATGTATAGTTGATTACTTTAAGATGTTTAAAAAGTTTTTTATTCTACTATAGGCTATGCTTAATAAGATTTTAGAAGAAGCTTTTAAATTTTGAATATTTAAGAAATATAGCAAAAAGTTCAGGTTGGGAGTAATGGGTTATCATATAGCTGTAATCCCGGGAGATGGTATTGGACCTGAAGTTATCAACGAAGGATTAAGGGTTTTAGATGCAGTTAGCAATATTTATAATGTAAAGTTTGATTTCAAAATTTACCCTTATGGTGGGAGTCATTACCTTAAAACTGGCGAAATTTTACCTGATGAAGCTTTAAAAGAAATGGAGAAGATGGATGCTATCTACCTTGGAGCTGTTGGGCATCCTGAAGTTCCACCTGGAATTTTAGAAAAAGGTTTACTTTTAAAGTTAAGATTTTATTTTGACCAGTATGTAAATCTTAGACCTGTAACCTTGTATCCTAATGTTGAAACACCTCTTAAGGGTAAGGGTCTCCAGGACATTAACTTTTACGTTATTAGGGAGAATACTGAAGATTTTTATGTTGGTTTAGGTTGCAGGTTTAAGTCTGATACACATAAAGCTAATCTAAATATTGAACGTAAACTTTACAGTTTGAGGTTTGATGTTAAAGTTTTAGCAAATAAGTCTGAAGAATTTGCCTATCAAATAGGGGTTATTAGTAGGAAAGGTGCTGAAAGAGTTATTCGTTATGCATTTGAATTTTGCAGAAGAAAAGGGTTAAAACGTGTAACCTCAGTTGATAAGGCAAACGTCTTAAGCGAAATTTACGGTCTTTGGCGGGATATTTTTATGGAAGTTTCAAAGGACTACCCTGAAATTGAAGCAGAATTTACATTTGTTGATGCTGCAGCTATGTGGTTTGTTAAGAACCCTGAAAGATTTCATGTTGTTGTTACACCAAACATGTTTGGAGACATATTAACAGATCTTGGTGCTATAATTCAAGGAGGAATGGGGCTAGCTCCTGGTGGGAACATTAACCCTGATGGTGTTTCGATGTTTGAACCTATCCATGGTTCTGCACCAAAATATGCTGGAAAAGGTTTAGCTAACCCTATTGCAGCAATTTTAGCTGCAAAACTTATGCTTGAATATTTAGGTGAAGAAGAAGCCGCTAAAGCAATAGATAAAGCTGTTAGGAATGTTTTAATTGAGGGAAAAGTTAAACCAAGAGATTTAGGTGGTAATTCTTCAACATCTGAGGTGGGAAAAGCTATAGCAGAGAAAATTTCTTAATATCCAACCACGTTTAAATATTCAATTAAACCTCCACTTTCAAATATTTTTAGAAGAAAGTCTGGGAAAGGTTTAAAGTTTAAAGTTACATTTTTTGTTAAATTTTTGATCAACCCTTTTTTCATATCTATTTGGAGCATATCATCCTCATCAGTTTTTGAATAAATATCTTTACATTCAATAATTGGTAATCCAACATTTATAGCATTCCTAAAAAATATTCTTGCAAAGGATTCTGCTAGGATACATTTTACACCAGCATATTTTAGAGATAAGGGTGCATGTTCACGGCTTGAACCGCAACCAAAATTTCTACCAGCAACTATTAAACCATAATCTTTAATTTTTAATGGAAAATTAGAGTCTAAACCAACCATTGCATACTTAGCCATATCTTCAGGTTTTGTGTAAACCATGTATTTACTTGGATAAATAGCATCAGTATTTACATTATCTCCGTACTTTAAGACTTTACCCTCAATAATTGTAGGCAAACTTTCACCAACCAATAATTTCTTATGTAATACACCAACCTATTTTTATTTTTCCCTATTTAATGGTAAAGTTTATATTTTTAGTGTAATAATTAAACTAGTTATGCAGTCCTTAGAAGGAATTAGAATAATAGATTTAACCCATGCACTTGCAGGACCCTATGGAGTACTTTTACTTGCAGACCTAGGCGCAGATGTTATCAAGGTAGAGCCTATTGAAGGTGACCCATTTAGAGAAGCATATGAAGGTGGAATCTTTATTGCTGCTAACAGGAATAAAAAATCTCTTGCATTAAATCTAAAAACTGAGGAAGGAAGAGATGTGTTAAGAAAACTAGTAAAAATTTCAGATGTAATTGTAGAAAACTTTACCCCAGGAAAACTTGAAGAAATAGGTTTTGGATATGAAGATGTTTCAAAAATTAACCCAAGAATTATCTACTGTTCACTTTCAGGTTTTGGCCAATCAGGACCATATTCAAAGTGGAGAGCTTTTGACCCCGTTATTCAAGCTATGTGTGGTTCTATGGCTGCAACAGGTGAGCAAGGAGGTAGACCTGTAAGAAATGCGGGGTCATTTATAGATACCGGTACAGGGGTAATGTTAGCTTATTCTATCCTAGCAGCCTTAATTACACGCGAAAAAACTGGTAAAGGTCAAAGGATAGATGTTTCCCTTTTTGAATCTGCTGTTTCCTGGATGAACTACTACATAATATACTATTTACTTACTGGAGAAATTCCAGAAAAAATGGGTACAGGGTATAAAGCCTTCTTTCCCTATGGACTTTTCGAAACTAAGGATAAACCAATATATATTGCTGTTCATAGTGAGAAAACATGGAAAGCTTTATGTGAAACTTTAGATGCAAGATATCTCCTAGAAGATGAAAGATTTAAAACGAATGATGATAGATGTAGACACAGAAAAGAACTTGAAGAAGAGCTAAACAAGATTCTTAGAAAGATGAGTTGTAATGAGGTTTTGGAGAGGTTAACTAAGGCTGAAGTAGCCTGCGGACCTCTATTAACAGTTGCAGACCTTGTTGATAATCCTCATCTTAAAGAAAGGGAAGTATTTATTAAGGTTAAACATCCAACAAAAAATTCTGAGGTTAAATCTGTAGGTATGCCTATAAAATTTTCAGGAATTAAGTTTAAGCTTAGATACCACCCACCAAAACTTGGTGAACATAGTATTGAAATCCTAAAAGACTTAGGATATAGTGAAGATGAAATCTACAGGTTAAAAGAGAAAAAAATTGTATATTTCCCTTAAAATTTAACTTTTAAGAAAATTTTTAGGGTTGGTTATTCTTCCAGTTACGGCTGAAGCAGCAACAGTTGCAGGGGATGCTAAATATACTTTAGCTTTACTGCTACCCATTCTTCCAGTAAAGTTTCTATTAGAAGAACTTATGCATACTTCATCATCCCCAAGTAAACCGAAATGCCCACCCAAACATGGACCGCAGGTTGGAGGACCTACAAAAGCTCCAGCTTTAACAAAGATCTCCAGTAAGCCTCTTTTTAAAGCTTCAATATAAATTTCTTGTGATGCTGGGATAACAATCATTCTAGTATCCTTATTTACCTTCCTATTTCTTAGGATCCTTGCTGCAACCTCTAAATCTTCAAGTCTACCATTAGTGCAGGAGCCAAGAAAAGCTTGGTCTACTTTAATATTTTCAAGCTCATCAACAACTTTAACATTACTAACATTAGGTGGACATGAAACTTGAGGTTCAAGATTTTCAACATTAAAGCTTAATGTTTCCTCGTACTCTGCATTTAAATCTCCACGAATAGGAGTTATACTATCTTTAATTCGCTCCATCAAGTATCTTATAGTTTCACTGTCAGGCTCAATTATACCTGTTTTTGCTCCAGATTCAACAACCATGTTGCAAATTGTCATTCTCCCTTCAATACTCATATCTTGTATTGTTTCCCCTGTAAACTCTAAAGCCTTATAATTTGCACCATCCTCACCAAGAAAACCTATAATATGTAGAATTAAATCTTTAGGAAAAACATGACTCTTAAATTTACCTGAAACCTCAACCTTCACAACTTCAGGAACCTTAAACCATAACCTTCCAGTTGCAAAAACAGCTGCAGCATCTGTTGAACCTATTCCAGTTGCAAAAGCACCTAACGCACCAAGCATACATGTATGTGAATCTGCACCAACAACCAAATCTCCAGGTTTTACATGACCACCTTCAGCTAAAACCTGATGACATATTCCACCTCTACCAACATCGTAAAAGTTTACTATCCCATACTCAAACACAAATTTTCTAAGTTTTTTATGAAGCTCTGCTGATTGAACTCTATCAGCTGGAACTTGATGATCTAAAATTACAACAATTCTACTTCTATCCCAAATCTTCTTAACCTTAAATTTTTCAAATGCATCAACAGCGAGAGGCCCTGTTAAATCGTTAATCATTACAACATCAACTTTAGCCTCAATAAATTCTCCAGATTCAACTTTACTTTTTCCACATGCTTTAGCTAAAATCTTTTTTGTAAGTGGAAGATTACTCATAATAAAAATCCTCTACGGTGAAAGTTAACTAAAGCTTTAAGTTATTTTTCAAGTCCAGACATTTTTCTAATAGTTTTACCGGTGTTTTCAAGTAGGTGGTTTTTAACTTCATTTAGCATTTTATTAAGGTTTGGGCAACCTTGCTTATATTCTTCAATCCATATTCGTGTAAATTCTCCGCTTTTTACTTTTTTAGCAACATTCTTCATATTTTCCTTTACATGCTCATCTATAACTTTTGAACCCATAAGAAGTCCACCGTATCTAGCTGTTTCAGAAACGTTAAGAAGCATATTTATTAACCCTCCCTGATAGATTAAATCTACTATAAGTTTAAGCTCATTGCAAGCTTCAAAGTATGCAAGCTCAGGTGGGTAGCCTTCCTCAACTAAGACTTCAAAACCCTTCTTAATAAGCTCCATAATACCTCCAACAAGAACACACTGCTCCCCTATTATGTCACTCTCAGTTTCATCCTTAAACGTAGTCTTAATTACACCTGCCCTTGTACAGCCTAAAGCTTTAGCAATTTCAAGTGCTAAAGCTTCACATTTTCCAGTATAATCCTGGTAAACAGCAACTAATGCAGGGGTTCCAAAACCTTCAAGGTATGTTTCTCTAAGCTTAACACCTGGAGCTTTAGGTGCAACCATAAAAACATCAACATTTTCTGGAGGTTTAATAAGTCCAAAATGGACATTAAATCCGTGAGCAAAACCTAAAGCTTTACCTTCAGAAAGCCCCTGCTTAATCTCTCTCTCATAAACATCTGGCTGAACCATATCCGGAATAAGTACAAGAATAATGTCAGCTATTTGTGAAGCTTCAGCTACACTATAAACTTTAAAATTCTCTTTTTCGGCCGCTACCCAAGATTCTCCTCCCTGCCTGAGACCTAAGATAACGTTTAAACCTGAATCTCTAAGATTTAACGCTTGAGCTCTACCTTGACTACCGTAACCTATAACAGCTATAGTTTTGTTTTTAAGATAACTTGTCTTAACATCAGAATCATAATAAACCTTCATAAAAGATAACACCCCTAAATAGTTTCTCCACCTCTTTGAAGGGCTACAAGCCCTGTTCTTGCAACCTCCTTTATGCCATGATTTTTAACTAAATTTATAAAGGCATTTATCTTTTCTGGTGTTCCCGTAATTTCAACTATCATTGAATCCTGAGAAACATCAACAATTCTTCCACGGAAAATTCTTGAGTAATGTACTATATCAGATCTTACCCTTGAATCTTCAGCACATATTTTTATTAAAGCCATCTCCCTTAGAATACTCTTATCCGGGTCTAAACGTTTAACTTTAAAAACTTCAACAAGCTTATGAAGATTTCTAGCAATAAACTCAGCATCACTTTCATCTGCATAAATTACTATTGTCATACGGGCAAGTTTACCATTATCAATGGGGCCAACGGTTAAACTCTCAATGTTAAAACCTCTTCTACGGATAGTATTTGTAATACGGAAAAGGACACCAGGCCTATTTTCAACTATAGTTGAAAATATATGTCTTTGCTGCGGCAATATTCACCAAGTCTCCTTTTAAGCTAACCCATAATATATTGGAAGTTGGTATCTTAAAAGATATTTAAGCTTGTTGTGCTAAAGATGGTTAAGTTTATCCTTTCTTATATTTTAAGAAGGCTGCAACACCTCCAAAAGAGTTTAAAAGCATTTCACCTTCCTCATGAGAAGAGGAAATAAATTCAACTTCGATTCCTGCTTTCTCAGCTAATCCTATAAAAATATCTAGCAGACTTTTTTCCTCAACAACTTGAAGTGTTAAATTACCGCATTTAGGGCATAGATTTTTTTGTAAGTTTAACTTAAAACTTTGAAGTTCAGAAAACTTCATAATTTTCTCTTCAGTATAGTTGCAGGTTGAACATGCAATCTTAACATTCATAAGGTCAAGTTCTTCAGAAATTAGTAAAATTTTTACTATCCCATCTTCAATAGCCTTTTTAACTTCATCAATACCATAAGTTACGGAGCCAGTATCTTTGCCAACTTCGTGAAGAAACTGCTGAATAAGTTTTTTCTCTTCAACATATCTAACATTTTTTAAAATTTCAGGCGTTTTTAAAACAACTTCCCTTACACCTTGCTCATCAGTGTAGGATGTATCAACTACCGCTAAAATTTTATTTTTTAACGTGTAGTGAAGGTAATCTTTTTCAAGAAAATCATTTTTTGTTGGACCCGGCCCAGCAACAATTATACCTTTAAGATCAGGAATATCAAGAAAAATCTGGTTTGCATATTTTGCAACTCTTTTATAGTATTCGTTGATTTCTACTTCTCTTAAACGTTCAAATCTTCTTGCAGATTGACCTCCAGCTCTATGTTTACCTGAAACACCTGAAGTTATTGATTTAATAACATCTAAACGTCTACCTTTAATTGTTGCAAAAGTTGCTTCACTACCATCCATAACAAGTATACCATAGGTTTCTTTTTCCTTCAAAAGTTCAAGTAAAGGTTCAACATGAAAACGTGAATCACATCTATAAAGGTAAATATCTAAAGGTTCAGGTGGGACAATAATGTATGTTTCGATTTTTTCTGAACCAGGTGGACCTCGGGGAATAGCTCCACTAAAAATAACCAAGCCTGTTGGGGGAATTTGATTAAAAAGTTTTAAACGTTGAATAACTCTTTCTATTGCATCTTGAACATTATGTCTGGTTGTCTTAGATTTAATGTTTGAAGCAGTTCCATATTCTTGACGTAAAGTGTTAAGCACATCACTTACCTGCCTTCCTGGAGGAATGTATAAGCTTATTAGCTCAGTATGTCTTCCTTCCTTTGAAGCAAGTTCTTCCAGTAGCCTTTTCATTCTGAAACGTTTAAGGGAGGCTTGCTTAACTGCTGTTTCTTGGCTCAGGTTTAAGCTTACCCTCCATCCAAATTAAACTTCTCTTTTTATTTGATGTTTTCTAAGCTTTAAAACCTTTATTAACCAAGCCTTAAATACTGCTTTAGATTTATCACTAAAAACTGTAACTAAGACTATTTAATGTAGGTTTAGCTAATTATATTTGACGGTTGAAGGGTGGCGTAAAAAATTTTGAAGGTTGTTTTAAAGCTTGGAAAATTCCTTTTCCCATCCTATCCTAATTTAAAGCTGCTTAAAGAATATGTAGCAATTATTGAAGATTTAGCTGAGAGAGGAAGTAGAGTAGTTATTGTTACCGGAGGCGGTGGGTTAGCAAAAGAATATATTAAAGCTGCTAGAGAAGGAGGGCTTAATGAATCCTTATGCGACTTGATAGGGATTAAAATTTCAAGAATTAATGCGTATCTTCTTGCCTCAATGTTTAAAGAACATGCCTACCAACGTATACCTGAAAATCTAGAGGAGTTAAGATATGCTATGCAAGCATGGAGAATTGTTGTTTTAGGCGGTTTAACACCAGGTCACTCAACTACAACTGTTGGTGCTTTAGCTGCTGAAGCTATTAAAGCTGATTGCTACATTATAGCTAGTGATGTTGAAGGTATCTATAATAAAGATCCAAGAACGTTTAAAGATGCAAAAATGCTTAAAACTATAACAACAAAAAAAGTTTTTAAGATAGCTATTAGGGGGAATCTATGGGCGGGGGGATATGAAATTGATCCGCTAGCCATAAAAATCATCGAAAGATCTAAAATTCCAACCTACTTTATAGATGGAAGAAAACCAGAAAATTTTTTAAAGATTTTAACTGGAGAAAAAATTGGAACATACATTAAGCCTTCTTAGGTAAGAAGGTGTAAAGATGTGAAATTGGAAAGGATTTTTGGTAGTAAAATGCAAACAAGACTTGTAGAGTATCTTTTACAAAATCATACTAAAGTTTTTAACCAAGCAGGATTAGCCCGCTTTCTTAGATGCTCACCCTCAACCATCGCAAGAATTATTGAACCTTTAGTCGAGGAAGGCATACTACTTTATGAACAAATTTCAGGTCAAATGAAGATTCTAACTTTAAACCTTGAATCAGAAAAAGTTAAGGCTCTCATAGACTTTTATGAAAAAGTTAAAAGGTTATAGGGATGGTTAAATGCAGTTTTTGCGGTGAAGAAGAACCCTTACCATTTAGATGTGAAGCTTGCGGAGAACTTTTTTGCGTAAAGCATAGATTACCTGAAAGTCACTTATGCAGAAAATTAAATGAGGTAAGGTTAAGAAAGCATACTTCAAAAGCTTTTGTTAGTCGTTATCCAGCAAAAATAGTATTAAAAGCTTCAAGAAAAAAGCAATTTAAATTTTATACTAGCAGTAAAGAAGTTAGAGATTTAGCTCTAGCTTCATTAATACTCTTTTTTGTAGGTTTATCTTGGTGGAATTTTTGGATGCTAAATTTATCCATAATTTTAGTAGTTGTATCTGGAATAATTTTAGCTTTTCTTCTTCATGAGTTAGCTCATAAACTTGCAGCCCAATATTATGGTGCTTGGGCTGAATTTAGGATTAGCCATTTAGGTTTAACATTTACCGCTTTCTCAATATTTTTACCGCTAAAAATTATAGCGCCAGGTGCAGTTTTAATTTCAAGTTATAGTATGGATAAGCGTAAGATAGGTTTAATATCTCTTTCAGGCCCTCTTATCAATATTTTGTTAGCTTTAACATTTATCTTTCTTGTTAAAGGCTTTTTCTCCAGCTTTCTTATTTACTTTAACCTTTTTGTAGCTTTTTTCAACCTTCTCCCAATTCCAATTCTTGATGGTGAAAAAATTCTTAATTGGAGTAAGCCTCTTTGGTTAACTTTGTTTCTTTTAACTATAGTTCTTTATATAGCTTACCCTTATATTGTTTAGATGCTCAAAATTTTATGAGGTAGAGTTTAGATTTTGGTTTTAGAGCAAGTAAAAATTGTTGATAAAGAGTATGGGAAAGTTATTGTTAAAAAGTTTTTAGATTTATCTAGTTTAAAGTGGCTTATTTCATTACCATTTAAACCATTTTACCCATTTACACTTTTAGCTGAGGAAAGGCTCAAAAGGGAGCATGAGTTCTTCACATCTAACCATTCTAATTTTAAGACCCCAAAAGTTTACTTTGTTGATTGGAAGGGAAAAACATTAGAAAGAGAATTTATTGAGGGTGAGAAGCTTTCAGATATAGATATTATTGAAGCTACTGAAAATTTAGCAAAAACACTAGCAAACATTCACAAGGAAGGGTGGTGTTTAGGGGATAGTAAACCTTCAAATTTTATTAGAAGCTGTAAGGAAATCTACATAGTTGATGGGGAGCAAGCAATAAGAAGCTTTAATAAGTCTTATATGGTCTGGGATTTAGTTATCCTACTTTTATTCCTCAGTTTTTATAAGCCGCTAAAAGCAACAGTAAATTATATGGAGATTTTGCATAGATTCTCTGAGAAATACTTAGAGGTTGGAGGAGATTTAAAGATTTTAAATTTAACTTTAAAATTTTTGGATATTCTTAAGGTTAAAGGGCAAAAAGTAAAACTTTTTCTACAATTTAAAGCTAGATGAGAGGATGGCTTATGATTAATGATGGTAGAAGTATGAAAATTGTTTTTCTTGCTCACTGCATACTTAATTCTAATGCTATTGCTGTTGGTCCAAAAACTCCAACTATCTGGCCTGCAATGATAAATGAGGTTTTAAGTTTTCTCATGGAAAAAAAGGTTAGCATTGTTCAGCTTCCATGTCCAGAGCAACCTATATTTGGTTTTATAAGAGGATCTCAAACTAAGACCGACATGGATACATCGGAGTATCGTAAACATTGCAGGATTATTGCTGAGAATGTTACAAATCTTGTTGAGGGATATATTAAGAACGGCTTTAAAGTTTTATGCTTAGTAGGTAAAAGAGGAAGTCCTAGTTGTGGTGTAAAAAAGGTTTGGATAAGAAGGAATAAAGAAGAGGTTGAGGTTGAGGGTAAGGGAATATTTATCGAGGAACTTTTAGATGAATTTAGGAAAAAAGGGTTAAACATACCATTTATTGATTTTGAAAGAACAGAGGTTGAAGAATGCTTAAAAAATCTAGATAAGCTTATAAGTGAAAGCTGATTGTTGCTTAAGTTAAAATAGTGTTTAAGGCTAAATAAATAATTTAAGATGCAACTTTAATTATAGGTGAAAAATTTGAGACTTGAAAATGTTTTTCAACCAATAGATATTGGCCCCTTAACATTAAAAAATAGGATTTTAATGGGACCTATGGGCACTGGCTTTGCAGATAAAGACGGTTATCCAACTCAACAGATGATTGAATATTATGCTGAAAGAGCTAAAGGTGGTCCAGCAATGATTATTGTTGAGGCAACATCAATAGACCCTATTGGAGGATTCGGCCCTTACACATTAAGAATAGATGATGATAAGTTTATTGATGGGTTGAGCAGACTTGCAAAAGCTATCAAGAATAATGGAGCTTATGCTGCTATCCAACTAAACCATGCTGGAAGATATGCTTTATCTAGAGTTATAGGTACCCAACCTGTGGCTCCTTCACCCATACCCTCAAGATATACTGGTGAAACACCTAGAGAATTAACAGGTGAGGAAATTGAAGATATTATTGAAAAGTTTGGGGATGCCGCTAGAAGAGCTATGGAAGCTGGCTTTGATGCCGTTGAGCTTATGGGTGCTACTGGATACCTTTTAAGTCAGTTTATTTCGCCTATAACAAATAAAAGAGTAGATAAGTATGGTGGAGATATTCATGGAAGGTCAACGTTTGCTTTAGAGGTTATCAGAAATATTAAGAAGAAGACAGGCGTAAACTTTCCAATATCCTACAAGCATAGTGTTTCAGATTATCTTCCAGGTGGACTCACAATAGAAGAATCTAAAATTTTTGCTAAGAAGGTTGAGGAAGCAGGAGTACATATGTTTCATGCTTGGTCTGGTTGGCATGAATCACCCATACCCATGCTAACAATGGATGTTAAACATGGAGCTTTTGCATCCTTAGCTGAAGAAATGAAGAAAGTTATTAGGATTCCTGTTGTTGCTGTTGGAAGAATTAATGATTTAAGAATTGCAGACCAGATTATTGGGGAGGGGAAAGCTGACCTTGTAGCATTATCTAGAGCACACCTATCAGACCCATATATAGTTAAAAAATCTGCTGAAGGTAAATTTAATGAAGTTAGAGTTTGCATAGCTTGCTGTAGATGTTTTGATGAAATTATGATGGGAATGTTCCTTGGCGAACGTAGAGGGGTTAAATGTGCAGTTAATGCGGAGGTTGGAAGAGAATGGGAAAAAAGGGTAAAACCTGCTGAAAAACCCAAAAAAGTTCTGGTTATTGGTGGTGGTCCAGCCGGGATGGAAGCTGCAAGAGTTGCAGCTTTAAGAGGACATAAAGTTACATTATGGGAGCAGTCTGATAAGCTTGGAGGAAATTTACATGCCGCATCTAAGGCTCCATATAAGGATGAAATTCTTAAATTTGTTGATTACCTAGTTAACCAGCTAAATATGCTTGGTGTTGAAGTTAAAACCAGTAAACATGTTGATGCTGAGGAGGTTGTTAAAGGAAGTTTTGATGAAGTTATAGTTGCAACAGGTTCTAAACCTTTGATTCCGAAAATCCCGGGAGTAGATAAAAAACATGTTGTTACTGCTGTTGATGTTTTAATGGGAC
>Ga0180301_10002513_pt1 | contig 14395 bp, 12 predicted proteins | sample GuaBasSediGuay16_FD_121797 | JGI IMG/M metagenome (GOLD analysis project Ga0180301, IMG submission 121797) | Subseafloor sediment microbial communities from Guaymas Basin, Gulf of California, Mexico - Guay16, Core 4569-2, 12-15 cm | ecosystem: Environmental > Aquatic > Marine > Hydrothermal...
ACAGGAGCTTCCTGTTGAGGAGCTTGAATCCCAGCTTGGGGCCCTAAAAACCAAAGTCCTTGCCACCGATGTAGACACAATAGCATCTGAAGACCTAGAGAGAGTGAAAGGGCTTAAAGAAACGGTTGTGGCCGCCTGCAGGATGCTCCGCAGGGTGATTATATCGGTGACTGAGGATCTGTATCCCTTAGACAAACTCCTCACAGAGAAGGCCATTGGCATTGACATCAACTGCAAGGGGCCTATTACAACAGGGGATTTTGACAAGGCTTCCAAGGCCTTTTTGGGCTTTGTGAGTGGGCTCAGGAAAAAGATAGAAGATGATTTTAGGTACATTAACGAGACGTTTAGGGTCCTACTTGAACAGATAAAGGAGTTGGAAAGAAGTCTCACTAAGGAATTTGGCGGTGACGAGCGGTTAAAGGAAATTGAATACTTTGAGATGAACATCAACCAGGAAATGGGCTCCATTGTCAGATCCTTTGATATCCATACCACTATTGACGAGATCAAAGCCGTGGTGATGGAAAAGATTAAGAAGATCAAGGAGGTGGTTTCTCTTAGGAAAAAGCGTGAGATGGAACGGGCAAGGGCTGCCAAAGAGAATATAGAGCGGTTGCAGCAAAGGATTGCAGAGGCTGAACGTCAGGCCCAGGAGATGTCGAAAAAGGCCGAGGAACTACAGACCGTGGCCATGAAGGACGGACTAACAGGTTTGTATAACCGAAAGGCCTTTGCCTTGCGGATTGAGAGTGTATTGAGGCGGACGAAGGATTCTGGTGAGCCTTTTTCCCTTATCATGTTTGATGTAGACGGGTTTAAGGAGATTAACGACACATTCGGGCATGTGGCTGGTGACAAGGTGTTGAAGAAAGTGGCTGAATGCTTGAGGAGCTCATTTCGCGAGAATGATTTCATCGCCCGTTACGGTGGGGATGAGTTTGCAGTTATCATCGAAAAAATGGGCCGGCCCATGGCACTTGAGAGGCTGGGGGCCTTTAAGAAGAATCTTTCCAAAATACGTTTTGTTTCGCACAAGAAGGGGGAGATACGATTGACTGTAAGTAGCGGGGTTGCCGAGTCCTTTCAAGGGGATACTGCCGAAGCAGTTATTGAGCGGGCTGATCAGGAGATGTACAAAGAAAAGAACAAGAAAAAACAAAACGTTACTTTGTAACAGCCTAGGGCACGGGACCCACGCTCAAGGGTTCAAAAATGGGGACAACAGTTTCCGTTGACGCCCACGAGCCGGGATATTCTTCTCCAGCGAGCGTATTTCAGTCCTGAATCAGGAGAGATGAAGGACGGGCTGTCAGCGTGCAACACCTAAGTGCAACTAAGACGAACCTGAATTGCGGGAGGTGGAAAAGGAGCATCGGCTTTCCCCGGATCCGGAACCCACTAAAATCACAGATCCCAGACGTCAACTTGCACTTTTTAGGGCCTTGCTTTTCCCGGTACAGTACTTGTGGGGAAAATGGGTTTCATCCCCAGGTCTCTGTCCGGGTAAAGGCCATAGGGGCTCCCGCTGTGACAGCCGGGCCAACATCGTATTCGGTAGTAGCGCATGGGTTTGTCAGGAATGGCTCCATCCCCGGGATACCAAACGCCTGGAGCGATGGGGTACTTCCATTCTTTGGCGGCCGGGAAGGGTTCCGTGCTGGCAGCAATTGCTTGGCCGGATTCCTTTTCTCCCGTACCTTCATTAAGAGCGATTTGCCGGTTTGATTCCTTCCTTTCCTGCAGGCCTTGCTGGCTGTTGCGGATCAGGAATCCTGCAATGACGACCAGGCATACAAGGAAAATCATCAATAAATAATTCCGCATTGTTTAACCCCCTTGTCTTGTTCTTCAACTCACTGGCAGAAGAAAAAGATCGGAAAAACCGACCAAATTGTACAATAATCTCCTTTGATTATGCAATCAGTAATCCGGTTTCCCTCAGCAGGTTGTTGAAGCGATCCACATTGACTTGGCCCAGGGGGCATTCACTTCGTCCAGGAAGGAGGCATAAAGGATTTGGCTTGGATGGTAAGAGATAATAAAAAATTCTTTATATCAGGGAGAAATGGAAGGATTCGAATCTCACCCCCACTTCTATAACAATTCCCGGGCCGTTGATCGCTTTTTTGGTGTACCTGATTCATCCTAAGGCCCGAGACCCCAATCCTTGACACCTTCCAGGCCATCTCTTATGATTCCAGCGCTGCCTACCGCTTGCCAGTGTGGGTGAATCCTGCCCACACATATGATTCAAGGGAGTGCTAAAGGAAGTGAAGGGACTTCAAGTCTCAAACCCGGATAGAAGCACGGTAGATCTTGCCAGCGGCCCTCTTAGGATTTGTCTGTTGAGCTATCGAAGCAATCCCCATTGCGGTGGCCAAGGGGTATATATCCAGAACCTGAGCCGGGCCCTGAAGGATCTTGGCCATCATGTAGAGGTGGTCTCCGGGCCTCCAGATCCTCAGTTGGATGGGGACATTCCTGTGTTCAAGCCCAAGTGCCTGGATCTGTACAACCCTAACGATCTTTTCCGGGTTCCGTCTTTGCGGGAGCTTGCCAATCCCATCAATCTGGCCGAGTGGCTCGGGGTATGCACCATGGGGTTCCCCGAGCCATTCACCTTCGGGCTCAGGGCCTTTTTGTTTTTAAGAGGCCGATTCCGTCACTATGACATTGTGCACGACAACCAGAGCCTTTCTTATGGCTTGATGGCCATTAAGCGGTTTATTCCCACCATTGCAACTATCCATCATCCAATCACGGTGGATCGGGATGTGGCGGTCCGCGAGGCCGTGTCCCTGTGGCGAAAGGCCCAGGTCATGCGGTGGTACTCATTTGTTGGAATGCAGAAGCGGGTATCCCGCAGGCTTGCCCGGATTATTACGGTGTCAGAACGGGCAAAGCAAGACATCAGCCATGAGTTCCGCATTTCACTGGACAGATTTGTGGTGGTCCCCAATGGAATAGATACCCGGCTCTTTCGGCCGATTCCAGGGCTGGAGCGGGATCAAAACAGGGTGATAGTGACCAACAGTGCTGATATGCCACTAAAAGGACTCCATTATCTGTTACTGGCTGTTAAGGAGGTCTCTATACATCGTCCCGTGAATTTGGTGGTTATTGGTACACCCAGGGAAAACGGGAAGGTAGTGCGCTTGATCAGTGATCTGGAAATGGGAAAGCTGGTGACCTTTACCGGACGGGTCAGCGGGGAGGAATTGGTGCGTCACTATGCCAGGGCATGGGTGGCAGTGGTTCCTTCCCTTTATGAGGGATTTGGCCTACCTGCAGGCGAGGCCATGGCCTGCGGGGTCCCGGTAATAAGCACCACCGGCGGTGCCCTTCCAGAAGTAGTGGGAGATGCGGGGGTGCTCGTGCCCCCGGGCGACCCCCATGCCCTTGCAAGGGAGATAGCAGCACTTCTGAATTACCCGGGAAGGGCCAGGGAGCTGGGAGAGGCTGGTTACCGAAGGGTGCGTCAATATTTTACATGGCAGAGGGCAGCCCAAAGGACCGTTGAGGCCTATCGGGAGGTGATCCGTGATCACTATTGATTTTTCCAGGCTTACCATAAGGAGAGGGGATTGTATCCTGGATGTGGGATGTGGGTCAGGCCGACATAGCTCTGCTGCGGCCAGGCAAGGCCGTGTTACTGTGATTTCTTGTGATCTAAAACTAGAAGAGCTCATGGAGACCAGGGCTAGGCTCGATTATGAACGGGCCTTGGGCGTTCAGGGAGATGGGGTATGGGCTGGGGTAGTAGGTGATATTAGATCTCTCCCATTCAAGAGTGACGCCTTTGATATAATTATCTGCTCTGAAGTCTTGGAACATGTCTTGGAACATGAAAAGGCGGCTGCGGAACTCATTCGGGTGTTGAAGGGAAAGGGGATCCTGGCTGTAAGCGTTCCCCGCTATTGGCCTGAGCGGGTGTGCTGGGCCCTTTCCAGACAATATTACGAGGTCAATGGCGGGCATGTGCGGATCTATAGAAAGGGAGACCTTATAAGCCTGTTTGAATCTCGCGGGCTGAGGCCATTTGCTCATTACTTCGCACATAGCCTTCATACCCCTTATTGGTGGCTGAAGTGCCTGATGGGTCCCACCAGAGACGGCCTCGGGCTTGTACGTCTTTATCATGATTTCTTGGTATGGGATATGATGAGAAGGCCGAGGCTCACGGGCCTTCTTGATTCATTGCTCAACAAGGTGCTGGGCAAAAGCCTGGTGGTGTATTTCAAAAAGGAGAAACATGTCCATCGTAATTAAGATCCGTGACCGTCGCTACGGCCATTTGGGATCCATGCTGGCGGCTGCTGATTACATTGCCCATATCCAAAGGAGGGACGGGGAAATCCCCTGGTCCAGATGGGGGAGGACGGATCCCTGGGATCACGTGGAAAGCGCCATGGGACTCACAGTAGGTGGGTACCGATCCCGTGCAAGAAAGGCATACCTATGGTGCGCAGATAAACAGCTCCCCGACGGTAGTTGGTGGTCCTGCTACAGGCGTGGCAAGCCTCGGAGGGGTGCCTATAAGGACTCCAATATGACTGCGTACCTGGCCACCGGAGTATTTCATTACTACCTGGCCACTGGGGACAAGGCATTCGTGTATACCATGTGGCCTGTCGTGGATAAGGCCATGGCCTATGTGGAGGGGCTTCAGGCCGGGACTGGCCAGATTTATTGGGCCCAAAAGGCCGATGGCACCACTGACACCAAGGCGTTGCTTGCAGGGTCTTGTTCCATTTATTTCAGCATTGGGTGTGCCATAAGAATAGCCCATCTAGTGGGCGAGCAAAGACCCAATTGGCTGCACATGAGGAGGCGATTGCAAAAGGCCATTGTGGAGTATGAGGAGCTCTTTGATGTATCCACAAGAAGATATGCAATGGACTGGTATTATCCTGTACTCTGCGGTGCATTGCGGGACAAGGCGGCCCATGAAAGGATAGAGGGGCAATGGGGCCGATTTGTAATCCCCGGTATAGGAGTACGTTGTGTATGTGACAGGCCTTGGCTTACCATTGCAGAAACCTCAGAGTTGGTGATTACCCTTGCGGCAATGGGGCGGATGGAACAGGCCAGGGAGGTGCTAGGTTGGATTAAAAATACAAGATACCGTAACGGCGCCTACTGGACCGGATTCACCCTACCTGACTGCCGTATCTATACCAAGGAAAAGACCACGTGGACCGCTGCATCAACCCTGTTGGCAGCAGATATTGTGTATGAAATAACCCCTGCATCAGAGTTGTTTAGCCATTCCTTTTGGGAAGGGATTCTTGATACTGCCATTGACGTAGAGACCCCACGGCAGGTCAGCCATGACGAGCCCATGGCCACTGCAGCCTTGTAGGTTTTCGTTAGAAGTCCTAGAGGGTGTCATTCCACTGCCAGTGTAACCTTCCGTTTTCCTCATAATAATATAAGTTACCATGCTCTTGGGCGAATGCCAGGGCCTCCCGCACCTTTTGCGGGCTGTGAGGAAGTGTTCCATCCAAATGGGTAATCAGGGCCTCCAATGGCTCTTCTCGCGGTGAGGGCACGGGAGTGGTTCCATGGTCTTCGATAATGGATTTCATCATCAGATCATAGATGATGGAGGTATAGGCCAGTTTTTTATATTGCCAGACCTCTTCCTCAGTGGCCTCACGGGCGTGCATTCGGCGCTCGATATCCCCTAGCCATTCATGAAACTTGTTCTCCCATTCCATGACAATGGCATTCATCATGTCTTTGGTTACAGCGCCTGTTTCCACAATAGCCCGGTTGGCATGATACTGGCCCCAGTCATTGGTAAGTATCCTGATGCCCAATTCTTCGGCTTTTTCTCTCACTTCAGTGCCGGGGAAGGGGGCCAGAAGGTGAAAGCCGTAGGAGGCACCCATGTCTTTTAAGCGTCGGGCAAAATCCACTGTCTGCTGAAGGGTGTGAGGTGTCTCTCCAGGAAGGCCCAAGATGAAAGAGGCATGAGGGGTTATACCCACCTCAGTGCACATGCTGACTGCCGTCATTACCTGGTCCAGGGAAATGCCTTTTCGTATGGTCCTCAGGATTTCGGGGCTTGCTGACTCCACCCCGAAGCTCAAGGTGTGGCAACCTGCCTCTTTCATCTTTTCAAGAAGGGAATGGGTTACTGTATCCACCCTTGCAAAGGCAGCCCATTCTATGTTGAGGTTCCTTTGAATGATATGGTTGCAGGTGGCGATACAGCGAGACTCATTGGCCGTGAACAGATCGTCGGCAATATTGATCTGTGGAAATCCGAGCCGGGAAATGGACTCCAATTCATCCGCCACTACTCGGGGAGACCTGAACCTGATCCTGCTCCCACCCATTTTCCGGCCCACACAGAAGATGCACTTAAATGGGCAGCCTCTGCTGGTGGTCATGGTGATGGGCATGCCCAGGGCCCTGTATCGTCCCAGGGGCAGAAGGTGTCTAGCAGGCCGGGGGAGCTGTTCCATAGATAAGGGCTTTTTTGGGCTTTTGGTAATATGGATGCCTGCGCCGTCTCGGTATGCGACCGCCGGGATTCTGGACCATTGCTTCTTGGCCTCCAGTTCCCTGGCAATGGAAACAAGGATTTCTTCACCCTCCCCTTGGACCACCATATCCAATTCCGGGAATTCCATCAGTGTTTTCACTGGGCGAAAGGTGACATGAGGCCCTCCCATAACCGTGAGGACTTCAGGGTCAGTGGCCTTTACGTCCCTTACCACCCTGATGGCGTGATCAAAGGTCATGGTAACGGATGTCACTCCCACCACTTGGGGACGAAAGTCGGCCAATATATCCTGTAATTTTTCCTTGCTGTAAGGATAGACTACAAAGTCAGCCACCCTCACCTCCACCCCTGCTTCTTCAAGGGCGCCCGCAAGATATGCAAGCCCCAAGGGTGGGGAGGGGGTCTCAGATATGGGATAATGAGGGTTTACAAGCAGCACTCTCATGATTTGGGGGCCCTTTTCTATTTCCGCATTGTTGCCTCGCCTGACCAGGGAGCCTAACCCATTCGTCGCCGGAGTTCAAGGCTTGTGCTTGCTAGGCAGGGACGAGGTATTTTTTGCTTGACAAATGAAGGTTGGAAAGGCAGTATTTTAAGAAAATTATTTTCCATTAATAGTGATTTTTGTTTTATATGCGGTACTTCAATGAATCATTAGACAAGGACCAGAAACACAGATGGCAGATCCGGATGCTCGGTTACAACAGATGCTCACCAAATTACGGGATCGAAAGTTTCGTATCACCCCTCAGCGTTTGGCCGTTGTGAAGATCCTTGCCCAAAGCAAGGAACACCCCACTGTGGAGAACATCTACGAACAGGTTAAGAAAGATTTTCCCACCACAAGTCTGGCGACCATTTACAAGACCGTGTCGCTATTAAAAGAACTGGGAGAGATCCTTGAGCTTGGGTTTCCCGAAGGCAGTAACCGTTATGATGGGAACAAGCCGTATCCCCATCCGCATATTATTTGTATAAGATGTAAAAAGATCATTGATCCTGATTTGATGGAACTCCAGCCCTTGACCGATGAGGTGACCCGAAAGACCGGATATAAGATTATTGATCACCGGCTGGACTTTTTCGGTATCTGCCCGGATTGCCAGCAAAAGGGATGATCAGGAAATTTTTTGTTTGTTAAGGAGAGTGATTATTAGAAAGGATTAAGTGGCATGTAAACTATTATCCCTGATCCACAAATGGCTATTTTTGGATGGGCACTAATTGCAATAAAAGGGAGGGAGGGGAAAATGAAAGGAGACAAAAAATGTTTGACAAGGGCATTTGGGGCTCCTGTGGGAGATGACCAGAACAGCCTTACTGCCGGGCCACGTGGGCCAGTATTGATGCAGGACGTGCATCTGCTGGAGAAGTTGGCCCATTTTGAACGAGAGCGCATTCCAGAGCGGGTGGTACACGCAAAGGGGGCCGGGGCGTGGGGCTATTTTGAGGTCACTGCAGATGTTACCAGGTACACAAAGGCCAAATTTCTCTCTGAGGTGGGCAAACGTACTGAGGTCTTTGCGCGTTTTTCCACCGTGGGGGGCGAGAGGGGTTCGGCAGATGCTGCAAGGGATCCCAGGGGGTTTGCGGTTAAATTCTATACCGAGGAAGGCAATTATGACTTTGTCGGGAACAACACGCCCGTGTTTTTCATTCGGGACCCACTAAAATTTCCTGATTTTATCCATACCCAGAAACGCCATCCAGCCACGAACCTGCCAGATCCGAACATGTTTTGGGATTTTCTCTCCCTCACCCCTGAATCCATTCACCAGGTCACCATTCTTTTTTCAGACCGTGGCACCCCTGCCAGTTACCGCCACATGAACGGCTACAGCAGCCATACCTACAAGTGGTACAATGAAAAGGGAGAATATTTTTGGGTCAAATATCACTTCAAGACTGATCAAGGGATAAAGAACTTGACCCGAGAAGAGGCGGTGAGATTGTGCGGCGAGGATCCCAACCACGCAACCCGCGACTTGTATGAGGCCATAGACCGGGGCCATTATCCTTCTTGGACATTGGAGATGCAGATCCTTACCCCGGAGCAGGCGGAAGATTTTCCATGGGATATCTTTGACATTACCAAGGTGTGGCCCCACAAGGAGGCCCCTCCCATTGTCGTGGGAAAACTGGTGTTGAATCGAAATCCAGCCAATTATTTTGCCGAGGTGGAGCAGGCGGCCTTTTCCCCTGGCAACGTGGTCCCAGGCATTGCCATTTCACCGGACAAGATGCTCCAGGCCAGGGTCTTTTCTTATCATGATGCCCATATTCACCGCCTTGGTCCCAACTATCACCTTATTCCAGTCAATAGACCGAAGAATGCCCCAGAGGCCAATTATCAACGCGATGGATTCATGCGGGTGGATGATAATGGAGGACAAGGGCCCAACTATTGGCCCAACAGCTTTGGAGGGCCTGCACCTGTAACGGAGGCCTTGGAACCGCCTTTTGAGGTGAGTGGCCAGGCCGCACGATATGCCTATGTCCACCCCAATGACGACTTTGTGCAGGCAGGAAATCTTTACAGGCACGTAATGACTGATGAGGCCCGTGAGCATTTGATCGGAAATATTGTCGATCATCTGGGAAAGGCCCAAAAAAGGATTCAACTTCGTCAGACAGCCCTGTTCTTCAAGGCAGATCCTGATTATGGGAGCCGAGTAGCCGAAGGTCTCGGGCTTGATAAGGCCGAGGTGGAGCGCCTGGCCAACATGTCGGATGAGAAAAGGGCTGCTGCCACAGATCTTCCAAAACCATAAGGTAAAGGTTGTTTTAGGTGGATACATATATTTTTCTATATAGGGGTAGCCAACTGACTGTGAGGGATCAGTAGGCCGAAAGGAGGTGAGAGAGGTATCGGGCAGCAAAGCCAAGAGATAAAGGAGGTGATTCCATGAGGGAGCTCAAGGTGGGTTGTGGAAAACCCACAGGTTCGAAAGTAGGCGAGAACTTAGAGCCAAAGCCTGAAGAAGAAAAGATCATCAAAGAAGAGGAGGCAATTATGACCGGAGTAAAGGTGGGACACAAGGCCCCGGATTTTGAGGCACCGGCATATCAGGACGGGAAGTTTGGTCAGATCAGGCTCTCAGACTATTTGGGCAAATGGGTGGTTCTTTGTTTCTATCCAGGTGACTTCACATTTGTCTGAGCCACAGAGCTGGCCGCAGTTGCGTCCAAGTACAAGGAACTTAAGGATCTGGGAGTTGAGGTCCTATCAGTGAGTGTGGACAGTCATTTTGTCCATAAGATGTGGCAGGACCATGAGTTGAGCAAGATGGTTGATGGTGGTGTCCCTTTTCCCATGCTCTCTGATGGCCCGGGGAACATAGGCAAGCTGTACGGGGTGTATGACGAAGATGCAGGGGTTGAGTTTAGGGGTCGCTTTATCATTGACCCAGATGGTGTTATTCAGGCCATGGAGATTCTTACGCCTCCAGTGGGCCGAAATGTTAATGAGTTAATACGCCAGATCCAGGCCTTTCAGCATGTCCGAGACACAAAGGGCGAAGAGGCAACACCTTCAGGATGGTACCCCGGAAAACCGACCCTCAAGCCAGGTCCGGAACTTGTGGGTAATGTATGGAAGGAATGGAAGGTGGAGGAAGCCTTCTAAAAGGATCGCCTTTTTAATACACCCAGGGTCTTTGTCTTGGGCTCCTCCTCAAAAAGTCCTGAGGCCAGGGCCAACTTGTAGACTTGGAAAGGCGCCTGGCCTCCCTTTTTAGGGTCTTCAAAAATATCGTGGATCAAGAGGTAGCCCCCTGAAAGAAGGTGAGGTGCCCACGCGTTATAATCGGTGAAGGCATCTTCATAAGAGTGGCCTCCGTCAATGAATACTAGGGCCAGTGGAATGGCCCATTGTCGGGCTGCCAGGGCAGATCGGCATACCATGGGAATAACCGTATCCTCCAGCCCCGCTTGTTCTATGGTTTGTCGGAAGAAACGAAAGGTATCGATTTTTCCCTGTTGTTCGTCATACAATTCGGGATCAAAATATTCCTCACCTGGTTGTTGCTCCTCTGAGCCTCGGTGGTGGTCAATGGAAAAGAGAACTGATGCATTTTCTTTGCAGGCCGCGCCAAGGTATAGGGTGGATTTGCCGCAATAACTGCCGATTTCCAGACAGGGCCCCATCTTGCTTGCAATAAGAGCTGTCTCATACAAACGGATCCCTTCTTCAGGGTCCAGGAATCCCTTAGTACGGGCTAATAATTGCTCGTCCACATTCATGCGTTCTCAGACCTTCCTTATTTTTTTAGCGCTTGGTTACCAACCTTATTTATCCCAAACAGAAATTTTTGTGTAAAGTAGATTGTTCCTGTCTCCTAAGAAACAACCTGCTTTCAAAGCCAAATTAACCCGCCTAAGGCGGGCAAGTGTCATTTTCTTGCCCGCCACGACGTGGGCGCAGGCGGGCAGGTTGCTGATTAGGGATGAGTTAGTGATTTCAGGATGGGAGAGGGCTCAGTGAGGCCCTTGGCATTAAGATTGAAAAACTTGTTCGTAAGGCGTGCAGATCTAAACTGGTTGTTGGGTCTGTTGCCTGCGTAACACCCTCAGAAAGTCGAGTAATGCGAGCATCTCTAGACTTTCTAAGAGCCATTTCTTGTCAGGAGGAATTGATGCAGCGTGGTATTGCCGTGTGTTTTGGCTGTGGCTGCCTGGACCTGGCCTTCTATGTGCAAGGCTTATCACTTTAGCCTTTCCCATGGCCATACCCCCTTTTCTGGCTACAATCTGGATTCCCTTTGTCAAACACCATGCAGACAGACCCTAGTATCCACAAAAAATTTTGGCGGACACTATTTATTGTATTATCGGAAAATTCCTTGCACAGCTTTAGAGGTACGTTACGTGTAATCTAGGTGGGTATGCGTTCAAGGGAAAATTCTTTCAATATTTGCGGAATCGGAAAACGTTTGAAAGGGGACTAGTTATCCACAAGATCTTCTTCATCTTGGACCTGTGCCTGTGGTAGGGCCCTATCCACCCTTAGTTCTTCTATGCGGTTGAGTGGCTTTTCAAGTTGCCTTCGCCTGGTGGTCATTATGGCATCGTACTCTTTTCTGGCCTCATTAATACGCCTTCCGAGGTTTTCCAGCCTTTTGATAAAGGCCTCCCATTGCTTTTTGAAGGTGCCAAGCAGGACAAGGATCTCGGCTGAGGTCCGCTCCAAGGCAAAGTTGTCCACGGCCTGGCGGATCACGGCCAATATGGCAAAGAGGGTGATAGGGGAGCAGATGACCACCTTGTTTTTGAGGGCTTCTTCGGCTATTGTGGGGTCCTCTTCCTGGATGAATGCGTAGATTTGTTCATTGGGAATGAAGAGCAGCACATAGTCGAGGGTATTTTGCTCTGGATTGATGTAGTCTCGTGTGGTGATCTCCTTTATCCTGGCCTTCACATCCCTCAGAAAGCTGTTTCGAAATTGCTGTTTTTCCATATCTGATTCTGCCTCTAGATACCGGAGATAGTTATCCAACGGAAATTTTACATCCATATTTAGCCTGAGGTCCTTTGGAAGAAGGAAGGTGAAATCAGGGCGAGTCCTGAGGCCTGCTATGGCCTTTTGCTTTACATAGTTGATATTTTCCACAAAGCCTGCCAGGCGCAGTACATCTTCGGCCATACGCTCACCCCACTGACCCCTGGCCTTGGTGCTGGCCAATGCCTCCCGGAGGGCAGTGGTGACATTGAGAAGTGCGCTCACTTGTTCCTGAGAGGCCTTGAGCTGCTGGGAGAGTTGGCCGAACTTGGCAGCCCGGTCCTTTTCCAAATCTTTTACAAGGGTTGAGACATTTTCCAGTTGGGCAGCCATTCTCTTCAATTGCTCATCTATCAAGGCCTTTTTACTTTCCAGCTCCTTGGTGGTTACTTCCCTTTCCGCATCAAAACGGGATTTTGCAAGCTTCAGGAATTCCTCAGTGGACTTGCTCAATGCATCCAGGGAAAGGTCGCCAAAGCTGGCCTTGAGCTCTGATATGATTTGCTCCATAGAGGCCCTTCTCTTTTCCTCTGCCTTTTCAATGAGGTCTTGGGCCAGGCCTTGAGCTGTTTTAGTGTGAATGAGCCTAAGGGCAAATGCTGCCAACAGGCCTAGGGCAAATCCTAGGGCCAGTGCCACAACCAAGGGAACCCACGACATATTTGTCTCCTCTTTATACTCCGTTGCCCTGACTCTACTTTTAAATCTCTTTGTTTGTCAATAAAGCAAAAGCAACAGGGTTTATTGACAATTCATGGAAAAAGGCTGAAAATGAAATTGAATCATTTGACCTTGCTAATTGTCTGATTAGATTTTGTAAATAAGACTCCGCAAGACAAATGAGCCATTCTGCCCCAGGTCTTTGAGGCTGAAGACTCATTGAGCCATTTTGCTTCTATCTAGAATGAACGCGTTTAGCATGAAAGGAGGAAGAAAATGGCTGTACTGAGACATGCTAAAGAGGCCTCCCGCCAATGGGTTATCCGCCAGATGGTCAAGTTGCTCCCCAGGCTCACTATGGAAAACATGGAAACCATGATAAGCCTCGGTCAAAAGCTCCTCAAGAACCCTGAATATATCGATGTTGCAGAATCACTGAAAAGATATATTCGGGAAAGACACCCGGCGGTAAAGGTCGTGGAGAAGGTGTTGTATGACCTTTCTCCAGAGGCGAGATTTAGAACGATCTACAATCTCTTCATTAAAGGCCTGCTTTATGGGACCACGTACAGGGAGGAACTGGAGCAGGAACTGGGCTTCAGACCACCTCTGTTTTTTGTGATCAGCCCCACCATGCGGTGCAACCTGAAGTGTTATGGATGCTATTCCGGGGAATATGAGCAAGGCTATGGACTGAGCACCGAGGTGCTGGATCGTGTCTTTACCGAGGCAGAAGAACTGGGAATGGCCTTTATCACGGTGTCAGGTGGAGAGCCTTTTATCAGGAAAGACCTCTTGGATCTCTTTGAAAACCATAAAGACATGATGTTTCAGGTCTACACAAATGGGACCCTCATTGACCAGGAAATGGCCAAGAGGCTAGCCAAGATGGGGAATGTGGCTCCCATGATCAGCATTGAAGGCTTCAAAGAGATTACGGATGAGCGCCGTGGCCAAGGGTATTTTGATAGAATCATGAAGACCATGGACCACCTGCGCGAACAAGGGGTTTTGTTTGGGGCATCGGTTTGCCAGACCCGCAGAAACTATCTTGAGGTGAGCAGTGAAGCCTTTGCAGATCTGATGGCGGAAAAGGGCGTTTTTCTCATCTGGCATTTTCAATATATCCCCATTGGCCGGAATCCTGACCTCAGCCTGATGCTTATCCCTGAAATGCGCGATACCATCCGCAGAAGGCTGAGGTACATCAGGAACAACTGGCCTTTCTTTATTTGCGATTTTTGGAATGATGGTCCTTATGTGAATGGTTGCATTGCAGGTGGCCGGGAATACTTCCATATCAATGCCAATGGTGATGTGGAGCCGTGTGTATTTGTGCACTTTGCTGTAGATAATATAAAAGAGAAAAGTCTTAAGGAGGTGCTCAATTCGGATTTCTTCAAAGATATCCGAGCCCATCAACCCTGGTCTGAAAACCCGCTTTGCCCCTGCATGATAATTGATAACCCCCATTGCCTGCGCGATATGGTGAGGCGCCACAGGCCCATTCCCACGCATGTGGGAGCAGAAAAGATCCTCAACGAACTGGCCCCTTATCTTGATGACTATGCCCAGAGTTATCACCAACTGGCTCACAAGGCCTGGAACGAGGAGTATGCAGAGGAGTACGGCAGGTATCTCTAGGATAAGGAAGAACCAGTGCCCTAAAACCAATTTTTACCCAAAACAGCCTTGAGCAAGAATGGGTAAATTACCCAAAT
>Ga0180301_10002514_pt1 | contig 14391 bp, 10 predicted proteins | sample GuaBasSediGuay16_FD_121797 | JGI IMG/M metagenome (GOLD analysis project Ga0180301, IMG submission 121797) | Subseafloor sediment microbial communities from Guaymas Basin, Gulf of California, Mexico - Guay16, Core 4569-2, 12-15 cm | ecosystem: Environmental > Aquatic > Marine > Hydrothermal...
AAGAGATGGCCAGAATAATAAGTGTCAGGATTGTATAAGGAGTAAATTCAATGACCGAACCTCTCTTGAGGATGCAAGGTATAACTAAAGAATTCCCTGGAGTTCGGGCATTAGATGGAGTTGATTTTGACTTATATGAAGGTGAAGTTCATTGCCTGGTGGGAGAAAATGGTGCGGGGAAATCTACCTTAATAAAGATACTCTCAGGAGCTTATTCCAAAGATAAAGGTAAGATTTATATAAGAGGCAGGGAGGTAGAGATTACCGATCCTCACCAGGGAAGGATGTTAGGAGTTAGTGTGATTTATCAGGAACTGGATCTGGTTCCTTCTTTGAGTGTTGCTGAAAATATCTTTTTGGGAAACGAGATATACACCCAGTGGAAGACTATTAACTGGAGAAAGATAAAAATAGAAGCAAAGAAATTGCTTAATTCGCTGGGCATAGATTTTCCAGTGGATGCTCTGGTAAGGGACTTAAGTGTCGCTCAGCAGCAATTTGTGACTACTGCCAAGGCTTTGTCCTTTAAGAGTCAAATTTTGGTCATGGATGAACCCTCTGCAGTGCTAAGTGGAAAGGAATTGGATCTGTTATTTGAAACCATTCGGAGATTGAAAGCAAGGGGTTTAGGAATTATCTATATTTCCCACCGTTTAGCCGAAATTTTTGAAATTGGTGATAGGGTAACAATTCTGAGGGATGGAAAGAAAGTGAGAGACGCTCAGATAAAAGAAATCACCTTAGATCAAATGGTACGAGATATGGTGGGAAGGAAAATTAAGGATTATTATTTCAAAGAAAAAGCTCCTATAGGGGAGACTGTATTAATGGTAAAAGGTTTGAGTCGAAAAGGAGCTTTTCAGGATATAAATTTCTACTTAAGAAAAGGAGAGATTTTAGGTATTTCTGGTTTGGTAGGTGCGGGAAGAACTGAGTTGGCGAGGGCAATTGTGGGAGCTGATCCTATTGACGAAGGGGAAATTTTTCTAAATGGAAAAAAGGTCAACGTAAAATCTCCCTCTCACGCATTGGAGTTGGGTATAGGTTTAATTCCGGAAGATAGAAAGAGAGACGGTTTGCTCCTATGCAGACCAGTAGAAGAGAACATTTCTCTTTCTATTTTGAAAAGAATTGCACGATTCTGGGTTATAGATTTCAGGAGACTGTTTGAGACTGTAACAGATTACGTTAATCAACTGAGGATTGTGACTCCCTCTTTAGATCAATTAGCAGAAAGCTTAAGTGGGGGAAACCAGCAAAAATTAGTGTTGGCAAGATGGCTTGCCTCAAAATGCAAGATACTTATTATGGATGAGCCTACAAGAGGGGTAGATGTGGGGGCAAAGGTGGACATTTATCACTTAATGAACCACTTAGTTAAAGAAGGTATCTCCATTATTTTCATTTCCTCTGAACTTCCAGAAATTCTATCCTTAAGCGATAGAATCATTGTGATGTGTGAAGGCCGAATAACCAAAGAATTTTTACCCGAGGAAACCAGTCAAGAGGAAATTTTAGAATTCTCATTACCTCAGGATAAACGTAAAGTAGCAACATAGACTTTTAGTCATTTTGGTATTTTGGAAAGGGTACAGAATAATGAAAGGTTTCATCAGAAAGTATGGTTTGTTGATCATATTTGGAGGAATTTTTTTGCTTTCCACTCTTAGCAGTCCTACTTTTCTTTCCAGAAATAATCTCAGCAACCTTTTGCGCCAGGGCTCCATAGTGGGAATTTTAGCGGTTGGAGAAACTCTGGTAATTCTTACTGGAGGGATTGATCTTTCCTTAGGCTCCATGGTAGCTTTAGCCTCAGTTTTAGTTGCTACTTTTATGCCTCAAAGTATTTTCCTTTCAATATTGCTAACCATGTTGATCTGTACTGCTTTGGGTTCAATAGATGGAGTACTGGTGGCCAAAGGAAAAATGCCCCCCTTTATCGCTACCCTGGGAATGATGATGGTAGCCAGGAGTCTGGCCATGGTAATAGCTAAGGGAGAAGTGGTATACGGAGTATCTAAAAGCTTTTATTTTGTCGGGCAGGGATACATAAAGGGAATTCCTGTGCCAGGTGTTATTTTAGCATTGGTGGCTGTGGTGGTGTTTTTTTTGCTGGGTATGAGTGGATGGGGTAGACATATCTACGCTGTAGGAGGGTCCGAGGAAGCTGCCCGACTTTCAGGAATTGGAGTAGAAAGAATTAAGATTTCGGTGTATACTCTTTCCGGTTTTTTCGCTGGTTTAGCGGGACTTGTTTACACTGCCCGATTAACTGCGGGTTACTGCGAAGGAGCTGTAGGGTATGAATTGGATGCTATTGCAGCTGCGGTAATAGGAGGAGTTAATTTGTTCGGAGGGGAGGGAAATTTACTTAAGGCAATAGTGGGAGCATTTATCCTAACCATTATAAGTAACTTTATGAACCTTACTGCTATTTCTCCTTATACCCAGGAAGCGGTAAAAGGAGCAATAATTCTGATAGCAGTTTACTTAAGTTTGAGAAGGTGATCTATAAAAAGGGGAGGAATTTACCCATTATGACAAATATATTAAGAACTTCACTCACCGGGTTCAAAGATAAGGCCGCAATAAAAAGGTTTGTTATAAGATACAACCTGTGGCTTATTATTTTAGGCATGAGCATAGTCTCTACTGTTCTTTCTAAAGGTGTTTTTATTAGTCCGGATAATTTATTCAATTTGCTTTTGCAAAACTCTATTATCGGTGTCTTGGCTTTGGGGCAATTTCTGGTTATATTAACTGCAGGAATAGATCTTTCTGTGGGCTCAATTTTGGCAGCAAGTGCTCTTTTATGTGCTTGGTTCCTGGCTAAGGGCTATGGAATTCTACTCTCAATACTTGTCTGTTTTGGTCTGGGTGCCTCTCTGGGATTAATGAACGGGTTAATGATAAGCAAGGGTAAAATTCCTCCTTTTATCGCTACCTTAGGGATGATGGGGATAGCTCGGAGTCTTGCTCGCCAGATAAACCATGGTTCTCCTATTTGGGCGATTCCTGAAAATTTTCTCATTTTTGGAAGGGAATCGGTGGGCCCCGTACCTGTAGCAGTAATCCTTTGGGGTATCGTGTTTTTCTTCACCTTATTTTTAGTGGAGCGAACTCGTTATGGTCGGTATATATATGCTGTAGGTGCAAACGAGAATGCAGCCAGAATTTCTGGAGTAAAAATAGATAGAACTAAGTTGTTGGTTTACTCTCTTGCGGGGCTGTTCTGCGCAATTGGGGCCATGATTTTTATCGCTCGAACCAAATATGCTCCTCCCACTGCGGGAATGTGGTACAATCTAGATTCCATTGCCGCAGTGGTGATTGGAGGAACTAGTCTATTTGGGGGAATTGGAAGCACTACAAACACATTTTTAGGAGTGATAGTGGTAGGAATCTTGACTAATCTTATGAATATACTGAACGTACATATTTTTGTACAAAAGGCAATAATAGGATTAGTGCTTATAGTAGCAGTTTATTCAAACATAAAAATCAGAGCGAGATAAATGGGGAAAGTCAAGGTCATGCGCAAAGCAAAGGAGGAGGTGATGGAAAAACCAGGCTGGAGAGGTGGTGCGAAAAAAACTTAACTAAAAAATAATTCAAATATTCAATAAAGGAGGTTAGCATGGACTTAAAAAAAATGTGTGTAATAGTGCTGGGATTGGTAGGGCTAGTAGCAATGACTTTAGTCTCTAGCCCTGTGATAGGGAAGGAAAGACCTTTGATTGCTTTCTCCCAATGCACTATGAATCATCCTTGGCGAGTTACTCTAACTAATGATATGAAGTACTGGGCAGCGAAATTAGATGTGAATTTTATCTGGGCAGATGGCAATAACGATGCTGCTAATCAGTTGGCAGATTGCGAAGATTTAATCGCAAAAAAGCCAGATGTGTTAGTTATCAGTCCTCTCCAGGCTAAAGCTCTTGCTCCAGTTTATGATATGTGTAATGAAGCTAAAGTCCCTCTGATTGTGATTGACAGGTATATTGATGCCGAACCAGGCACAGGAATGTACATTACCTTCATTGGTGAGGATCAGATGGAGGAAGGAAGGACAGCCGCAAGACTGTTGGTGAAAAAACTGTTTGAGGTATACGGTGAATACAAAGGGAATATAGTTGAACTTCAAGGAACTATAGGGGCAGGTCCCACTATTGATCGTCACAAGGGATTTTTAGAGATCATAGATAAGTATCCCGATATCCAAGTCGTTGCTACTCAGTCTGCAGATTATCTAAGAGAACCTGCTATGAAGATTATGGAAGATTGGCTACAGAGATTCCCCAAGGGAACAATCCATGCCGTTTATGCTCATAATGATGAGATGGCTCTTGGAGCGATGGCTGCTATAAAAGCTGCAGGTAGGAATGAGCTCTTGGGGTGGATCTGTTCAATTGATGGACAGGTACAGGCTCTGAAAGCAGTACTTGACGGGGAGTTCTTAGTTAGTGTCCAAAATCCACCTTATTTCGGAGAATCTTCTATTAAATCCGCTCTTCGTTATCTGGAGGGATACCATCTTCCTGCTATCCAGTGGGTGCCATTTAAGGTTTTCCATGCTCAAACTCCAAAAGCTCGGGCTATGACTGAGGAGTACTATAACTACTTGGTAGCTAACGATCTATACTATTAGAAAATACTAAGGGGTGGTAAAATTTTAGCTTGCGCATGGCCTTGAGATGTAGTGAAAATTAAAAAGATGAGAGAAAAGCTCACTTTAAGAAAAGATATTCGAATTGGAAAGCTCGTACTCTGCATTATCCTCCTGTGGGTGGGGAGTTTTGTTGCCCAGGCACAGGAAGCGGAGGAGGGATTGGTGCCTACACTAAAAATAGAAGAGGCCAAACCCTCCTCCGATTATTTTGGGTTAGAGATAAAATGGAGCATTGAAAAAGATTTAGGCTCTGGCATTTCGGCTAAGATAACCTACATGGATCCCGAGGTTTACCTGGCTTATGTTAATTATTTAGCTAAAAAGAGGAATTTTTCTCCTCAGAAAAAGGAGGAAAAGACAAAAGAGGTTATAAATCTGCTGAAAGAATTTTTAATATTTAAGGTTTTGCTCAAGCATAATGATAATCCGGATTACACCAAAATTACTAATTGGAAAGTTTTTTTGGTTGATGATGAAGGGAACAAATATTCACCGAAAAAGTTTAATGAAGGTAAGGCAGAGTTAAGAAGAGGTTTCGCTGGTCCTTACTACGGACGCATTTCGTATCTTTATTTTTCCAAAACTAACCCTGATGGAAAGCCTATACTTGGCGAAAACACACGGTGGATGAAGATCCAACTCTCCCAAAGCTCGCAAACTAATGAATTTAAATGGGAGTTCTTTCAACAAGGGAAGATACAAAGATCTCCCTTTTATTTTTATCCCTATCTTAAAATTTCTCTGGTGTTACTCTTAATATTTCTAATTTTTTTAGTCTGGATTACACGTCCAGGTAAATACATTCGTAATATAAAGAGTATTTAGCTGTTTTGTGAAAGGAGGTTATTAATGCAGGGTATATCCAGTTATGTAAGACCCTCTCTTCTCCAGAGAACACAACGAGTTAAGAAGTTATACGCCAAGTTAAAAGAGGAAATGCACACTAAAAAAAAGGTGTGGGGAGGAGATTTGAGTATACTGAATGATGAGACGCGAAAGCTGCCTCTCATAATAAGGAAAGCAAAAGCTTTTGAAAAGGTACTCACTGAAATGCCTATTCAGATAAACGACAGTGAGCTCATTGTAGGGGTAGTGCGTATGGGTTCGGTGGGTACGGGAATGCCATTTCCTGAATATGCCACTGAGGAAGAAAAATTAAAGGCAGCTTCCAAGAAAACATCTACTAGATCCGTTTGGGGTCATTATGTTCCTGGTTATCCTAAGTTGTTAAGCAAAGGTTTGCGGGGAATAAAGGAGGAAGCTCTACAACATTTGGAGAAGTTGAGACAAGAGGGGAATGGTAACAAGGAGAAGGAGCACTTTTATCAGGCGGTGGTTATCTGCTGTGAAGCAGTGAAAAAATTATCTCATAGATACGCTACTTTAGCATCTGAGCTTGCTGAAGGAGAAGTGAGTCCAGTGCGAAGGGAAGAGTTAAGAAAAATAAGTCGCATATGCCAAAAAGTTCCCTATCATCCACCTGAAAGTTTCCATGAGGCCTTGCAGTTTTTCTGGTTTTTGCACTTGACCTTCCACAGCACTTTAAATTTTGTTCCTGTGGGTAGATTTGATCAGTACATTTACCCTTTCCTCAAAAAAGATCTTGAAAAAGGAAAAATAACTTTGGAAGAGGCTCAGGAGTTGGTAGACTGTCTGTGGATAAAATTTAACGAGCGGTCACAGATGAAAGATTTAACAGAGGATTTTTTAGATCCCTATGCTTTCCACTTAGGGGGGCTTGAGGTAACCTTGGATAAAAAAATTTTGCATCAACTTTGGCTGCAGAATATGATTCTGGGAGGACAAACTCCTCAGGGAGAAGATGCCACAAATCCACTTACGTTTTTGTGTCTTAACGCTGTCCAGAAGTTTGAGTTGACCAATCCTACAGTCACGGTCCGCTTTTTCCGCAATTCACCCAAAGAACTTCTTATAAAAACGTGTGAGATCATAAGATCTGGCGGAGGGATGCCAGCTATTTTTAACGATGAGATAATTGTACCTGCCTTGGAAAAATCTGGTATTCCGGTTGAGGACGCCAGAGACTATGCCAACGATGGATGCTGGGAAACTCTAATACCAGGGAAGACAGAATTCAGGTATTACTTGATGAACACCCCCTTATGTTTGGAATTATCTCTTAATCAAGGCTACAGTAGATTGCGTAAAAGAAAAGAAGGTGTGGATACCCCTCACCCCTTGAGTTTCGTGTCTTTTTCACAAGTAATGGACTCCTTTTACCGACAACTCGATTACCAGATTGAAAAATTGATATCTATCATTGTAGAATTTTATGGTTGTTTATATGAGATAGCTCCAGTTCCCTTTCTCTCCTCGACCATAGATGAATGTATGGAACGTGGTCTGGACATCACCCAAGGGGGAGCAAAATACATAATGCATGCTCTTTTGTTAATGGGGCTCTCTCATACCGTGGATTCTCTTGCTGCGATAAAAAAACTGGTCTTTGAAGAGAAATTGGTATCCATGCAAGAGCTGTTAGAGGCTTTGGATAACGATTTTAGAGGAAAGGAGAATCTGCGCCAGCTACTTATAACCAGGAGTCCTAAATACGGAAATGATGATGACTATGTGGATAATATAGCAAAAGAGGTTTTGACGTATTTTGTGAGGTCAGTACAAAGACATGCTCAGGCTTATCCCCAAAGGAAGGTGAAGTTTTACACGGGGGTGGGAAGCTTTGAGTTTTATGTCTTGGGAGGTAAGATGGTGGGAGCAACTCCTGATGGGAGATTGTCTATGCAACCGTTTAGCTCCAATTTTTCGCCCTCCTTAGGTCAAGCTATAGAGGGTCCTACTTCTACAGTAAACTCTTTTGCCAAAATGGATCTCATTGATCTTCCCACCGGATCACCTCTGGATTTAAGCTTGGATAAAAAGGCTCTGAAAGGTGAGGAAGGACTGGAGAGACTGATGGCCTTTGTGCAGTCTTTCTTGAGCAAAAAGGGAAATATGCTTACCATCAGTGTAAACAGTGTGGAGGAGTTGCGTCGTGCTCAAAAAGAACCGGACAAGTACAGACACCTCAGGGTAAGGGTAGGAGGATGGCAGGCATACTTTGTAGATTTAACCAAAGAGCATCAGGACCATCATATTGCTCGGTTAGAGCAATACACTTAGCATAAAAAGAAAAGAGAAAACCAGTTGAAGAGAAAAGTTGAAAGAAAGGGGTTAATTTTTGACCTTAAGAGATTTTCTACCGATGATGGACCAGGAATAAGGACCACGGTTTTCCTCAAAGGTTGTCCCTTAAGATGTATTTGGTGTCATTCTCCTGAGTCCATCAGTAAGTATCCACAACTTGCTTTTTACCAGAATAAATGTATAAAATGTGGCTATTGTGTCCAAGTCTGCCCTACTGGTGCTCAAGAATTAAGGGATGGCAAGCGTGTCATAAACTGGGAAAGATGTAACAGTTGTGGAAGTTGTGCGGAGATTTGTCCTTCCGGTGCCTTATGTATAGTAGGTAAGTGGATGAGTCCATCAGAAGTTTTTAACCAGATAAAAAAAGATGAATCCTTTTACCAGAGCTCAAAAGGAGGTATCACTTTATCTGGAGGAGAGCCTACACTGCAGATTTACTTTGTCAGGGATCTCATTGATTTGTGTAAGAAGGCAGATATCTCCGTTGCGCTGGATACCAGTGGTTTTGTGAAGTGGTCTTTACTGGAGAAAATATTAGATGGAATAGATCTTTTTCTCTATGACCTCAAGCTTATGGATGAAAAAAAACATATCCGCTTAACCAGAGTTTCCAATCGGCTAATTTTGGATAATTTGAAAAGACTCCATGATACAGGGAAGGACATAATTGTAAGGGTCCCCTTGATTCCTGGTTATAATGACTCCCCCCACGATATACAGAGTACGATAGATTATCTGAAGCGGGTGGGGATTAAAAAAATTAACTTTCTACCCTACAATAAGGCTGCTGGTTCAAAATACCTATATATTGGAAAGAGTTATCCACTAGAAAGACTTGAGCCTCACTCACAAGAGGATTTGGAAAAAATAGTGAAAAAGGCTCAAAGCTATGGCTTAAATGTTAGTGTGGGTAGATGAGTTGCAAATTCATCTTCGAGAAACCTTCAGATAGAAACATGCCTTTACTACTCACCAGCATATATCTGATTTCTATGGCTGTGATGATTTTGGAGGTTACTCTAACGAGGTTATTTTCAGTCGTTTTATACTATCATTACGTTTTTATTGTAGTCTCTTTTGCTATCTTAGGATTAGGAATGGGAGCGGCCTATATATTCTGGCTCCGACCCAGCTCCTGGCATCAGACAAAACTCTCATGCAATTTAACTACCTATTCTTGGTTATTCGCGGGAACAGCAATTTTATTTGTTATATACATTGGCACATTTTCTTTTTTGAGAACTCTACCTTTTTATTCTGCATTAGCTTTTCCTCCCTTTTTTTTTGCTGGAGCGATTTTGGCCACCTGCTTTGGTAAGTTTTCTGCCATTAGTAGTAAGATTTATTTTGCTGATTTAACTGGAGCTGCAACAGGGGCAGTAGTGGTAGTTTTTTTACTGGAGAAGATAGGGGGAATTAACACTGTCGTTTTTCTAACAGTGGTTAGCTTTATAGCAGGAGTGCTTTTTTCTTTAAATGGCCAAAAACTATTTAAAATGCTTTCTTTTCTATACTTGGGGACGAGTGTGATTTTACTCATACTCGCTGTAAAATCTCTTTTTTTTCAACTTATACCACCCCCTCACTACCACTATACTAAAACCTTGTTTACCCAGATCAATAACCCTCAACAAAAGGCGAAAATTGTTTACACTAATTGGAGTGCGTTAGGGCGTACCGATGTAGTGGAGGATGACAACTCTTTGCGTAAGTGGATATATATTGATGGTGGTGCAGGAACACCAATGTTAAGATTTGATGGAAATTTAAGAAAATTGGATTACCTCAAAAAAGACATAGGATTTTTCCCTTATCTATGGGGCGAAACTGATGAGGTGCTTATAATTGGTCCCGGAGGAGGAATAGATGTATTATTTGCTTTGATAGGAGGTAGTAATAAGGTTATTGGAGTAGAGGTTAATCCCGGAATTGTACGAGTTATGCATAAATTTTCAAAGTTCAATGGAGGAATTTATGAGGATTACGATAATGTGCAAATAGTAGTAGATGAGGGACGAAGGTTCATGAGGGCTTCTAACGATAAATTTGATTTACTTTATCTTTCCTTAGTTTATACCCAATCTGCAGAGCTAAAGGGTTATTCATTCACTGAGAACTATGTGTTCACCCGTGAGGCCTTTGGTGAGTATCTTGCTCATCTTAAACCAAATGGTAGGCTGGTTATTATATTCCACGATATTTACGATTTAACAAAAGGGTTCATCACCGCACTTAAAGCTTTGCAGGAGAGTGGGGTAAAGAATATACAAGAAGCATCGAGTCACATTATTGTTATCAACGGTTCCAGGAATGATACTATTTTCAGGCCTCTTCTGGTAGTAAAAAAATCTCCATTCACTTCCCAGGAGATAAAAAAGATAAGTAAGTTAGCACTCAAGTTAGAATTTACTCCTCTATTTCTACCTTACTGGAAGAGAGGAGAATTTTATGCTATAATTTCCAAAGGAGAGGAAAGTCTCCAAGGTTTTATCTCTTACACCAGTGCTAGAGTTGCTCCTGCGACTGACAATAGCCCGTTTTTCTATCAGTTTGATAAAGGAGTCCCTTTGGAGTTGAAGGTGCTACTTTACCCTATAAGTTTTCTCCTTTTGAGTATGATCTTTTGGATTGTTATATGGGAGAGGAAAAGAATAAAGGAAAATACAAGATTGGGTACGTTTCTGGCAGTTTATTTTTCCGTTCTGGGTATAGGATATATGCTGATCGAGGTTTCTCTGATCGAGAAATCTCTTCTCTTTTTGGGTTACCCTTCCCTTTTACTCTCAGTGGTTCTTTTTTCCTTACTTTTATCTAGCGGGTTGGGTAGTTTGCTTAGTGAACGACTGATTGGCAAGGAAATTTCAAAAAAGATTGTTCTTGTACCACTTGGCATATCTGTCATAATTATTTTTTACATCCCCTTGTTAAGTTTTCTTTTTGACCACTTTTTAACAATGAGCATCCTCCTTCGTTCATTGATAGTAATGGGGGTGGTGTTCCCTGTAGGTTTTTTAATGGGAATACCTTTTCCTGTGGGATTACAGATATTGCGCAGATATTCTCCCCAACATATCCCCATTGCATATGCGGTTAACGGAGTAGCCTCAGTAGTAGGCTCTATAGTGGTTCTGGTGATAGCTTTGTTATTTGGATTCACTCAGGCACTCTTGTTGAGTGCAGGAGTCTACCTAATTGCGTGGTTGCCCCTGTTATACATAGTTCCTGATTTATCTTTATCATAGTAAGCTCTATATTTATTTGTTTGAAGGAGGTGATGCTTACGAGGTAAATTATTAAATAGTCTATTTTTTTACTAGCACCTTCAAATACTAATACATTCAAAGGAGGAAGAAAGTGAGAAGGGTGAAGATTTTGATCTTTGTTTTTTGCTTTCTTTTTGTGCTGGTTGGAGGATATGAAGTTTTTTCTCAGGCTGATGCTAAACAATTAAAAGTTGTCTTGGTAACAGATGTTAATGGGTTGGGAGATAAATCTAAAAATGATTTTACCTGGGATGGAGTAATTAAGGCTTATAGAGAATTAAAGGTAAAAGTTGGTGTTCTTCAGCCTGCGAAGGAGGATGAGTATGAAAAAACTTTGAAAAAAGCAGCTGGCGATGCCGATGTTGTTGTTCTGGTGGGACCTCAGATGCAGAATTCTTTGTTAAGGGTTGCCCCTAGATATTCAAAGACAAAATTTGTGTTTATAGAGGGGAAAGTTAATCAGCCAAATGTGGTCTGTTATTCATTTAAAGTGGAAGAGGGAGCTTTTCTGGCAGGTCTTCTTGCGGCAAGGATGAGTGAGACTGGTAAGGTTGGTTTCATAGGTGGAGTTTCTGATCAGCAAACACAGGCGTTTGAATTTGGATATCGGGCAGGTATTATTACTTACCAAAAAAATGTACAGAAGGAACTCGAAGTGGTAAGTTCTTATACAGGTAGTGTTGAGGATAGAGATAAAGGGAAAAAGGTTGCTTTGCAGCAAATTAAGCAAGGAGTGGATATTATTTTTGGTGCAGCAGGGGATGGATGCAATGATGGACTAATAGAGGCTGTAATGGAGCAACCGGCTGATAAAAAGTACTATGCAATTGTTCTTAATCCTCATAAGGAATGGGAAGCTATGCAACCAATTGGCGAACACTGGGCTATAGGTAGAGTATTAACTAGTGTGGTCAGAAGGTATGATATGGCGGCTTTTTATGGGATCAAGAGCGTTATTGAGGATAAATTTACTCCAGGTATGCACATTCTGGGCGTTTCAGAAAGAGGAATTGATCTTAGCGAAATGCAGTATACTATCGAGTATGTCCCTACCGATATATTAGAATTTCTATCAAAGATCAAGAAGGAGATTATTGCAGGACACATCGAGGTTCCTAAGAATAAAGAGGAATATAAAAAATTTAAACCTGTTACCTTAAAATAGAACAACAAGGCAATGAAAATAATCAGAGAAAAGATAGTGGTAGACTTTTTATTATTAGTATATTTATTCATCTAAAGACACAGACTTAACTGGGAATATCAACTTAAGCCAGTGAAAGGCGAGGATAGTGAAGTCACAGGTTGCTCTGGTAAGAGTACATCCTCAGGCAACAGCACCAATAGTGCTAAGGAAGGTGAAAGAAGTTATTGACCTTATTGGAGGAGTTGCCAACTTTTGTAGCAAGAACGATAAAGTTTTAGTAAAGCCTAATATTTCAAGTCCAGATGGTTTTGAGTGTGCCAATCCCTCGGTTACTTGGGCAGTGGCAAAGGTTTTCTCCGAATATGGTTGCGAGGTACTAATAGGCGAGGATCCAGCTATTCCTATTAAAGAAGATTTTGCTTACACAGAATATGGCTTATATGAACTGGCTGAAAAGGCAAATGCAAAAGTGGTTAGTCTTCGCCATGGGCCTCACACCAGAGTGAAAGTTCCTGAACGTGGTTTTTTTTCAGAAATCGAGGTTTCCAGAATTGCTCAAGAGGCTAACCTTGTGGTGAGTGTTGCGGCAATGAAATCAGCCAACATTACCACCGTGACCCTTGGTTTGAAAAATATGAAGGGATTAGTAAGACCTTACTGGAAAAGAAAATTTCACTGTCAGGGGTTAAATCAAGGTATTGTAGATTTAAATACTGCGGTAAAACCAGGTCTTACCATTATTGATGCAACTTTTGGTAAAGATTTATCTGCAAGGGTTTGCTTTCCTGTGGGTTTAATTATAGCAAGTTCTGACCCTGTAGCTGCGGATGCTGTGTGTGCAAGAATTATGGGATTTGATCCTCAGAAAATAGAACATATCAAATTAGCCAAGGAAGCAGGACTTGGTGTTCTTGATCTGGAAAATATTGAGCTTAAGGGAGAAGAAATTAAGAATTGGATTGGCAAATTCCCTTTTTCTTGCCCCAAGAATCCTTTTAAACTGGTAGAGGAAAGTGGGGGAAGGATAAAAATCATTCAGGGGAATCCTTGCAGTGTCTGTTTGAATGAATTAGGTCAAAGTCTTTATCTATACAAAGATCATTTAAAAGAGTTTAAAGATATACAAATTCTGATAGGACCTGAGGCAAAACCGCGGGTATCTTCAGGAGACATTATCCTCTTTGGCAGATGCCTTGAAAAGTATAAAGATGAAGGCATCTATATAAATGGTTGTCCGCCCCATGAGTATAAGCCAGCGAAGACAGGTTCTCTGAAAAAAGTTTTGGCCATGATCTTGGAGAGGGATAGCTAAAGCTGGAAGCATTTACATGGACTCTACAAGCAATCGCTTTAATTCCTTGTTATCGGTTTGACCCTGCTTCTTTAGAAGGTAGCATCTCTTCATGATCTACCAGAGATTTTTCAGGAGATAGAGGAAGTCCCAGGAGGAAGTCCCAGCTTGTTAAAAGTACTGGCGTCAGGAAGGCGAAGTAAACCCTTTTGTTGGCATAGCTGTAGACTACAGAGTACTAATTTAAAGGAGTTGTAAATGAAAGCAGCTGTTTGGTATGGCGAAAACGATGTAAGAGTTGAAGAAATAAAAAAGCCTTCCATTAAGGAAGGAGAAGTTTTGATAAAGGTTAGAGCTGCTGGTATTTGTGGAACAGATTTGACGATTTACAAAGGGAAATTTCCCCGTTCTCGCCCTCCCCTTATCCCTGGTCATGAGTTTGCCGGAGAAGTTGTTGCTGTTAAGAATGTCCCTTCTCACCTTAAGATAGGAGACAGAGTGGTGGTAAACCCCCTGCTTTTTTGTGGTAGATGCATCGCTTGTAAAATGGGTTTTTCCAATGCTTGCCCAAAGCTGAGGTTAATAGGGGTTGATATAGATGGTGCTTTTGCAGAGTTTGTTAAAGCATCATGGGAAAAGGTTCACAAGATACCTTCTAATTTTCCTTTTGAAACTGCGGCTCTAATTGAGCCTGTGGCGGTGGCACTGCATGCAGTGAAAAAGTCAACTTGCGGAATTGGCGACCTTATAATGGTTATGGGGGCAGGTCCCATTGGAATATTGGTTGCTATGATTGCAAGGATAGCTGGTGCTTCCCAGGTTATTGTGACAGAGGTGCTTGAGTATCGGGTTAAGC
>Ga0180301_10002515_pt1 | contig 14389 bp, 11 predicted proteins | sample GuaBasSediGuay16_FD_121797 | JGI IMG/M metagenome (GOLD analysis project Ga0180301, IMG submission 121797) | Subseafloor sediment microbial communities from Guaymas Basin, Gulf of California, Mexico - Guay16, Core 4569-2, 12-15 cm | ecosystem: Environmental > Aquatic > Marine > Hydrothermal...
AAAACTACATCTTGACCAACCCTTCAACCATCCAATCATGCCTTGTCTGAGAAACAGAGAAAGGCCTTGGCTTTTCCTCATATGTCTCGGTGAAGAGCAAAGAACAACACTCCTTAAATCTTCATACTGTGCGCTCAACATGTCTTTGCTTAAATTGAAACTCATCGATTTTCTATCTCTTTTTTTTCCCTCTTTCCGCCAAGGCCCTTTCTATGCTCCTGGGATGGACCTTCAAATCAAATCGTTTCTCTAGTAATGAACATATGTTAGGAGCCCGAAGCGTGCTATCCTCTAAAATGGCCTGTTCTACAAATTTCATGACCTCATCAGAAAGTTTATGGGCCCTTTTTGGTCCTCTTTGTCGGGGAATCAATCCGAGTATCCCTTTGCGGTTAAACTCTTTTTGGGCTTGATAAAAAGATGGCCTTGAAAAACCATATAACTTTGAGGCCTTGGCTACCGGCCATCTATCTTTTCGTACCCGGCGTATCATCTCGTACTTAACTTGGAGTAAATCTTGAGGGTCAAAAAAATCGTACTCCTTAAAAAGCTCATCCTTTACCTGCCAGGCCTTAGGGTTTAGGACTCCCTCTTCTTTGAGCATTTGGATTTTTGAGCCATCATTATTATCCATCATATCCCCCTTAGCATAACAAATTATGAAATAACATATACTGTTAAGCTAATTATGCCATAACAATTTGTTTGTCAAGAGAAATATGAACAGAAAAATAAAATAATCAACTCGTTATACCCAATAAATAGAAATACATGCCTGATAAAAAGATATTCATATGGCATATTTAACTTTACATTAAACGGCATAATTTCCTTTACATATCATCGTTGCACTGCACTGTGCACACCCTTGAGTCCCCTTTGATATCTTCAATTAAATTGCAAAGGTCAATAAGATCATCAATATGAAAAAAAGAACGCCCAGCTGCTATCTTGACAAACGGATCCTCAGGGATAATGCTTGTCCAGGAAGCGGGAACTGAAGCCAGATGACCCTCATGGTCGTGAAAATATACTCTATTTTCTCCCCAATTATGACGATAGGTAACAAGATCAAATTGCTGATTATATAAGGGATGAAATGGATGAGTGATTATGAATTTTGTTTCTTTATGATGCGCATTGGGTGTATTTGAATACCTTTTCCAATGGCTGGATTGAGTCCTGGTTTCGGATTCTTAAACACGACTGCCTCAAGTACAAGGACTATGTGAGTTTCGATCAACTCAAGGCGATTATTGAGAGATTTGTCGTTGTCTACAACACCGAGCGCTATCACAGCGCTATTGGCTATGTGACCCCGGAGCAGAGGCACAATGGCCAGGCCCAACAGATCCTGCAGCAGAGGGCGGAAAGGAGGCGCCAAGCCCAGCTGCTCCGGCTAGAGGTAAACCGTCAATGCGTAAGTCAAATCGAGTGGAGAGAGGCCGCATGAAAAACCTGCTTCGACCTACTCCAATTTTGGGCTTGACAATTCAGAAACAGGGCAGCATTTTTAGCATCAAGGGGTTTTTCAACTGCTCCAATCGGTAGACAATTTCATTTAGGTTTACTTTTCCGATTGCAAGATCGAACTGGAGTGTAATATGAATTTGTTGTTCCATCACGGTCTCCCTTCGTTCAGGTTCATATTTGCCGATATAAACCTATGAAGGAGACCGTGACCTTTTTGCAAGGAAAATTTCGGCTGCGCACCCAAAGACAACGCCGATGGGTCAACCGCCGCAGGAGGCGCCATGTGCTCCGACGAGCTACCTGGGGGCCCATTCTCGCACATGACGCCCCCCTGCTCACGCCGTGCCGAAAAGGACCGCTCGGTTCCGGGGCCTGAAATAATACTGCCCATCAGGGCCGTGCCACAACTTTTGAACGTTACGAAAGAATTGGAACAAAAGGTTCAAAAATTAGAGGAGAAGACCGACTCGTTAGCCTGGAGCGGGGAGGAGTCCCTACGGACAAAACTCGAACAACGTTTAAGATTTGAGAAACTGCTTACCGATCTTTCAGCGATTTTTGTCAATATCCCTGCCAGCGAGGTTGACGCCCAGATCCAGGGAGTGCTGCAGCGTGTAGGGGAAATATTGGGAATCGATCGCACTGCTTTTATGCAATACTCAAAAGATCTGGGGCAAATTCAGGTTACACACTGGTGGGCGGCAGAAGGGGTCGAGGCTTTGTCTAGACTCATTACGGATGGCAATCTCCTTATGACTGAGCACATCCCCTGGTGTAGTGAAAAAACAATGCTCGGAGAAATAGTTGTCTTTTCAAGCCGCGACGAGCTACCTGAAGAAGCTGCAAAAGATAAACGGACCTTTGAAAGAATAGGCGTTGAATCTGGAGTTATAATCCCCTATTTTGTTGAAGGCGCGTTTCTGTTTACGATGACATTCGGCACGGTTCGTTCCAGACGGTCCTGGCCTGAAGAGCTGATTCAGCGACTCAAGTTGCTTGGAGAGATCGTTTCTAACGCACTACTCCGCAAGCAGGCAGATCTGAAGCTTCAGGCAGTGCATAAAGAACGTCTAAGATTTGAGAAACTGCTAGCCGAACTTTCAGCGACGTTTGTCAAAACACCTGCAAGTGAGGTTGACGAAAGGGTAGAGGGAGTACTCCAGTGTATCGGAGAAATGTTAGGGGTTGATCGGACTGATTTTGTACAGTTAAATAGTGGATCAGGGCAACTTGAGATCACACACTCGTGGACAGCCAAAGGGATCGAACCCTACAGTCGTATTGTTACCGATGTGCATTATCCTTGGTTCTCTGAGCAAATAAGAAGCGGAGAAAACTATATTCTTTTTTCTAGCCCTGACGATCTGCCGAGGGAAGCCCTTCAGGATAAAGAAAGCCTAAAAAAAATGGGTATAAAATCTGGAATGATTATCCCTTATGCTGTTGAAGGATCCTTTTTAGGTGCCATCGCATTTGGTACCCATAGAGATTACAGAGATTCGTGGCCTGAAGCGTATATTCAGCGGCTCAGGATCCTTGGAGAAGTAATCTTTAATGCAATTCTCCGCAAGCAGGCAGACCTCGAGCTGCGCAAGGCATTTTCCGAAATCCAGGATTTAAAAGACCGTTTGGAGCGAGAAAATATCTGTCTCCGGGAAGAAATAAAGACAATCGAGAAGCATCCCGAAATCATCGGTGAAAGCGATGGAATCAAAGAAGTGCTCAGGAAGATCGAACAGGTGGCCGATACAGATTCTACCGTGCTCATTCTTGGAGAGACAGGGGTAGGTAAGGAGTTGGTCGCCCGGGCCATTCATAATATGAGTTCGCGCAAGAACCGTCCAATGGTAACGGTAAACTGTGCCGCCCTGCCCCCCACTTTAGTGGAAGCTGAACTTTTCGGTCGAGAAAAAGGGGCTTATACCGGAGCCATGTCAAAACAAGTCGGCCGATTTGAAATCGCTGACGGGTCAACAATTTTTTTAGATGAAATCGGTGAATTGCCAATGGAGGTGCAGGTCAAATTGCTTCGCGTGCTGGAGCAAGGCCAGTTCGAAAGATTAGGAAGTTCCAAAACCATAAGCGTCGATGTGCGGGTGATTGCCGCCACCAACCGTGACCTGGTAAAAGCCCTTCGGGATGGCAAATTCAGGGAAGACCTCTACTACCGTTTGAATGTGTTTCCCATACAGGTTCCTCCTCTAAGAGAGCGTTCAGAGGACATTCTGCCGCTCACATGGGCCTTCATCAAAGAATTTGGTGATACCATGGGTAAACGGGTTAAGGCGATATCGCGAAACAGCCTTGACGCGATGAGACGCTACCACTGGCCCGGCAATGTCAGAGAGCTTAGAAATGTGATCGAGCGGGCTATGATCACGAGTAAAGGAAGAACCCTCAGTGTGGAACTTCCCGTAACCTTCAGCGGTGGGATACCTTCTGATCTTACGCTTGAAGAGTCCGAACGCAGGCATATCCTAAATGTATTGGAGAATACCGGATGGCGAATCAGAGGCAGAAACGGGGCTGCGGAAATATTGGGGCTAAAGCCGACCACTCTCTATTCGAAAATGAAGAAGCTGGGTATCCACCGCCCGGATAAGTCATCCTACATTTTGACGTCGCGTCTGAATATCGACCGTTAGCCGTACTTGCCAGTTTTCATCACAAAACCTGCCCTCATCATAAAACCTCCCATATAATAAAGGTTAGCGGTGTTCCCGAAAGGGTCTTCCGTTTCGGCATAGGCTTTGCTTTTTCTGAAAGTAACCCAGAGTATGATGCGCCCCACGGGTATTAAAGAAGTTGAAAAGGGGTAGAATTTTGCGAAGCGGAAGGGAGTCGTCTATGGTCAGTGGAGCCAGCAAAGAAAGGATTGTTAACACCATATGCAATAACTGCGCGCAGGCCTGCGGATTAGAAATCCACGTTGCCGGGGACAGGGTAACCAGGGTGAACCCGATCGAGGGCCATGTAGTCCAAAACACGTCAGGGTGTCCAAAAGCCGCTCCGGAAGCCCTTATGGAAATGATACATTCAGACAAGAGACTACGGAAACTGTTACGTAGGGTAAACGGCGAACTCAGGGAAATCACCTGGGAGGACGCCCTCGATTTCATTGCGGAAAAGCTACACCAACTTAAAGAGAAAAACGGAGCACGAGCGCTGACTTACCAAACGGGCAACGCCTTCCTGGCTACGGAATCGGAAAAGGTGGCCAGAGGATTCTGTGATTTGTACGGTACACCCAACTTCAGCTCTGTCGGAAGTCTCTGCTTCTATACCCGAAGGTTTGCTCATACCGTTACACTGAACCACGGTGCTCCCATATATGCATTTCCCAATTGGTAAGGCACGTCCGCCAGCAATTATCTGGGGTGTTAATCCCCATGAAAGTGAACGTGTCGTACTCCCCGAAATCAGCGCTATCAAGGCAAGAGCAGGCAAACTCATAGTCATTGACCCACGTCTCATCCCTCTAGCCAAAGAGGCGGATATCTACACCGCGATAAGACCTGGTACCGATGCTGCCCTTGCCCTGGGGCTGCTCAACGTCATTATAGAAGAGCAGCTATATGACAAGGACTTTGTGGAGAAATGGACGGTGGGTTTTGAACAACTGGCACAACACGTCAAGCAGTACGCCCTGGACAGAGTTGCCGAAATCACTTGGATTCCAGCGAATAGGATCCGGGCTATTTCCCGAACCTATACTCAAAGCAAGCCGGCCAACATCTATCAAGGCGTGGCCGCAGACCATAGCATTAATGGCTTCCAGGCGCACAGAGCGATAGTCATGCTGATGACCATTACAGGGAATCTTGATGGACCCGGGGGCAACGTCTGGACGACTAAAGGCCCCCCGTTTGCCAACCTGAGGCTGCCAGACAGGGTCTCGTTAGGTGAAGGCATTGGATCGGAGTTTCCCATATTCAATCGCTTTTCCCTGGAAAGGCAAGCTTTGTGCGTTCCCGATGCCATACTCAGTCACACTCCTTATCCCATCATGGCGATGATAGCTCACGGAACCGAACCCATGCGCGAATGGCCTAACACAAAAAAGGTGGAGGCCGCGTTGCGCAAACTGGAACTGCTGGTCGTGATAGACCTGTTCCTCACGGATACCGCCAAACTGGCCCATGTGGTTCTACCAGCAGCCAGTTTTTTAGAAAAACAATGGAAAGAGACTGAGGAACTGGCACAATACCTTCTTGGTCCAACCGATATTACCTTTGAGCAACTTAAAGAGAATCCAAACGGCGTCTTCTATTCCAAGTGGGAGCCCAAAAGACACCTCAGAGAAGGGTTTAACACACCTTCTGGCAGGCCAGAGTTATATTCGGAGTTGCTAAGGCAGTACGGCTACGACCCTTTACTGGTCTTCGTAGAACCGGCTGAGAGCCCAATAAGTAGGCCGGACCTGGCCCAAACCTATCCACTTATCCTCGTTACAGGCCCCAAGACCCGATTCTACACCCACTCTCGATTCCGGGATCTCACCTATTTACGCGGCTTTGCCCCGTGGGCCACGGTGGAGATCAATTCCGAGACGGCGAGAGGCTTAGGAGTGGGGCAATGTGATATGGTGAGCGTGGAGTCGCCCAGGGGGAAGATTAGAGTTAGGGCGGCAGTGACAGAAGATATTCATCCCAAAGTGGTCAGTATCCAAAACGGTTGGGGGGGAAGAGCCAATGTTAATCTGTTAGTTGACGACAGTGCTCGAGACCCAGTTTCTGGTTACCCATCCTTCAAAGCCAGCCTTTGTAAAATATACAGATAGAGGTTATAAGTTCTGAAAGATCGAACATAGCTGCTCCCGTTCTGCGAGGAGCTTGTAAAATAATGAAGCCGGGTCACCACCGCCCGGATAAAGATCCAATATTTCGACGTCCCGTCTAAATATCGACCCCTAGCAGCACTTACCAAATCCCTTTAAAAGTCGTCCCTCTATCAAAAAACTTCCTATTTGAAGATAGTTAGCCCTGTTTCTGGACTGGTTCCATGTCGTGGCACGGTCATTGCTTTATACATGAACAAGAAAGAGCAACTGGTGCAAAAGGAAGCAGCCGCCGATTAAACAATGATTATCTCAACTCTAAGAATTGTAGCAGAACCCGATAAGAACGACGAAATACTGGAAATCCTGTTCTCTGTAAAGGGACCCACAGAAGGGGAAGCGGGATGCATCAGTTGCCGCATATTCCAGGACTTACGAAACGAGCGCGTCATTACCTATGAGGAGGTGTGGCAAAGTGAGGAGAAACTCTACCAGCACATCCGCTCGGACCTCTACCGTAACATCCTTGCTGTCATGGACATGTCTAATGGACCTCCGGAAGTTAAATTTAGCACAATCTCAAATATCGCGGGAATGGAGCTTATAAAAAAAGCTCTTGGATATTTCGATACAGAGGGAAACAGCCAAAGAAACACGGGAGTGAGGTGAGAGGAATAGATATTCACAATTAATAAGACCAGTTATGGGGGAGAACAATGTCTATTCAGACTAAAAACGTGATTCTTCTAACAATAGACGCATTAAGAAAAGACATGCTCGGTTGTTACGGTAACGACAAACACTTAGCCCCTTTTCTTGATTCTATCCAGGACAAATGCATTCGGTTCCTCCGGGCTCAGGCAACCGGGCCGTACACCCAGGCCTCCTTTCCGGGGATACTTACGTCTTCTTATTACCTGGAGTACGGCAAGCCTACCACCAGGCTCTCAACCAAGAGGACGATGGTTTCGGAAGTCCTCAAGAAAGGCGGAATCACGACTGCTGGGTTCCACTCAAACCCTTATCTAAGTGCAAATGCGGGTTGGGGGCGTGGATGGGATATCTTCTATGACTCCATGGAAGATGAGGTCGAGCCGATGCTACCCTATATCAAGGGAGACAAGGTGAACGAAAAAGTGATCAATTGGCTCTCCTCCCATGTTGGCGCGGGAGATTACAAGCCCTTTTTCTTGTGGGTCCATTATATGGATGTCCACGAGCCCTATGTCCCGGAAAGGCAATTCGTGGACATGGTCTATCCGTCGCTAGATCTGAGCAAAGAGGCCATGTTTGAGTTATTTAAGAACTACGTAATAAGGCAGAATGTTTCCAATCCAGAAAAGGTTCAGCTCTTGAAGCAGCTCTATGAAATCCAGGTGAAGGAAGTAGACACATACGTGGAGACCCTCTTTAAAGCTCTGGAGGATCAGGGGGTCCTTAAAGATTCTATCGTAATTATTACCTCCGATCATGGAGATGAATTTAACGAACATGGCGGTCTTTCCCACCAAGACAAAATGTATTCAGAGCTGATTGATACGCCTTTGTTTATCTATGGAGCCGGCCAAACCGGGGTTTGTGACACTTTAGTGAGCAACGTGGACATCTCACCAACCATCGCCTATCTCTTTGGGACCAAACAAGCAGACAACTGGGAAGGCCATTCCTTGCTTCCTCTTGAAGAATTTCCTCAGAAAGGATGTTTTGGGGAAGCACTCTTCCATATAAGGAGAAAAGGCCCGGATTTGGAAAGGGATGTCTATTTCTACCGGGAAGACGATCTGAAGACCATTTATCGGGCTGGCCTTGACAGCTGGGAGATGTACAACCTCAAGGACGACCCTCATGAAATAACCAATATTGTCGATACTGATCCCAAGGCGGAAGAAATGAAGGCCATATTGAAGCGCCGCGCTCGGAGGTGGCTGAACTCATAAAAGAAGATTGGAAACGGAGGGGACCCCAATCTGATCTAAAAAGAGCAAATGCGAACTCTTTGAAGAATGGGAAGTCGCAATCGAGCGGTTAATAAAGACGAGGGAGGTTGAGAAGATGCCCATTAAGAAGGAAATCAGTGAGAAGAGAAAAAGACAGTGTGCCAAGCTCGTGGAACTCTCCAAAGAGGTGGTGAGAAAGGCCTTTGAGAACTTTAAGCCTGATGAGCTGGGAGTCACGTGGACTGGGGGCAAGGACAGCACCCTAACCCTCTGGATTATCCGGCAGGTCTGCGAGGAGAAGGGGATTTCTCTTCTTAAGACCATGATCATCGGCGAAGGGGACGAGTTCGAGGAGATTGAGGCGTTCGTCGGGAAGTATGAGAAGGAGTGGCAGGTTCCTCTTGAGTGGTGTCGCAATGATGATGTGCTCAAAGCGGCAAACCACACTTTGGGCGCACCCGTCAGGGTAAAAGACCTGAATGAGCGCAATCAGGAGGAGCTGAAGCGTATTGGATTTGAAGAGGAGGAGTTTCCCTTTGAAGCCGAGTCATATGTGGGAAACCACCTGATGAAGACGGTGGTCTTCAACCAGTGGTTGGAGCGTCACAATATCAAGGGAGTTTTCCAGGGGCTTCGTTGGGATGAACACCCCTCCCGTTTTGATGACGAGTACTTTGAAGATAAAGAGGCAGAGTATCTGGTTCCTGAACATACCCGGATACGTCCGATCCTGCACTTCACAGAGAAGGATCTTTGGGACACTTATGCTTGGTTGAGCATTCCCTACTGTTCGCTTTACGAAAAGGGATACCGTTCCTTGGGTGCTAAGACCACGAGCAAGAAGTTTTCGGACATTCCAGCCTGGGAGCAGGACATTGAAAATACCGAAGAGCGCGCAGGAAGGCACCAGGATAAGGAGAAAGCAATGGAACGCTTGAGGATGCTTGGGTACATGTAAAATAGGACAATCTTGTAGATCTCTAGAAAGGAGGGGATAGAAGCAGTCAGCATTTCAAAGTAGCTTAATGTGTGTTACGTAAGACACTTGAGAATCCAGACTGGGGAGGATGAGAAATGACAATTAGAAATAAGCAGCTTGGTCTCATTTATTATGATCCGACCAAGGCTTACAACGGTTACACGTTGTTTACTCCGGCTTGTCCAGGTGGTGGTGACAAGACCTATCTGATTGACATGGAAGGTCGGATCGTCCATTTGTGGGATCTTGGCGGATGGGTTCGATACCATGTGGAGCTCCTGCCAAACGGAAATATCTTCGGCGGTCGGTATGATCGCAACAAACCGGTTGCGACGATGATTTTTCTCGGCGGAGAGTTATTCGAAATGGACTGGGACGGCAAGGTGGTATGGAGGTATGACGACCCTGAAATGGACCTTCATGACCGGGCTCTTCTCGCCAATGGCAACATCATGATCCTGAAGCATGCTGACGTGCCGAAAGTTATTGAAAAGAAAGTCAAGGGCGGCATTCCAGGTAGTGAGAACGATTACGGGTTTGGGAAGATGCACGGCTTCGTCATGGTGGAGATTGACCGCAAAGGGAAGGTCGTTAATAAGTTTGAGTTGTTCAAGAAACTCGATCCTGAGGTTGACATCATTCCCCCTTACGGCACCCGTGGGGTCTGGCCCGGCATGAACTCTCTGGAGGAGCTGTCCAATGGGGACATGATTACCACGTCTTATAATCTGAATAATATTTACATATGGGACAGGCAGACCGGGGATGTGAAGTGGCGGTGGGGCGACGGTATCTTGGCCTTTCCCCATGATCCGACGGAGCTTGATAATGGTAATATCCTGGTTCATGACAACCAGAGGTTCCCCACCGCCTGGATGCCGCCCGACGGCAGCCGGGTTATTGAGGTCAACCCGAAGACCGACCAGATCGAGTGGCAGTTCCGGGCGGAAAACCCAACTGACTTCCATAACACTTACATTGGAGGGAATCAGCGACTGCCCAATGGCAATACTCTTATCTGTTCCGGGGCCAGAGGGCATTTCTTCGAGGTTACTCCTGAAGGTGAAACCGTATGGGAGTTCGTGAGTCCTTTTTTCTATACGTATCGTACTGCATCGATAGATATGGGGCGTGCTAACTCGGTCTACCGTTGCTATCGTTTTGGTCCAGATTATCCTGGCCTGCAAGGAAGAGATCTGGATCCCGGGAGGTATGCAAACTTGAACAATTTGTATGGCCTGACTGGGATGAGCTGGCGCAGCGGTTCTGTATCTGCAACTGGATTCCAGGCAGTCTTGGCGGCCACCGAGACAGCGGCTCCCAGTGTAGGGCAGCCCGGCGGCAAGGATAGGGTGTCCGCTCGCGCCGAGTTGCTCGGTTATTAACCGATCATTTTATTAGGATGAGGGCCAGATTACTCTCCAGAGAATCCGTTTGGCCTCAGATCTTAATAATGTCGAACCGGCCCAGGGGGGGCGGCAGTACCACGTGAATGTTGAAAATTAGTAACGACCAATGGGCTGCCGCATCTCTATGAACAGTCTGGGAGAAAAAGTTTCGTCTTCAAAAACCACATTCATGAAAGGAATGCAAAAATGTCAAAAAATAGAGTATCTGGATTCATGTATTTTTCAATTGGCTTGATTTTTCTAGTACTGAGTCTTGTGATGATTCCCTCTGCGAAAGCTAAAACAATAAACCTGAAGGCCTCCACCATATTCCCTGTGAAACACCCACTAGTAGTGGATGCATTTGATCTCTATGATAAGGAGATAACAAAGCGCACCAATGGCCAAGTCAAGATTACCTGGTACCACGCTTCCACTCTGGTCAAGGCGCATCAGGCCTATGACGCTTTGAAGGGTGGGGTAGTGGACATGGCCTTCATACCTGTATCCGGGATGCCTCAGCATTTCCCCGTTAGTATGGGTTATGGTCTTCCCTTCATGTCAGAAAGCCCCAGGCACTCTGTGGAAATTGGATTCAAGATGTATGAGCAGATACCGGAGATGAAGAAAGAATGGTCAAAGGTAAAGCTCCTTGCCCTCTGTTCTTCTGACGTAAGCAACCTGGCACTAGGCGAAAAAGAAGTGAAGAAGCTTGGGGATTTGGTAGGCTTGCGAATTGGGACTGTTTGGGCCACTGTGCTGAAAATCCTTAAGCTTTTGCCCTGTGCGGCGGTGCAGATGCGTCCCGAAGATGTGTATATGAGTCTTCAAAAAAAAATGGCGGATGGCATTATGCTCCCGAACGCCGCATTATGGCCATGGAAGATTACAGAGGTGACAAAATATCATACCATCGGGAACTTTGCTGTCATGCCAACGGCATGGGCCATGTCCAAGCGTACTTATGAGAAAAAACTTCCTGGAACCGTTAGGAAAGTGTTCGACGAAATCAGCCCCAGCTTCGCACGCCTGTTTGGGCTCACTTCTCATAATACTGGCCAATGGGTCCTGAAGGCACTCAAGAAAAGGGGAGATGTCTTTCACTATCTCTCCGCGGAAGAGATCGAGGTATGGAAGCTGGCAATGAAACCTCTATACAAGGAATATATTGAGACATTGAACGCCAAGGGATTAAACGGGCAGGACATCTTCGATAAATTGCAAGCTATTTCAGAAGAAACGAAAAAGAATCCCTATGACAAGATCGATGAATGGTGGAAACAAGGGAGGATAGGCAAGCCAAGGCAAAAGGCCAAATAACCTGGCCTTAAAGTCGTGTCCCTTTCAATCTTCTTGCCCACTGACCAAGAGGAAAGCCTTGGAGTTCGTCTCCGCCTGAAGACTTCATCCCCGGTGTATAACGCTCAGGCAGGGGATCACGGTCTATGTCCCAACCGGACGCGGGCATTTTTGCGGTGGTGAAGTCGCCCTTTTTTTTTCTGTGGAGAAATAGCCATGTCGAGTCCTGAAAAGGCAAGCGCTGCTTTGGAGTCGGTAGCCCAATCTTTTAACAGAGTAGTTTCCCCGATTTCTAATATCAGCGTTTGGATAAGCGGCGCTCTGGTCTTCTTGATGGCCGCCCTCACGATGGTGGATGTCTTGTCACGGACTCTCTTCAACAAACCTTTTGCGGGGGTGATGGAGATCGAACAGTTCATGCTCGCAATGGTGGTTTTTTTGGCGACAGCTCACACAGCAATGAAAAATGGTCACGTCAGTGTGGATGTATTGAGAAGAAAGTATCCCAAGAAAATGTCCTTGTTCGTCTCAAGCGTTTCAGATATTATCTTCATGTTCTTTGCGGTTATGATGGGGTGGTCTCAGGCCCGAAAATCAATAGAATCCATTCGCATGAATGAGGTAGGTTTAATAACCGGGATCCCCCACTATCCTATCTTGCTACTTACTGCTTTCGGCTGTATTTTACTTTTCCTGGTTGTCCTTGTAAAGTTCCTTAAATATCAATCCGACGCCCTAAAAGAATTTGCCAGGCCCTGGCTTTGGATATTCTGGATGCTCCTTACTGGTGCGGGGTTAATCCTCGCCCCAGAAACTCTGAAGATCATATCCATAGATATAGATCCCTTAGTAGTGGGTATTCTGGGAACAGTGCTACTGATGGTATTTCTTTTTGCTGGCGTCCCCATCGCAGTGGCAATAGGGTTCACTGGAATGGTAGGCATTTGGTACCTCCAGGATTGGGAAAGTGTGGACTCAATACTGAAGATGACCGTGTATTCAAGTGTCTCGGAATACTTGTTTACGGTTCTTCCACTGTTTGTCGGGATGGGCTTGCTATCATTTGCCGCAGGGCTGAGTAAGAATCTATACAATTGTTTCCATCGGATTTTCGGAGGGCTCAAGGGGAGTCTGGCTATGGCGAGCGTGGTGGGAAGTGCTGCCTTTGCCTCTCTATGCGGCGACAGCATGGCCACAGCTGCGACCATGGGCAGCGTTGCCCTGCCAGAGATGAGAAGGCACAACTACGACACTTCTATGGCTACGGGCTGCCTAGCCGCGGGAGGCACCCTGGGTATACTCATTCCGCCGAGCATCGGGTTTATCATCTACGCAATGATCACCGAGCAGTCCGTGGGCAAGCTCTTTATGGCAGGTATTCTTCCAGGCATCCTTTTGGCCACAGCTTTCTGTGCAGTGATCTGCGTTCAGTGCAAAATGAACCCTGCTGCAGGCCCACCCGGTCCCAGGACTCCAATAATTGAAAAGGTCGTGGCATTAAAGGGGATATGGCCTATTCTGCTCATGTTTTTGGTGGTCATGGGCGGCCTTTATGCAGGGTTCTTCACAGCGACTGAGGCCGGTGCCGTAGGCCTCTGCTCCGCAGTAGTCATAGGTTTCCTTCTTCGTAGATTTACGAGACAGTCTTTTATCGAAGCCTTGATAACCACGGCGAATGTGACAGCGATGGTCTTCACCGTTCTGATTGGAGTTAACGTACTTAACTACTTCATAGGCTTGAGCGAGTTGTCCCAGAGGATGACAGAGTTCGTTGCGGCCTTGGCCCTGTCGCGCTATTGGGTCCTCACTATGATTCTGATCATATACATCATTTTGGGCTGTTTGATGGCCATCATTCCCATGATGATGCTCACCCTTCCCATGATTTTCCCGATCATTACCGATCTAGGATTCAATCCCATATGGTTTGGCGTTATCATGGTGCTCGTAATGGAGATGGGGATGATCACCCCGCCCATAGGGATAAATGTCTTTGTGATTGCTGGGGTGGCTAGGGACATTCCCATGAGCACGATTTTTAAAGGCGTGACTTTGTTCTTGATCGCCATGATCCTAGTCATTGTGGTTCTCATAATATTTCCAGACATCGCCCTGGTTTTACCCAATTCGATGGAGACCCTGGCGGCCTTAGAGTGACACTTTCCGACCTGCCACTATACTCAGGGGATAACATCTCCGTAATATCCAACCATTGAAAGGAGGGATATTTTGTTCAAATTCATAAGGCATCGGAAGGAAACATTGTAGAGAAAGCGACGGATGAACTCTGCGGCATGCAAGCTCATCAGCTTGATGGAGGCATTTTGTTTGCGATCTCGATATCGGAAGGTGACCTGATCTTCTTGCATCCTGATGAGTCTGTCATTGGAGATGGCCACCCGGTGGGTGTATCGCCCCAGATAATCCATTACGGTCTCAGCGCTGGAGAAGGGCGGTTTGCAGTAGACCACCCACTGCCGCTCATAGAGATCATGGATTATGGTCTTGAAGGAGTGGTCCTCTTTCAGATGGGCGA
>Ga0180301_10002516_pt1 | contig 14385 bp, 10 predicted proteins | sample GuaBasSediGuay16_FD_121797 | JGI IMG/M metagenome (GOLD analysis project Ga0180301, IMG submission 121797) | Subseafloor sediment microbial communities from Guaymas Basin, Gulf of California, Mexico - Guay16, Core 4569-2, 12-15 cm | ecosystem: Environmental > Aquatic > Marine > Hydrothermal...
CCGGGGATAATGTTACGATCCAGGCGGAGCTGATCACGCCGATCGCCATGGAAAAGGAGCTCAGGTTTGCCATTCGTGAGGGAGGCCGTACCGTAGGTGCTGGCGTCATCAGTGAAATCCTGGGTTAAGATGCGTGAAGCTTGATTTATGATAGCTGGTGCCGGATATAAGGTTGCCAGTGGTGTGGTTTTCATTTATCCGGAATCCTGGATCCGGAATCATTCATAGGGAGTAAGAGCGTGAGAATTATTGTTACATTGGCCTGTAGCCAGTGCAAACGCCGGAATTATACAACGACCAAGAATAAGCGCACGACACCGGACAAGCTGGCGTTCAAGAAATACTGCAGATTCTGTCGAACGCATACTTTGCACAAGGAGACCAAGTAGGCTTTTTGATTTTTTCAGTTCTAAGGTGCCCAAAAGGGAAAACACGGTGAGCGGGATACCCCCTTTTTTGCAGGCCAGTAGCTCTAACGGTTAGAGCACCGGACTCCAAATCCGGGTGATGGGGGTTCGAATCCCTCCTGGCCTGCCAAAAGTTACTTAAAGTGAGCTAAAGTGCCTAAAGTGAGCTAAAGTGCCTAAAGTGAGCTAAAGTGCACTAAAGTTTGCGGTAAGATTAAGATAATTTCTTTAACTTTAGGCACTTTAGCTCACTTTAGGCACTTCTATACAACTATGGGACGTCTAAGACGAAAAAAACCAGGATCAACAAAGAAGAAAAAACAAAAGGACGCGAGAAAGCCGGACAACCGGAAACTGGCCCTGAGGCAAGAAAAAGCCACTGCATCAGTTCAGGAAATGCCTGTCCGAAACCGGGAGGCTTTGTCTAGGAATGAGACTCCCAAGGCGATTACGCCCTCAGGGCGTACGTTTCAACCAGCCTTTTGGATAAAGACGACCCAGTTTCTCCGTGAGGTTAAGGTAGAGCTTAAAAAAGTTACCTGGCCTTCAAGAAAAGAGACCTTGGCATCTACGGCGGTGGTCATCATTCTCGTCGTCATTATTTCTGTGTTCCTTGGTCTTGTAGATGTGGGCCTGTCCAGCCTGATTCGTTTTGTGCTTAGATAAGGGCTTTAGGGAGAATCGACCGTGGCTTTAAAGTGGTATGTGGTTCATACTTACTCAGGGTACGAGAACAAGGTTAAGGCTGCCTTAGAGGAGCGTATAGCGTCGTTTGCACACCCTGAGAGGTTTGGCAAGATCTTGATTCCTACTGAACAAGTGGTCGAACTGGCAAAGGGGAAAAGAAAGACCTCATCGAGAAAATTTTACCCTGGCTATATCTTGGTGCAAATGGAGTTGACCGATGAGACTTGGCATGTGGTGCAAGAGACCCCGAAGGTGACAGGGTTCTTGGGTGGCAGAGATTCGCCAGCCTCCCTCACCGATGAGGAAGCGGAAAAGATCATAAACCAGGTGGAAGCCGGAAAGCTCAAACCCCAACCAAAATATTTGTTTGAGCCAGGAGATGAGGTTCGAGTGATCGATGGCCCCTTTACAAACTTTACGGGTACCGTGGAAGATGTGAAACCAGACAAGGGAAAGATCCGGGTCCTGGTAAGCATCTTCGGACGTGCCACACCTGTAGAGCTCGAATTTGTTCAGGTAACCAAGGTATGATCCTAACCCGGACGAACTGGAATCCAGGAATTGCGAATTGAGGAATTCCTAAATTCTTGAATTTGATTGTCAGGGGAGGAAAACAGGATATAGAAAAAATTTTCTGCCAGAAAAAACACGGATTTTAGAACTAGGGTACTAACAGGAGTAAATGGTATGGCTAAAAAAGTGATTGGCTCCATTAAGCTGCAAGTTCCAGCGGGGCAAGCGAATCCTTCGCCGCCTATCGGTCCAGCCTTGGGCCAGCAAGGTGTCAATATCATGGAATTTTGCAAGGCCTTCAATGCCAAAACGGCTGGTCAGGAGGGGATGATCATACCTGTGGTCATCACAGTTTATCAGGATCGTTCTTTCTCGTTTATCACAAAGACGCCCCCTGCCTCGGTCCTGCTTAAGAAGGCCGCCAAGATTGCCAAGGGCTCTGGTGATCCCAAACGTGAGAAGGTCGGAAAGGTCACAAGAGCGCAGGTTGAGGAGATTGCCAAGATGAAGCTGGTTGATTTGAATACGAATGACATAGAAGGCGCTTGCAAGATAATCGCAGGGACCGCCCGGAGCATGGGTATCGAAGTCGTTTGATCGCAAGAGGAGTTTTCAGGGAAGCCATGAAAAAAAGAGGGAAGAAATACACGGCAACCAGAGAGAAGATAGATCCCAAGAAAGGATATGATTTCTCAGAGGCCTTGACGTTGGCCCTGGCCATGTCTTACGCAAAATTCGATGAAAGCGTGGATGTGGCGGTACGATTGGGAGTTGATCCGCGGCATGCCGATCAGATGGTTCGAGGCACGGTGGTGCTGCCGCATGGTACCGGCAAAGATATCAAGGTTTTGGTATTTGCCAAGGGCGAAAAAGAGAAAGAGGCTGAAGAAGCTGGTGGAGATTTTGTCGGAAATGACGATCTCATCGAAAAAATCAAGGGTGGATGGTTCGGGTTTGACAAGGCCGTGGCAACGCCGGATATGATGGGCGCGGTTGGTCGTATCGGGAAGATTCTGGGCCCCAGAGGGCTGATGCCGAATGCAAAGATTGGAACAGTGACCTTTGATGTGGCGCGCGCCGTGCAGGAGTTAAAGGCAGGCAAGATCGATTTTAGAGTGGAGCGTGCGGGCATCGTCCATGCCCCTATGGGGAAGGTTTCCTTTGGTGTAGACAGGCTTTTGGAAAACCTTGCTTCGTTTTTCGAGACGATCATCCGTCTCAAACCGGCTAGCAGTAAGGGAACATATTTGAAGAGTATAGCCATTTCGACAACCATGGGGCCGGGGATAAAGGTTGATCCTGCATATGTAAAGACGATTTTCAGATAGGGTCCAGGTGGTGCAGTTTTGGCAACCAAGAAAGGAGGGGTAACAAACTCTTGAAGCGATCCGAAAAAGAAAAAGTTGTTGAGGCCCTGCATGAGAAGTTTTCAAGGGCCAAAGCAGTGCTACTCACGGACTTCAGGGGCCTGAACATGTCAGCTATGAATGAGTTGCGGAGTCAACTCAGAGAGGCCTCGGTTGACTACCGAGTAGTGAAAAACACTCTCATGTCAAGGGCTGCAGACGGAACCGACATGGCGCTGTTGAAGGAACATTTCTTTGGCCCGTGTGCGGTGGCTTTAAGCTATGAAGATCCAGTGGCTTCGGCCAAGATTCTCGTTAAGTTTAGCGAAGATAATGCTGCCCTGGAAGTTAAGGCTGGGGTCGTAGAAGGCCAGGTCATTGATTTTGCTGGTATTAAGAGGCTCTCGAAGCTTCCGCCGCATGAAGTCTTGCTGGCGCAGCTACTTTCAGTGATGAACGCACCAGTCACTGGCTTGGTGATGGTTCTAAATGGTATGATGAGGAATTTCTTGAATGTTTTGGAGGCTGTCAAGGCACAAAAAGAACAGGCCTAGACAAGTCATTGAAATCGATTAGACGAGGAGGATGCATAGAATGGCTGCTGTTACCAAAGAAGATGTCATTGAATTCATTTCCAGTATGTCCGTGCTTGAGCTTTCCGAGTTGATTAAGGACCTGGAAGAAAAATTTGGTGTCTCGGCTGCCGCCCCAGTTGCCGTGGCCGCTGCCCCTGCTGCAGAGGTTCCCAAGGCTGAGGCTGAGACGAAGACCGAGTTTGATGTCATACTTAGTCAGGTAGGGGACAAAAAGATTCAGGTCATCAAGGTGATCAGGGCTATCACTGGGCTTGGTCTAAAGGAGGCCAAGGCATTGGTGGATGAGGCCCCTAAACCAGTCAAAGAAGGGATCTCAAAGGAAGACGCTGAAGATATCAAAAAACAGCTCGAAGAGGCGGGTGCAACCGTTGAAGTCAAGTAAGAAGTTATTGCTAGTTCGTTTCACGATCAGGTGGCGTCATATGACGTTGCTCGGCGACAACGATGGAGTCATCGGTTCGGTTGTGAACGTGACCCGTGAATCTGAGAAGTGCGTGTTTTGAAGCTTTCCGCCTATAGGATGGTGGTTCGCTTCGGGGGCTCACGCACCCAGTAAGTAAGGAAGATAAATATTTTTGTATAGCTCCTTGTATAGCTCCCTTTGGCTCCACCCACAAGGGCGGGGCCTGCAGGAAGCAGGCCGGTCAAGCCGTCAGGCGCAGCCCTGCGATAATCGCAAATCGAGTAACGAACAACGAATAACAGACACGGAGACGTCATGCCTAAGAGATTTTTAGCAAGTAAGCGGATAAGAAGAGATTTCGGCAAGATTCCGAAGGTTGTCGCATTTCCCAATTTGGTGGAGATGCAAAAGGAATCCTATGCCCGGTTTTTACAACAGGATGTTTCGCCGGAGAAGAGAAAAGACGAGGGTCTTCAAGCCGCTTTTAAGAGTGTCTTTCCCATAAGAGACTTTACAGGTACCGCCTCTCTGGAGTTTGTTTCTTATGGCTTTGGAGAGGTCAAATATGATGAGTACGAGTGCATCCACAAGGGGATGACTTATGAGATTCCAGTTCGTATTACGGTTCGACTGGTGGTTTATGAAACAGACAAAGAGACCGGGGTTCAGAATATTCGAGATATTAAGGAACAGGAGATCTATTTTGGTACCATCCCACTCATGACCAAAAGGGGTACATTCATCATCAATGGAACCGAGCGAGTTGTTGTTAGTCAACTTCACAGATCGCCCGGGGTGTTCTTTGACCATGACAAAGGCAAGACGCATTCGAGTGGCAAGGTCCTGTATACAGCCAGGATAATGCCTGTACGGGGGTCTTGGATCGACTTGGAAATCGATCCCAAAGATATCGTTTATGTCCGGATCGACCGCCGCCGCAAGTTCCCCGCCACGTTACTTCTGAAGGCCTTTGGATATTCAGGTGAGGAGATTTTGTCCTATTTTTACCGGACAGAAAAGATCCAGGTAGAGGGCAAGCGCCTCTACAAAGTGGTTGATAAGGACTTACTGGTGGGACAACGTGCCTCCAAATTGATAAAGCACCCACAGACCGGTGAGACCATTATCAAAAAGGGGTACCGCATCACGAAAAGGACCATTAAACAGCTTCTGGCCGGAAATGTTGAGCGTATACCCATAGGGTTTGAAGATATCGAAAACAAGGTTTTGGCCCACACTTTGGTAGACCCGGGTGGAGAAGTGGTCGCCGCGTATAACGACGTCATTGATGAAGAGGTATTTGAGAGGATCCTGAATGCCCGGATATCTAGTTTTGAGATACTCTATATTGATAACGTCACGACCAGTGATTCCATCAGAAAGACCTTACTCCTTGACAAGGTGGAGACCCAGGAGGATGCCCTGCTGGAGATCTATCGAAGGCTCCGACCGAGCAACCCACCCACCTTAGAGGTGGCTCAGGAGCTTTGTCATCAGCTCTTTTTTAGCCCGTCTCATTATGATCTTTCGCCAGTAGGCCGTTTAAAAACGAACATTCGGTTGGGCCAGGATGTGCCCCTTGATGTGCGTACGCTCCGGAAAGAGGATGTCTTGCTCACCGCGAAGATCCTGGTCGAATTAAAAGACAGGCAAGGCCCGATTGATGATATCGACCATCTGGGGAACCGACGGGTGCGGGCCGTGGGGGAACTCTTGGAAAACCAATACCGTATAGGGCTGGTGAGGATGGAACGTGCCATCAAGGAACGGATGAGCCTTCAGGAGATTGAGGCACTGATGCCGCATGACCTGATTAATTCCAAGCCGGTTTCTGCCGTGATCAAGGAGTTCTTTGGCACCAGCCAGCTTTCACAGTTCATGGATCAAACGAATCCGCTTTCAGAAATCACCCATAAACGGCGCTTAAGTGCCTTGGGCCCGGGGGGACTTACCCGTGAACGTGCAGGCTTTGAGGTCCGGGACGTGCATCCCACACACTATGGACGTATCTGTCCCATTGAGACGCCAGAGGGGCCTAATATTGGTCTCATTGTCTCGTTGAGCACCTATGCCCGGGTGAACAAGTTTGGTTTTATTGAGACGCCTTACCGGGTGGTTAAGGACGGCCAGGTCACAGACACGGTCAAATTCTTGACCGCTTTGGACGAAGAAAAACACCCCATTGCTCAAGCGAATGCGCCCTTAGATGAAGAGGGCCGATTTGCGAATCCGCTGGTCTCGGCCCGCATTGGTGGCGAATTCTTGATGGTCAAACGAGAAGAAATTGAGCTCATGGACATCTCCCCTGATCAGTTGGTGAGTGTCTCGGCATCACTGATTCCATTTCTGGAAAATGACGATGCCAACAGGGCCCTCATGGGTTCTAACATGCAGCGCCAAGCTGTCCCCCTGCTTGTAAGCAGCGCCCCACTCGTCGGCACCGGGGTGGAAGGCGTGGTGGCGAAAGATTCAGGGGTCACCGTTGTCGCTGAGTGCGACGGTGAAGTGGTAGATGTGGATGCAAAGCGCATTGTGGTCAAGCACAGCGGAGACGGGAATGGCTCTGGCAGGCAGGTAACGATTTATAACCTAACAAAATTCTCGCGCTCCAACCAGAATACCTGTTTTAATCAACGGCCTATTGTCAATAAGGGTGATCGTGTAAAGAGAGGGGATGTGATCGCAGATGGCCCAGCTACAAAAAGAGGAGAGCTTGCGCTGGGCAAAAACGTGATGGTCGCGTTTATGCCTTGGGGGGGATATAACTTTGAGGATTCTATTCTGGTGAGTGAGCGCCTGGTACGAGACGGGGTTTTCACATCGATTCATATTGAAGAGCTTGAGACGGTGGCTCGTGATACCAAGCTGGGTAAAGAGGAGATCACACGTGACATACCGAACGTAGGAGAGGAGGCATTAAAAAACCTGGACGACAGCGGCATCATTCGGCTTGGGGCAGAGGTCAAGCCGGGGGATATCTTGGTAGGGAAAATTACCCCCAAGGGTGAGACCCAGCTATCCCCAGAGGAGAAGCTCCTCAGGGCCATCTTTGGAGAGAAGGCAGGCGATGTAAAGGATACCTCTCTCAGTGTGCCCCCTGGTGTAAACGGTGTTGTGATTGATGCCAAGGTCTTTTCCAGGAGAGGTGTGGACAAGGATGCACGTACCCAAAGTATTGAGAAACACGAGATTGAAGCCCTTGAGAGGGATCGAGATGACGAGCTGGCCATCATTGAGGAAGTCGCCAGAGAAAGCCTCAGAGAGCTTTTGGTGGACCAGACCTGTGCGGCCCCTTTCAAGAAAGGGAAGGTTCAGCTTATTAAGAAGGGCGAGCGTATTTCGGCTGAGGCCCTTTCGAAAATTCCTGTATCTCAAATGGCCGCGCTGGAGCTGAAGGATGCCAATGTGGCTGCTCAAATGAATGACATCGTGGAACGGTACCGGCAGCAATGCGATCAGGTCCGCAAACGTTTTGAGAACCAGACGAGTCGATACGAAAGGGGTGATGAGCTTCCACCCGGTGTGATCAAAATGGTCAAGATCTATGTGGCCATGAAACGAAGGCTTTCAGTGGGCGACAAGATGGCAGGCCGGCATGGGAACAAAGGGGTCGTTTCTTGCATTCTGCCACAGGAGGACATGCCTTATTTTGAAGATGGCACACCTTTGGATATTGTACTCAACCCCCTAGGCGTACCATCCCGTATGAATGTTGGCCAGATCCTCGAAACCCATTTGGGATGGGCAGCCAAAGGTTTGGGGGATCAAATCAATGAATTGGTTCGTTCAGAGAATCACAAGGCCTTAAGGAAGAAGCTAAAATCGGTTTTTCCTTCGACCGAGGAGAAGAAACAAATCGCCCGCTTAGACGACCGAGATCTGATAAATTTTGCTAAGCGTTACCGGGAGGGGGCCTATATGGCTACCCCGGTCTTTGATGGCGCTAAAGAGAGCGAGATCAAGGACTTACTGGCTGAGGCCGGCTGTCCCGTGAAGGGCCAGGCTACGCTCTATGACGGACGTACTGGGGAGCCCTTTGCCACCAAGGTGACAGTTGGCATTATGTACATGATGAAACTTCACCACCTGGTGGACGACAAGATCCATGCCCGTTCCATTGGACCTTATTCCCTGGTAACCCAGCAACCCCTGGGAGGAAAGGCACAGTTTGGCGGGCAGCGACTTGGCGAGATGGAAGTCTGGGCCATGGAGGCCTACGGCGCGGCCTATGCCCTTCAGGAGTTTTTGACAGTGAAATCAGATGACATGGCCGGCAGGACCCGCATGTATGAAAAAATCGTCAAGGGGGAGAATGTGCTTGAGGCCGGTCTCCCCGAATCATTTAATGTCCTGGTTAAGGAATTAGAGGCTTTGGGTTTAGATGTCGAGCTTCTGGAAAAGAAAAATTGAGCATAGGAAAGAAATAGGAAAAGGAGTACATCTTGGAAGACTTATACAGTTTCTTTGCCAGACCCAAAGACCCGCTGAGCTATACAGCGGTTCGCATCGCGCTGGCATCGCCTGACAAGATCAGAGAGTGGTCCTACGGGGAGATCAAAAAGCCTGAAACGATAAACTACCGAACCTTTAAGCCGGAGCGAGACGGGCTTTTCTGTGCGAAGATCTTCGGCCCCACCAAGGATTATGAATGTAACTGCGGCAAATATAAAAGGATGAAACACCGGGGTGTGGTCTGTGAAAAGTGCGGGGTCGAGGTCATTCAATCAAAGGTCCGCCGTGAACGCATGGGCCACATTGAGCTGGCTACACCGGTAGCCCATATATGGTTTTTGAGAAGCCTGCCCAGCAAGATCGGAAACCTGCTGGATATCACGCTGAAGGAACTCGAAAAGGTCCTCTACTTTGATGCTTATATTGTTATAGATCCTAAGGAGACCGGTCTTGCCCCGCGCCAGCTTCTTACCGAGGAGAGATACCGGGAGGCAGTAGAAAAATACGGCCATACATTTGAAGTTGGCATCGGGGCTGAAGCCATCAAGGTCCTTCTCGAAGGGCTCGATTTGGACAAGGAATACAATAGGCTACGGACGGAAATCCTGAGTACAGGTTCGGAAGCCAAGCGAAAAAAACTGGCCAAGCAGCTCAGGGTCGTTGAGGCGTTTCGGAACTCTGGGAATCGGCCCGAGTGGATGATAATGGATGTCATTCCTGTACTGCCCCCCGACCTGCGGCCACTGGTCCCCTTGGAAGGAGGGAGATTTGCCACATCTGATCTAAATGACCTGTATCGGAGGGTGATCAACCGCAACAACCGCCTGAAGCGGCTTAAAGATCTCCGGGCACCTGACATCATCATACGGAACGAAAAAAGAATGCTGCAAGAGTCCGTGGACGTGCTGTTTGACAATGGCCGATACGGCAGGGTTGTTACAGGGCCGAACAGGCGTCCACTCAAGTCTTTGAGTGATGCATTGAGGGGAAAACAGGGTCGCTTTCGACAAAACCTGTTGGGCAAGCGGGTTGACTATTCAGGGCGCACCGTCATTGCCATAGGGCCGGAATTGCGCCTCCATCAGTGTGGCCTTCCCAAGAAGATGGCTCTGGAACTCTTTAAGCCTTTTGTCTTTTACAGACTTGAGGAAAAGGGGTTGGTCACCACAGTTAAGAGTGCCAAAAAGCTTGTCGAACGGGAAACCCCCGAGGTGTGGGATACCCTGGACGAAGTGGTGAAGGAGTATCCAGTTATCCTGAACCGCGCTCCAACACTGCACCGGCTGGGGATGCAGGCCTTTGAACCGATCCTGATTGAAGGCAAGGCGATTCAGCTTCACCCGTTAGTCTGCACTGCTTTTAATGCTGATTTTGACGGGGACCAAATGGCAGTTCATGTCCCGCTTTCAATAGAATCTCAAATTGAATCCCGGGTCCTTATGCTGTCTTCTAACAACATCCTTTCCCCGGCCAATGGCGATCCTATCATTGTACCGACCCAGGATATTGTGTTGGGGATTTATTACATGAGCCGTGCGGTTTCTGGTTCAAAGGGAGAGGGCAAGATTTTTGCCAACCCTGAAGAAGTGCGCTCTGCTTACGATGCGGGCGAGGTAGACCTTCATGCCAAGATCGTGGTTCGCCTTAGTGGCCAGCGCGTGGAGACCACGGTGGGGCGTGTAATCCTTTGGGAGGTCCTTCCTCATGAACCGATTGTGCAGTTGTATCATATCATGGTCTTTTCAGAGGAGGAGGCTAAAGCAGCCGTTGCTGATCTCAAAAATGGTGAGGATTTTGGCCAGTTGGCACAAAGGATCTCAAAGAGCACGGATCGCGCCCGGGATGGTAACATGGGATTTGTGCGGTGTGAGCAGCTTGAAGAGGTTTACGGGATAAGTCGATCGGATATCGAGGCCATCTTTGCCCTTGACGTTGGGCAGTCCAGCCATGTGATCGAGGCGGATGGGTGCTATCACCTATTCAAAGTTATGGAAAAGAGGATGGAGATCCCCTTTGAGCTTATCAATAAGGTCATGAATAAAAAGGCCCTGAGCCAGCTGATCAACCACTGCTATCGAATCTTAGGGGGTAAAGCCACGGTTGTCCTTGCAGACCGCTTGAAGGACATTGGCTATCGATATGCTACCGAGGCAGGCGTCTCTATATGCGTGGATGACATGGTCACACCTAAAAAGAAATGGGACATCATCAAGAAGGCCCAACAACAGGTTGCCGAAATCAATGAGCAGTATACCGAGGGCCTGATAACCCGAGGGGAAAAATATAATAAGGTTGTTGATATTTGGGCCAAGGCGACCACTGATGTTGCCAATGAGATGATGGAAGAGATGAAGATTGCTCCTGTTGAGGACTCTGAGGGTCGGCCGGTTTTGGACGAAAGAGGCCAACCAATCAAGGAAGCGAGCTTTAATCCTATATATATGATGGCCGATTCAGGATCAAGGGGGAGCAAGGACCAGATGCGACAGCTGGCAGGGATGCGAGGCCTGATGGCCAAACCCTCTGGTGAGATCATCGAGACCCCTATTACGGCCAACTTTCGGGAGGGGCTCACCGTGCTTCAGTACTTTAGCTCAACCCACGGTGCGCGGAAAGGCCTGGCCGATACTGCCCTTAAAACGGCAAATTCAGGATATCTGACCCGTCGGCTGGTAGACGTTGCCCAGGATTGTGTGACGACCGAAGAAGATTGTGGCACCCTCATGGGGATTGAGGTGGAACCCCTTGTAGAGGGCGGCGAAATTATTCAAAAGGTTGGTGAGCGCGTACTGGGACGGGTGGCCTTAGAGGATATTCGAGATCCTTACACGGATGAGGTGCTGGTCCGTGCCAACGAAGAGATTGACGAAGACAAGGTTGCCAAGATTGACAACGCAGGTCTCACAAAGGTTAAAATCCGTTCGGTACTGACATGTAAATCCCGAGATGGGGTGTGTTGCAAGTGTTATGGCCGTGATTTGGGTTATGGCGATTCCGTGGAGGTTGGCATACCAATCGGAATCTTGGCAGCCCAATCTATCGGTGAACCCGGTACACAGCTCACGATGCGGACCTTCCATATTGGGGGTACAGCCCGTCGGGCGGCAGAGCAAGCCGATTTCAGGGCTGTAAATGCCGGTCGTGTTAAGTACATCGGCCTGAATACAGTCGAGAATGCCGAGGGAGAATTTGTCGTTATGAATCGCCAGGGCGGGGAGTTCGCCATTGTGGATAGTCAGGACCGCGAGCGGGAGCGATATCCGGTTATCTACGGTGCCCATTTTAGGGTCAAAGACGGTCAAAAGGTCAAGCCTGGTGAACTGCTCGTCACGTGGGATCCTTACACGACCCCAATTCTTACCGAGACAGGTGGCACTGTTAAATTCGGGGACATCTTACCGGGGTCGACCATGCAGGAGAAGGTTGACCCTGTAACAGGCAAGGCGAGTCAAGTGATTGTCCAACACAAAGACGCAGACGTTCGTCCCAGAATCTCCATAAAGGATAAAGATGGTAAGACTGCCAAGCTCCCCTCTGGGGGTAGGGCCCGGTACTTTCTCCCGGTGGGCGCCATTCTCATGGTCGATGAGGGGGATACCGTCAATGCCGGGAGTGTTATTGCCAAGCTTCCCAGGGAGACCACCAAAACCAAGGATATTACGGGTGGTCTTCCCCGTGTGGCCGAGCTGTTTGAGTGTCGAAAACCCAAAGAGGCTGCGATTCTTAGCGAGATTGACGGGTACGTGAGTATTTCCAAGGGAGCCAAGGGGAGGCAGAAGATTACTGTAACACCCCCTGATGTTGGTGAGAAAAAAGAATACCTGATTCCAAAAGGAAAACACATTAACGTGTTGGAGGGGGATTACCTGAAGGCGGGCGACCCCGTGATGGGAGGATCGGCCAATCCCCACGACATCTTGAATATCCGAGGGGAGCTTCCCCTGGCCCGGTATCTGGTAGACGAAGTCCAAGAGGTGTACCGTCTGCAGGGTGTTAGAATTAACGACAAGCATATCGAGGTCATCGTGCGCCAGATGTTAAAGCGGGTAAAGATCGTGGATCCAGGGGATACAGACTTTATCCTGGAAGAACATGTTGAAAAGACGCGTTTTGAAGAGGTCAACCAGGAGGTGGTCGCCAAGGGTGGTAAGCCTGCTGTTGCCAAACCTCTCCTTTTGGGAATTACCAAGGCGTCGCTAAGTACCGAGAGTTTCATCTCTGCAGCATCATTTCAAGAAACCACCAAGGTGCTGACCGAGGCGGCTATTGCAGGGAGGGTTGATCACTTAAAGGGCCTAAAAGAGAATGTGATTATGGGGCGTATTATACCGGCTGGCACCGGAATGAGGCAGTACAGAGGGGCCCATGTTGTGCTAGAGGGTGAGGAATCAGTTGAGGAACCTGAGGGTTTTGGGGACTCAGGGGTTGCTCTCGGGGATGAGGCGGCGCGGGCCTGAGAAAATGGCAGAAAAAGTTATTGACAAAACCAAATTCTGGTGCTAGATAAAAAAATTTTTGCGTCCATATTATTTCAGGCCTGTCCGGGGCCGTTAGTTCACCCCAATCGGGCGCGATTGTGACTCATGAGGTAAAGCGTATGCCTACCATCAATCAGTTGATAAGAAAAGGGCGAGAGCGTGTGAGGAAAAAGTCTAACACGCCTGCCCTTAAACAGTGTCCCCAAAAACGTGGTGTATGTACGCGTGTATATACGACCACGCCCAAAAAACCGAATTCAGCTTTGAGAAAGGTGGCCAGGGTTCGTTTGACCAATGGTATTGAGGTAACGACCTATATCCCTGGCATGGGGCACAACCTTCAGGAACATTCGGTTGTACTCGTTCGAGGAGGGCGGGTTAAAGATCTCCCTGGGGTCCGCTATCATATCGTCCGAGGCACACTCGATTCCGTCGGTGTTCAGGACCGAAGACAGGGGCGATCAAAATATGGCACCAAGCGGCCAAAGTGAATCGTGGATCGGATAATGGATAACGAATAGGGGAAGAAACCACAAGCAGGAGCAATATATGCCCAGAAAACGAGAGGTCCAAAAACGGCCTATTCTGCCTGACCCGAAATATAAGAGTAAGTTGGTAGCTAAGTTTATCAACTCTCTGATGAAGGATGGCAAAAAGAGTGTGGCGGAGTCTATATTGTACGATGCCCTTGGGATTATCGAAAAGAGAGCTAAGGAGCCGCCCCTGAAGGTTTTTGAAAGGGCTATGGAGAATGCCAAACCCCTCATTGAGGTCAAATCACGCCGTGTAGGCGGCTCCACCTATCAGGTGCCGGTAGAGGTTCGAGCGACTCGCCAGACCGCACTGGGGATTAGGTGGTTGATTTCCTTTGCACGAAAACGTTCAGAAAAAAATATGCCTGAAAAGCTGGCTGCTGAGTTGATGGATGCTGCCAATCGGCGGGGTTCGACCATTAAGAAAAGGGAGGATACACACCGAATGGCCGAGGCCAACAAGGCCTTTGCTCATTATAGATGGTAAGAAGAAGGCAGTTGTGGGTTACCAGTTCCGCGTTAGGCGTTAGTTACAGGGGTCAAACTCGTAACCCGCACCAGGCAGCCCTCAATGGGTTGTCTGGTTATTTTGTCTTTTTTTTGGGGGAAATGACCCTGTTTCATTAGAGCGGAAAAAATAAAGACATAAACCATGCCAAGGTTGATTCCAATACATAAGATCAGAAACATTGACGATGCCAAGATCTGAGGTCCATGACCCAATGGCGGGCAACCTAATTATTATGCAGTTTTTTGGTTATAAGCCAGTTTCACAATCGATTGCCCTGGTCATTAAGGGGAAAAAGGGGTTTAGAGGTCTTGTAAGGATTGACTATGATTATCCTATAACCGCAGGGAGGGACGCAAGATGGCGAAGAAGAAGTTTGAGCGCGTGAAGCCGCATGTGAATGTTGGGACGATTGGTCACATTGATCATGGGAAGACCACACTGACGTCGGCGATCACGAAG
>Ga0180301_10002517_pt1 | contig 14383 bp, 15 predicted proteins | sample GuaBasSediGuay16_FD_121797 | JGI IMG/M metagenome (GOLD analysis project Ga0180301, IMG submission 121797) | Subseafloor sediment microbial communities from Guaymas Basin, Gulf of California, Mexico - Guay16, Core 4569-2, 12-15 cm | ecosystem: Environmental > Aquatic > Marine > Hydrothermal...
ATAGTCGGGTACTACAGGCCAGTAAGAAGCTGGAACCCAGGCAAGAAGGCGGAATTCAAGCTCAGACAGCCATATAGGCTCTCAATGTAACTTTCCATTCAGGATTATGGTCTCCGGGGAAGGTGAGTACCTCTTTGTGGGTGGCTGGAGGGAGGTAAGCTTAGTAGACGTGCTGGGTTATCCTTCTTTCACACTGTGGCTAGGTAAGTGTAACTTGAGGTGTCCGTGGTGCTCTAACTATGATCTAGCTATGGGCCGGGTGGGTAGGAGAGTTAGGATCTCGGAGATAGTGAAGCTGGTTAAGGAGGCTGAGGCATTTGTGGACTACTTCCACGTTACAGGTGGAGAACCTACGCTTCAATTAAAGCCCCTTAAGAAGCTATTATCTCAAGTTAAGGCTGAAACCGGCTTGCTATTGAGCCTGGATACTAACGCCACAATACCTAGTGCTGTTGAGAAGCTCGTCCCCATGCTTGATCACATTGCAATAGATGTTAAAGCCCCCCTCTCTGACTTAAAGAAGTACGCTAGGGCTACGGGGGTGAGTGAGCGCTACATGAGGTACGTGCTGCCGAAGATTAAGGAGAGCATAGTGATAGCAGCGGCTGTGCCCTTCTTAGAGCTGAGGACCACGCTAGTACCCAGCTTGCTCTCGTGCGCTGATGTAATCAGGATAGTGGAGGAGCTGGAGGATCTCCTGCCCCCCGTGCAGAGTAGGCTGGTCTACGTTGTCCAGCAGTTCATACCTTATGAGGGAGTCAAGGGCCTGTACTCAGAAGCGAGGGCGACGCCTGCTGAGCACGTTAAGAGGTGCGCGGAGGAGGTAGCGGCCCATTCCACACGATTTGAAGTTTACTACAGGACTTTAGAGGAGGGAGTTCAAAGGTGCAGTACCCCGGGCTAAATGCATGTCGCGAGCGTGGGTTTAGCTGAGCTCTAGGTAGGGCTCAAGCTCTCTCACGTACTTTCTATATCTCTCATCCGCTAGCACTACGAGGGGCTTCTCGCCAGGACTCCTGGCGGCCCTCCCTATGCACTGTAGGGTGGTGATCAACATGGGCACGTCCAGTGCCATTTTAACAGGCTCCTGTACTCCCAGGGCCTTATAAGCCCTGGCGAGCCTGCTGCTAACCTCGGGGGGCAGGTACGGGCAGCCCAGCATCACAGCTACATCCGCTGGCAGATCTACTCCCTCGCTGAAGCGCCCCCTAGCTCTGAAGAGCGCTATCCCCCTCCACTCACGCGGGGGACGTGTCTCGTAATAGTCGACTACACCTGTTAACTCCCTAGCTACCCTACTACTGGCGGCGAATGCGACTACCCTCTCGTGATCCTTAGCCAACTCGAGGAGGAGCTTCTTATAACCTAGAGCCATGTTCGAGTCGAATTCCCCATACTTAGTAGTGAGGTGCTCGACTACGTGAGCTTTTAGCCTCTTACTCCATGGAACCCTGACTTCAGCGTCTACCTGGAGTAGCTTGTCAGCCCCCTCCGGGAGGGTGGCGGAGATAAGGAGAGTTGGCCTGAAGGGGAGTATCCTACGTGGCTCGTAGGTCAGTATCCGCTCACCCTCGACGTAGACAGCCTCCGCTCGCACCAGCTTTATCAAGGGGCGTAGGGCCCCCCTCCTAGCTCTCAGAGCTTCTAGGTAGATTTCCCGCAGCTCCCCCTCGAGCCCCTCATCTAGGAAGAGCTTTGGATCCAGAGGGCCATCTCTTATGAGCGCGTACTTGATGATCGCGCTCAACGCTCCCACGAGCCTTTCACTTGCACCAAGCCTCCTAGCTTCATCTACGGCCTTCACCATCTCGGAGATCCTGTAGCTAGCCTCCCTGGGCATGAGGAGGTTATGAGCCTCATCCACCACGAAGCTCCTGGCAACTCTGGGCACCCTCCTGTAGTAGCTCTGGACTATTACCTCTGCTCGCTCAGCTACCAGGTCCTGCGCATAGTAGGGGCAGAAGCCCTCCCTAGCCCCGAGTCTCATAAGCTCCTCATAGCTCATGAGGGGCACTTCAAGAGGCGGCTTATTGTACGGGCACTCGTACCTGAAGTACCTACAGTAATCATGCACCCCCTCGCCCAGCTCCTCAGCTAGAGGGCACGTCTTCTCCCTCCCGGCCAGTGTGACGGAGATGAGCTTCAACAGCGCGGCATCCTCGCCAACCCGCTCGCCCAGCGTCAGGCTCCTGACCATCCACACGGTTGGGAGCAGCCTGGACGAGTATAACGCCACTAGCGCGGCTAAGGTCTTGCCCCAGCCCGTGGGAGCTGTGAAGAGTACTCTAAAGCCGCTAGACAAGAGCTCGGACAGCCTCTCCGAGACCTCCTTCTGGCCCGGGCGCGGCGCTAGAGGCCAGTCTACCCTACACTGCCCCCTCACGCTAAATTATGTTGGCCGGGCTTTAAAGAGGAAAAGCTGGCCTCAGCCCTGGCCACTCTCACCACGACTCGGCGAAGGGCGTGTAGTCATCACCGGCAGTGCTCATTTCGCTGAGGAGATTAAAATTTAAAAATGTCGCGCGGCCATCAGTGAGTGGCGGGGGTGTATGGAGCGCCAATTTTGATACTGAATGAGAGGCAGAAGAAGATACTTGACCTCTCCCTCTCAGGGGTGCACGAATTAAGCAGGATAGCTGAGGAGCTGGGCTGTAGGAGAGAGGATCTGATGCGTGATGTAGAGGAGCTTAGGAGTAAGGGGCTACTTGAGGTTGAGAGGAGGCCTATTGAGAAGGTGGTCCTGACGGAGGAGGGCGCCAAGTATGCTTCATCTCTCCTGCCCGAGGAGAAGGTTGGCAGGGTGCTCGAGAGATTGGGTGAGGTAGAGATCAGTAAGGTGTGCGAACTCTCCGTCAGCCTCGGGATCGAGCTCGGCGAATCTGAGGTCAAAATAGGGCTCATGCACCTGCTGAGGATGGGCGCGGTTACAATCGAGGGGGAGAGGGTTAGGCCTGTAAACAGGGAGCAGCTGTCTAGAGCACTAGCTGAGGCATCGAAACTGAGAGAGGCGCTGGAGGCCGTGGGAAGAGGCGAAGGTGTGGAGCCTGGCCTCGTGAAGCTGCTGAGGCGCAGGAAGCTCGTCGCTGTGAGGAGGGTCGTGCAAGTGCTCGTCAAACCTACAGAGCGCGCGAGGAAGATGGCAGCTGAGGGCAGGATAATTGGAGCCAGGGTGATAACAGCGTTGACTCCCGGGATAATATTGAGCGGCGAGTGGAGGAGAGCAGTCTTCAAGAGGTATGATTTATCGGTGCCTCCACCCAGGGTGTATCCAGGGAGGAAGCACCCATACCTGGAATTCCTCGACATGATTAGGGAGCTACTGGTGGCGATGGGATTCGAGGAGATGAAGGGGCCTCACGTCGAGCTCGAGCTCTGGAACTTCGACGTCCTATTCCAGGCTCAGGATCACCCCGCCAGGGAGATCCATGACACGTTCTACCTGAGCAAGCCGAGGAGCGGGAGGGTCAGGGATCCGGGCCTCCTCGAGCGGGTTAAGGCGGTCCACGAGCATGGCGGCGACACGGGATCAAGAGGGTGGAGGTACAGGTGGGATCCGTCGAAGGCCTTGAGGCTCGTGTTAAGGACGCAGACTACCGCCGTATCCGCCAGGACGCTCTACGAGAGGGGGGAGGGCGAGTACAGGTGCTTCGCTCTCGACAGAGTCTTCAGGCCCGAGAGCCTAGATGCCAAGCACAGCATGGAGTTCTACCAGCTAGAGGGCATAATAGTGGGCAGGAACGTGACTCTCAGGCACCTCCTCGGCTTCTTCCACGAGCTGGCTAAGGAGCTGGGCCTAGGCCCGGTTAAGGTCAAGCCAGCATACTTCCCCTTCACCGAGCCTAGCGTTGAGGGCTTCATAAGGCATGAGAAGCTCGGGTGGATGGAGGTATTCCCCGGCGGCATGTTCAGGCCTGAGGTGTTAAGGCCCCTAGGCATAAGGGAGTGTAATGTTGCGGCGTGGGGGATAGGGATAGATAGGATAGCCATGGCGGTCCTGGGCATAGACGACATAAGGCTCCTCTTCTCCCAGGATCTAGGCTTCATAAGGGAGTGGAGACCCCCGCTCTGGTGGTGAGACATGCCGGTCTGTGAAGTGTCTATGAGCGACCTGGAGAAGCTCATTGGGAGGAGGTTAGACGTGGAGACTATAGAAGAGGCGCTGCCTAAGCTAAAATGCGAGGTAGAGGGGTTTGAGGGGGAGGTCGTAGTCTACGAGGCTACCCACGATAGGCCAGACCTGTTCTCTGCCGAGGGCCTGGCTAGAGCCCTCAAGGGGCTCCTCCAGATAGAGGTGGGGCTCAGGGAGTTTAAGTGGAGGGAGCACATGATAGCGTACAACGAGGGGCCGAGCTACAGGCCATACGTCCTCTTGGCCACTGTCCACGGCCTCCGCTTAGATGATGAGGCTGTTAAGCAGATGATGCAGCTCCAGGAGAAGTTGCACGCGACGTATGGAAGGGGTAGGAAGAAGGTGTCAATAGGCATCTACGACCTCTCTAAAGTGGAGCCCCCCATCAGGTACGTAGAGGCTGACCCCGATGCAGTGCGCTTCAGGCCACTGGACTTTGACGAGGAGATGAGCCTTAGAGAAATACTGAAGCGCCACCCGAAGGGCCAGCAGTATGGGCACTTAATAGCTGGAGAGGAGAGGTACCCCCTGCTCGTGGATTCGAGGGGCACCGTGCTCTCAATGCCCCCCATCATTAACAGCGAGGATACTAGAGTCACCGAGGAGACCAGGGATGTCCTGATAGATGTCACAGCTACAGATGCCAGAGCGGGGGCTGAAGTCTTGACGGTGGTCGCGACATCGCTTGCCGAGAGGGGCGAGTGGATAGGACTCGTGAGGGTGAAGGGCAGGGAGCGTGATTACGTGCTCGAGCTAGATCCCCGCAGCTCAGAGCTCGAGGTCAGCCTCGTGGAGAGGCTGGCAGGCCTCAAGGTCACAGCTGAGGAGGCAGCCCAGTACCTGCGCATGATGAGGTTCGGGGCCGCGCCCAAGGGCGCAGTGGTGAGCGTCCTAATCCCAGCTTATAGGCTGGACATCCTACACCCAGTCGACTTGGTTGAGGAGGTAGTCATGGGGTACGGATATGAGAACCTGGTGCCAGAGGTGCCGCCTCCCCAGCACGCAGGCCGGGAGGATCCCATGGAGAGGTTTAGCAGGAAGCTGAGGGAGATAGCCGCTGGCCTGGGCTTCCAGGAGGTAAATAACTACATGCTGACGAACAAGGAGGTCCTGTATACGCGGATGAACGCCCCGGAGCTGCCGACCGTCGAGCTAGCAAACCCGAGGCAGGAGACCTTCACGTGCCTGAGGACCTGGCTTATACCACAGTTGATTCAGGTTCTCTCGAGGAGCAAACATGCTGAGTACCCCCAGCGGATATTCGAGTGCGGCGATGTCGCACTAATAGATGAGAGCGAGGATAACATGGTTAGGGAGGAGCGGAGGCTCGCACTCGCGATATCTGACGCTAAGGTGACACTAACCGATATCCACGCAGTAGTGGATGCTCTGATGAGGCTGCTAGGCCTCTCCTACAGCCTGGCTAGTGAAGAGCACCCGAGCTTCATCAGTGGGAGGTGCGCCTCCATAATAGTGGAGGGTGTGAAGGTGGGGATCATGGGGGAGATACACCCCCAGGTGCTGGTTAACTGGGGGCTCGAGAAGCCTGTTGTGGCAGCCGAGATCAGCTTGACAGCCCTAATGGCTCTCGGACGCAAGCGCGCCCCTCGCCAACTGCGAGGCCAGAAGCTCTAACGCCAGCTCCACGAGCCTAGGGGGGCTGCCATCTAAGCCATGGGCTTTGGCCTCCCTCAACAACTCCTGCAGGATGGTTCTCGCTCTCGGGGTGAGCTCGACGAAGTCGGCTCTAACCTTCTCAAGCCCAGCTGCCTCCTCCAGCGCGTCAGCCACTGCCACTAACTTCTCCCTCGAGAAGTTGACGTCGTCCACTACTTCTACGCCCTCCCCCTCTAGTAGCTCTCTCACGTCACCTGGCACCTTAGCCCTTGACACTAGGATCATCCTCCTAGGCTCGTAGAACTTCTTGTAGAGCAGCACTATCTGGGGATCCCTGAGCCTCAGCCCTCTTCGCTCCTTGAACTTCCTCTCAACCTCTCCCCTCTTAATATCGAGGACGTCTGCTAGGCCGTCCCACAGCCCCTCTATCCACCTCCTCCTCCACTCCTCAGCGGTCAGCGGCCTTATAATGGGTCCTTTGAGTTCACGCGCCCTCTTATACCAGTCCTCCAACTCCTTGCACTCTATGACTACGTCAGGCCTCATGATGGGACTCTCGCCATCCTGAGTCACTATATTCAGCACTCTCCCCCCGTAAGCCAGCATGTCGGGTCTGAGCGCAATGTACAGCTTCCACACCCTCGATAAGTCGCTCGTATCCTCCCAGCCCACTGGGCGGGGCGCCTCAATGAATAGGCTCACGGCCCTAAATCCGTCGGAGAGCACCGCGTTGGGCGGTATCATCCCAGCCCTCTGCCTGCCCGACCGCTCGAAGTGCAGGTAGAGGTCATCGGGGTATATGAGCCTGAATCCCCGCTCCGCCAGGTGGAGCAGTAGGGTGGCATATACCCAGGACTGGTAGAGGCTCCTCGAGTTGGTGAGCAGGGAAGTCTTCACAGCTGAGTGGGCCTTAGCGTAGAACTCCTCGGGCGTGAGCCTGCCACGAGCCAGGTCGTGAGAGTATATGAAGAGCTTCTTTCGCAAGTGTAGCTCGGGATCCCTTATGAAGGATCCGAACTCCTTAGGATATATCGCTCCCTTGAGGCCCATAGCCCTCTCCACGGCCTCAACAGCTGACCTAAACTCCCTTATCCATGCCCTGACCCTCTTGACATCCTCCGCTGCCTCCTCCCTCACGAAGCTCTCCTTAAGCTCCTCGAGCAGCTCCTCGAGATCTCCTTTCTCCCTTATCTCCTCGTAGACCTCTATCCAGGATCTCCACTTACGACTTTCCGCTGCTCTCCTCATTTCTCAGTTGATACGCCTACCGATACCATAAATCTTTGCTGACGTATTACTCTCCTCCCGCCTCATGCTAGATAAAGTTAAGATAAACCACGGCTTCGCGGCCTCTCCACCGAAGAAGGCCGAATTCTAGTGCTTTCGCCCGTCAGCGTGTTCCTGAAGCTCACGCTCCTTCATCAATTCCTCAAATACTTCTTCCAGGAACTTCTTCACCTCCTCAGATATGCCAACGCTCTCGGCCCACCTCACGAATTCCCTCCTCTCACGGCATTTCCAGGCATAATCTAGTGAGAGGTGAAGATCCACTAAGAGTACGCCGGGGAGGCCCCATACAACTTCCGCTACACGCCTCAAAGCCTCAATTGACGCCATCTGCCCCCTCCAGGCCCCCCAATCATGTATGCAGAGTGGGTCTAGGGGCCTCAGTCTGTCATCGTAGAGGAGGAGAGCCAGCAGCTTATCCCTTCTCTCCAGCACTCTCCTAAGAGTGGGGAGGAGGGAGGAGGGCGCGTCCACCAACCTGTCTACGAGGGAAGGGTCTATGCCCCCTATGCCGAGCCTCCTGAGGAATCTAGCGGAGTACTTCGCGTGCACCGACCAGGGCGGCATGAGCCCGTGAAGGGAGGTCGCGAGCCTTAATAAATCTGGAGTCCAGCGAGAGCCTTATTAAGGAGCTGGCCCCTCCCTTCCGGCGAACATCTTGAACATTAGGAGCCTCAGGGCTGGGATGATCTCGGTCACAGTGGAGGGCGTCGTGGTGAGTAAGGGTGAGGTGCGGGTAGTAAACACGAGGTATGGCGCGGCTAGAGTGTGTACAGCTAGGCTGAGGGGGGATGATGGCGGCGAGGTAGACCTGAGCCTATGGAATGAACAGATAGATGAGGTGGGCGTAGGGGATAGGGTTAGGATCGTGAACGGCTATGTTGGCGTGTGGAGAGGGCGGCTCTACCTAAGCAGCGGGAGGCGCGGCAGGCTTATGATAGTCAGCGACTGATAAGCTGCTGGTGAGAGCTGATCCCAGAGAAACCCCAGGCGTCAAAAGCTGTTAGCCTTCCCCGGGCATAGGCTCTAATAGCCCCTCCCTAGCTAAGCGCCAGTAGTGGCGCGCAGCCATCCTAACGGCATCCTCGCTATTGTACTTGGGCCGCCACCCCAGCTTTGCAAGCTTCTCAATGCTTAGGTGCATCTTCTTTACGTCGCCGATCCAGCCCCTCCCCCCCTTCACTCCCCCAGTATAGTGTATCTCGACTCCCTTGAGACCCCCCTCCTCGATGACTATCTCGGCTATCCTGCTGACCGGTATCGCGTCAATGCTCCCGACATTGTAGGCTTCAAACCCCTCGCCCATTCTCCTCCACGCTGTTACCGTGGCCTCAACAGCATCCTCTACCCAGATGTATGACTTAGTCTGCGTGCCGTCACCCAGCACGACTAGGCGCCTGGGGTTAGCCAGCAGTTTCCTCACAAAGTCGTAGACCACCCCTCTCCGGCTCCGGGGCCCCACCACGTTAGCATACCTGAGCGCGACTCCCCTGAACTCGTAAGTGTGGGTGTAAGAGGAGATTAGGGCCTCGCACGCCAGCTTTGAGGCTCCATAGACCGATATCGGCTTTAGCGGCCCGTAATCCTCGGGGGTGGGTAGAGTGCTCGCCTCACCATACACGGTGCTTGAGGAGGCAAACACTATGTCCTTTACCCCCTCGTTCCTCATAGCCTCAAGCAGCGTGAATGTAGCCTTGATGTTATGCTCGAAGTGTTCATGAGGGTCGCCTACCCTGACTTCAGGATTCGCGGCAAGGTGGAAGACTACGTCGACTTGGCGTAGAGCCTCCCTGACCGCTTTATAGTCCCTCACATCGCCCTTGATTACCTTGAGCATGGGTGAGCCGCTGACAGAAGCTAGATTATCTAGGCGCCCTGAGCTGAAGTTATCTAACACGACCACCTCCACGCCCTCTCTTAACAGCCGCTCCACCAAGTGGCTGCCTATGAAGCCAGCCCCGCCGGTCACCAGCGCACGCATTGCGCTAAAAACGTCTCTCACATATATTTATGTGGAGGCCTCATTTTAGCGCGTGACCGGGAAGCCGCTGACTCCCAGGAGGGGGGAGGAAGTACTGCGCGCTATAGAGGAGGAGTACGGCGAGGTGGTGAGGGCAGCCTCGGCGCCTGGGAGGGCGGATTTCCTCAATACACACCAGGACTACAAGGGATTGCCCGTAGTGCCCGTGGCGGTGAATCTAAGGACCTACGCAGCAGTGGTCGAGGAGCTACCGGACCGCTTCGAGATAATCAGCCTGAACCTGAAGCGCGAGGGGGCGGAGCACGTCGACGCTTTCCCCCTTAAGCCCGTGCTCAAGGGGGGCGGCTGGTTCGGGGATTACTTCAGGGCTGTGGTAATAGCCCTCCGAGAAGCCGGGTACGAGGTAAGGAGGGGGTGTAGGGTAGTAGTGGACAGTGACGTGCCTATTGGGGGAGGGCTGGGAAGTAGCGCAGCTCTTGAAGTGGCGCTTCTCAAGCTCCTAGACGCCTACTACGGGGCTGGGCTGAGTAGGAAGGAGATCGCTGAGCTAGCGTTTAAGGCTGAGAACGCCATAATGGGGATTCCCTGTGGCAGGCTTGACCAGTACGGCTCATCGTACGGCGGCGCGATACTACTCCACACGAGGCCCCCCTACCACGTTGAGGAACTCCCCCTAGGCGCAATTAACCTAGTCATAGCTGACTCCGGCATCAGGCACAGAGTCGCCGATATACACCCGAGGAGACAGGCTGAGATAGAGAGGGGGCTCAGCCAGCTCCTAGAAATGAGCGATCTCCCTCAGAGGCTTAGGGAGTTGCTGGGGAGGAGGTATTGGGAGCCCAGGTGGGAGGAGCTCCGCCTAGAGGAGCTTGAGCCCTACCTGGACAGGGTAGAGGCTAAGGCTGCCGATAGGATAAGATTCACGCTGTTAATGCACCACACAACCCTATTGGCGCTGAAGCTGATAAGGGAGAGATCCTTAAGCGCTAGGGAATTGGAGGAGATCGGCTTGGAGCCCGGTGCTACGTTCATGGAGGCCCTCGGCGCCATACTGAATAAGCAGCACGAGCTGCTGCGAGACCTGTACGAGGTCAGCTTGCCGGAGCTTGAGGCCATTAGGGACGCCATGCTGGAGGCTGGAGCCTACGGGGCGAAGATAAGCGGCGCTGGCCTGGGCGGCGCCCTGATAGCGTTAGTGGATGAAGGGGCTGGCAGTAGGGTCGCAACAGCAGCGCTAGAGGCCGGAGCTAGCAGGGCGTGGATCGTGAGGGTTGATGAAGGGGCTAGGGAGGAGGCGTGGAGGTAAGTTAAGATTTAAGTCTTGCTAGATTAACTTTATTAACGTGAGCGAGGAGGAGGTCGCCCGCGACGAGGCCAGAGTGGAGGAGTACCGGAAGCTCTACACGGGCGTTAGCCTGAAGGCCGCGAGGACAGCAGAACTCAGGACGGGCATAATCCCGGCCGCCCGCTTCGCCGATAAGATGAGGAGAGTAGCGCTGGCCGCCTTTAAGGGGTACGCGCCTAGGGAAGTGATCATAAGGGACGTGGCTGAGTTCAACAAGAAGCTCTACAATATTATAGTGAACCAGCTGAAGTGTGAGAAGGGCGACCTGATAAGGATAATCGTCGACGTCACGTACGATGAAGAGAGCCAGAGGCTGATATTCGGTGAGCCGAAGATAGAGAGATTCGTGCCGGAGAGCCAGATAAGGGCTGAGTACGAGAAGCGAATAAGGGAGTTAGAGGAGGAGAGGAGGAAGCTCGTGAGGGAGCTGGAGGAGGAGAGGAAGAGGGCAGAGAGCCTCAGGAAGAGGCTAAGGGAGCTGCTGAAGGAGCTGGAGGGCCTAGTGGCTGGATAGAGAAAGAGAGAAAAAGAGGGGTTCCTTAGACCCTCCGGGGTGGGGGATGACGTTATTAGTTGTCACCATAGTAGCGGCACTCGTAGTGGCGTTGAGCGCCTATGCACTCCACAGGCGAATTGCGCCCAATCCGCCTAAGAGCCCTGATAAGTTAGCTCCCTACGCGTGTGGTGAATACCTGCCCCCCGAGAGGGTGCCCATCAGGGTGCTGTTCTTCAAGTACGCCTGCCTATTCCTCATACTCGACGTAGTAGCCCTCCTCCTCGCCTTCACGCTGGGCAGCCCCCCACCCCCTCAGCGTGACGTTGTCAAATATCTGGCCCTCACCTACGGGCTGGTAGCTCTGGCGGCGATAGCGCTAGCGGTGACCGAGTAATGGGGTTGTTGGCTAGACTCGTGAGGTGGGCTAGGGGCAGGAGTCCATGGATACTCTTCATCAACACGGGGGCGTGTAACGCGTGTGACATTGAGGTGCTGGCCGCCCTAACGCCCCGCTACGATGTTGAGAGATTCGGCGTCCTGCTGAGGGGGAGCCCGAGGCATGCGGATATCCTGGTGATAACGGGGGCTGTGAGTCGGCAGGTGAGGGATAGGCTCGTGAGGATATACGAGCAAATGCCCGATCCGAAGTTCGTAGTGGCAGTGGGCACCTGCGCCATAAGCGGGGGGGTCTACGATAAGTGTTACAATGTCTATGAAGGGGTTGATAAGGTGCTGCCGGTACACGCGTACGTATCGGGATGCCCCGTGAAGCCTGAGGCGGTAATCAGGGCTATCGACGTGCTGGCTAAGAAGATCATGAGGGGTGAGGTGTGATGAGAGAGGAGGAGATAGTTGAGGAGCTCAAGAAGAAGCTGGGCGGCGTACTAAAGGAAGTCAAGATTCAGAGGGCTAGGAGGGTAACGATAGTGGTGGATCGTGAGCATTACAAGGAGGTGTTGAAGGCATTGAAGGACATGGGGGTGGACTTCCTCGAAGCCATAACGGGGGTGGATGCTGGCGATCACTTTGAGGTTATAGCGCACGTGGGGAGGGATATCTCGGTGGCTGTAAAAGCGCTAGTGCCTAAGGACGATCCCAGGGTGGACAGCGTCGTGGACATCTTCAGGGGAGCTGAGCTCTACGAGAGAGAGGCGTGGGAGATGCTGGGCATCGTCTTTGAGGGGAACCCGCGGCTGAGGAGGGCCTTCCTCCCAGAGGATTGGCCAGAGGGGGTTTACCCGCTTAGGAAGGATTACAGGCCTGAGCACCCCAAGCCGCTGAGGTGATGCCATGGCCTTCTACCTCCCAGTCGGGCCTCAGCACCCGATTCACCCAGAGGCTATCCTGCTTAAATTCAAGGTTGAGGGCGAGCAGGTGGTGGACGTCGATATCGACGCCAGCTACGTCCACAGGGGCATCGAGAAGGCATTGGAGTACAAGACGTACACGCAGGGACTGTACCTGATTGAGAGGATATGCGGTATATGCAATGTAGCCCACTCGACGTGCTACGTGATAAACATCGAGGAGCTGATAGGTAAGGAGGCGCCGCCTAGAGCTCAGTACCTGAGGCTAATACTCGAAGAGCTGGCTAGGATCCACTCTCACCTACTCTGGCTGGGGCTCGCGGCCCACCTGATAGGCTTCGAGTCTCTCTTCATGCTCATCTTCAGGGATAGGGAGCTCGTGATGGATCTCATAGAGGCCATGACTGGCAATAGAGTGGTGACCGCGTACAACGTGATAGGAGGTGTCCGGAGGGACTTGGACGACGCGCTCGCTCATAAGATTAGGGAGGCACTAGAGAGAGTGAGGGAGAGGACTAGGTACTACAGGAAGGTGTTAATGGAGGACCCGACGGTCAGGGCTAGGACCGTCGACGTGGGATACCTCAGCACGAGCGAGGCTAGGGAGCTGCTAGCAGTCGGGCCCGTGGCTAGGGCCTCTAACGTCAAGTACGACGTGAGGGCTGATGACCCGTACATAGCGCATGACGAGGTGCCGTTCAACGTCGTTGTCTACGACACGTGTGACGTGTGGGGGAGGGTGATGGTCAGGGTGGACGAGGTCCTCGAAGCTATAGACATGATACTCTACGCCCTGGATCACATGCCATCAGGGGATTTCAGGATTAAGGTGCCCCCGATATTCAGGGCCCCACCAGGTGAGAACGTGGCTAGGGTTGAGGCCCCCCGCGGCGAGCTCCTCCACTACGTGAGGTCGGATGGGAGCGACAAGCCTTACAGGTATAAGGTCAGGACGCCTACTCTGGCGAACTTGATGGCGACTATGCAAATGCTTAAATCGAGGGGGGATAGGGTCGTCTACGTTGCGGATATACCCATAATATTCGGCAGCATAGACCCGTGTATATGCTGTACGGCTAGAGTGTTGATAGTAGATGAGAGGGGTAGGGTGATCGAGACGACAACTGATGAGCTGGCCAGGATGAAGAGGTGGTGAGGAGTGTGGTGGAAGGAGGTGTTGGAGGCTCTGCTGTACCCCGGCGTCCTCTACCTCTCCCTAATAGCGCTACTATTCGAGTGGATAGACAGGAAGCTGGTAGCAAGGCTGCAGAACAGGGTGGGGCCGTACTACGCTGGCCCTCACGGGATACTCCAGCCCCTAGCCGACTTCCTGAAGCTCCTCTCGAAGGAGGACATCGTGCCCGAGGGGACTGACAGGCTGCTATTCGCGGCATGCCCAGTACTAGCGCTGGTCATAACCCTGACGGCAGCTGCATTCCTCCCCCTAGCCGCCCCCCGCGGTCTCGTGTCCTTCGACGGCGATCTCGTGGTTGTAGTCTCGCTCCTAACCCTCTACGCCCTAATAGTCTACGCGTCGGGCATTGCCCCCCCGAGCAGGTACTCGCTAATAGGAGCTGAGAGGGCTGTGCTCATGTTGATAGGCTTCGAGATACCCCTCATGCTCTCGTGCCTGAGCGTGGCCCTAGCCGCTGGGAGCCTCAGGATAAGCGACATAGTCGCGCGCCAGGTCGAGCGGTGGTACGTGCTGGGGCCCCACGCGGTGGCGTTCATAATATACCTCATAGCTTCCCAGGCGGAGCTTGAGCGTGTGCCCTTCGACATACCCGAGGCCGAGACGGAGATAGTAGCTGGGTGGCAGGTCGAGTACGCTAGCTGGAGGCTTGCCCTCTTCAGGCTGTCAAGGGACGTCGAGATGGTGTTGCTCTCGGGCCTGGCGGCAGCCCTGTTCCTCGGGGGGCCGCTGGGACCCGCGCCACCTAGCTTAGGCTGGCTGCTCCCTCCAATCTACTTCCTCCTAAAGTCGGCGTTCGTGTTAGCCCTCCTCTCGGTGCTTAGGGCCTCCTTCGCCAGGATTCGGGTTGACCAGTTCATAGCCTTCTGCTGGCGCTACCTGATTCCCGCATCCCTTGCATACTTACTGGCGGTGGTGTGGGTGATGTGATGTGAGCCTGATCCCGGACGTGTTGGGGAACCTGTTCAGGAGGAGGGCGACAGTAATGTACCCTGAGGAGCGCAGAGAGCCTCCCGAGAGCCTCAGGGG
>Ga0180301_10002518_pt1 | contig 14382 bp, 12 predicted proteins | sample GuaBasSediGuay16_FD_121797 | JGI IMG/M metagenome (GOLD analysis project Ga0180301, IMG submission 121797) | Subseafloor sediment microbial communities from Guaymas Basin, Gulf of California, Mexico - Guay16, Core 4569-2, 12-15 cm | ecosystem: Environmental > Aquatic > Marine > Hydrothermal...
ATGAGTATTGCGCGTCAGGCCCTTGAGGTTGAGAAGGTCAAGAAGTCTGAAAGTGGCATGATTGTTGATCCCATCACGGTGGAGCCAGAGCAGAAGCTCCATGAGGTACTAGAAATTATGAGAAGATACAGGATCTCCGGCGTCCCTGTGGTCAAAGGAGGCAACCTAGTGGGCATCATTACCAACAGGGATCTGAGATTTGAGACAGACCTGGACCAAAAGGTCGAGGCTGTGATGACCAAGGATAATTTGGCCACTGCAAAGGTGGGGATTACACTGGAGGAATCCAAGGCCATTCTCCATGCCCGACGAATAGAAAAACTACTGGTGGTGGACGATGATGGAAAGCTCAAGGGGCTCATTACCATTAAGGATATTGAGAAGATAAAGAAATACCCAAATTCCTGCAAGGACGAGTTGGGGCGTTTGCGGGTTGGAGCTGCTGTGGGGATAGGGCCAGACCTTGAGGAAAGGATCGCTGCATTATATGAGGCGGATGTGGATGTGGTGGTGGTGGATACGGCCCATGGCCATTCCCACGGGGTAATCAAGGCCGTGGAGAAGATCAAGGCGAACTACCCTGATCTGGAGTGCGTGGCAGGCAATGTGGCTACTGCCGAGGGGACGCGGGCCCTTATCAAGGCCGGAGCAGATGCGGTGAAAGTAGGAGTTGGCCCGGGCTCTATATGCACCACACGTGTAGTGGCAGGTGTGGGGGTGCCACAGATGACAGCCATTATGGACTGCGCAGAAGAGGCGCAGAAATGGGATGTCCCCATTATTGCAGATGGAGGTATTAAATATTCAGGTGATATTACAAAGGCCATCGCAGGGGGAGCAAGTACGGTGATGATAGGGAGCCTGTTTGCCGGTACAGAAGAAAGCCCAGGGGAGACAGTGCTTTTTCAAGGTAGGACCTATAAGGTTTACCGTGGCATGGGTTCCTTGGAGGCTATGAAAGAAGGTAGCAGGGATCGTTATTTCCAGGTAGAGGCCAATACTGAGGAGAAGCTTGTGCCAGAGGGGATAGTGGGCCGCGTGCCCTATCGTGGCCCCCTTGCGGATACCCTTTACCAATTGATAGGGGGGCTTCGGGCAGGAATGGGATATCTAGGATGCGCCAATATCCAAGAGCTTCAGACAAAACCCCAATTCATGCGAATCTCAAGCGCGGGACTACGGGAAAGTCACGTCCATGACGTGATAATCACCAAAGAGGCGCCCAATTACTGGATGGATTGAAACCTGTTTTGTCCTAAGTACCTTTCTTTTGGAGCGAAATCGTGAATTAAAATCACTAACGGTTTTTCTAGGTTCCTGCCACACTTCATAGGCGGATTTACCCACCTAAGGTTTGTGGCAGGTTAAGGTGAGGAGCATATGACCGCAAGCCTGTACAAACATAAGATCTTGATCCTTGATTTTGGCTCCCAGTATACCCAATTGATCGCTAGGAGGATTCGGGAGGCCCAGGTTTACTGCGAGATCCACCCTTATAATTTGGGCCTGGAAAAGATTAAGAAGTTTTCTCCAAAGGGGATAGTGCTGTCTGGAGGGCCTCTGAGTGTTTACGACACCAACGCCCCCATGCCCGAGGAGGGCGTTTTGGATTTGGGAATACCACTCCTTGGGATTTGTTATGGAATGCAGGTCTTGACACATGCCCTTGGGGGTGTGGTGGCACGTTCTGTGGATCGGGAATACGGCCATGCGGTGATCACTATACTGGACGATACTGACCTGTTTCATGGGTTAGGCCAGAAAGGGGGAGAGGTGGTATGGATGAGTCATGGGGATCGCATTGAAAAGATACCCCCTGGCTTCACGGTATTGGCCCAAAGCAAGAACAGCCCCATAGCAGCCATGGCTGATCGAAGCCGAAAGTTCTATGGTGTCCAGTTTCATCCCGAAGTAGCCCATACGCCCCAGGGCTCAAAGATTCTCAGTAACTTCCTCTTTGAGATATGCGGCTGTGAACCTTCATGGACCATGGCCTCCTTTGTCCGTCGAACAATAAAGAGTCTCCGGGAACAGATAGGTGAGGAAAGGGTAATCTGTGGCATCTCTGGAGGGGTGGACTCCTCGGTTACAGCCGTGCTTTTGCACAAGGCAGTGGGCAGGCAACTTTCCTGTATCTTTGTGGACAATGGTCTGCTTCGTCGCGGAGAGACCCAAGAGGTGATGGAGCTTTTTGGTAAGCGATACGGGATGGATCTTCATCTGGTGGATGCCTCGGAGCATTTTTTGAAACACCTCAAAGGGGTAACAGATCCTGAACAAAAGAGAAAGATCATTGGGCGGGAGTTTATCCGGGTATTTGAAAACAAGGCAAAGGAACTGGGAGAGGTTGCCTACCTAGCCCAAGGAACACTCTACCCGGATGTAATTGAAAGTGTCTCATTCAAAGGGCCGTCTGCCACCATCAAGAGCCATCATAATGTGGGCGGGCTGCCCTCTGTAATGAAATTGAAACTGGTTGAGCCCCTGCGGGAGTTGTTCAAAGACGAAGTTCGCCAGGTAGGAACGGAGTTGGGGCTCCCAAGAGAGCTTGTCATGAGACAGCCTTTTCCAGGCCCTGGCCTGGCCGTGAGGATTTTGGGAGAGATAACGCCTGAGCGGCTTGAGATTCTCCGGGCAGCAGACGTGATCGTGCTGGATGAGATAAGGGGGGCCGGGTTGTATGAAAAGGTGTGGCAGGCCTTTGCGGTGCTTTTACCCATAAAGACTGTGGGTGTGATGGGAGATGAGCGAACCTATGAGAATGTCATTGCTGTAAGGATTGTGGACAGCCTGGATGCCATGACAGCCGATTGGACCAGGGTTCCTTATGAGGTTTTGGCCCGCATTTCAAACCGGATCATCAACAGTGTCAAAGGAGTCAACCGGGTCGTCTATGATATTTCATCCAAACCGCCCAGTACCATTGAATGGGAGTAAGGGTTTTTTTGAGCTGTTAAGGGATAGGAGAAGGCGATTAAACCTGTTGAACCTTGGAGGAAGTAAAGGCACGCTTAAACCTATAAATCACGCCCTCGTAAAATTCCCCAATCAGGAGACGGCGGTTGGTAAGAATAGCAGAGTAGAACGGGAGGATGCATCCACAGCGGGAGCAGTCTGCCAGTGGCCCCAGTTGACACGGATTTTTGGGTCGTCCCATTGGATCCCAGCTAAACCCGATTCTCCGGAAAGGGCAGTTGTTTGTTATGGTTGGAGCCATATCAGATTTCATCAATCGATAAGCTCTGTCTGTGAACCAGATGAAGTCACCGTAGCTCTTTCTGAGAGACATTAATTGATCAATAATCCTATCCCGTTCATCCCAATCAAGCCATAGTTCGGACCCCTCTCCCTTCATTGGGGTGTAGAACTCAAAGGCAACTCCCTTTACAGAAGTCTTTGACCACTCATCAAGCATCTGTTCGATGCATGGGTAGTTGATCCGGGTAATACAACAGGAAATAACCACATCAAGGCCGGGTCTGTTCACATTTTGCTTGATCTTGTCATAGAATCCTTGTGGGGCACCTGTCATGCGATAATAATACTGTTCGGTTCCATGGACAGATACGGAAAAGCACACATCAGGCCAATCGGGTAAAGGGATGGTTCCATTTGTGAAAATGACATTGGTTTTAAAGTAATTCTTCCCCTTTTCCACCAGGTCCTTTCTAAGGAGTGGTTCGCCGCCCAGCCATCCGCATATGAGAAAGGGGAAGCGGTTTTGTTTCAAATGGTTGAACCGATCCATCCATTGCTCCACAGACAGCTCTTGTTGATAATGTTGTTTGTGGAAATAGCAGTGCTTGCAGGAGAGGTTGCAGCGGTAGGTAACATCAATGCCGCCGATGGTATTAGGAGGGGGGCCAAAGAGACCAATCCGGAGATAATCGGAAACTCTCCAGGTATTTCGATCTTCAGACATGGCCGGGGCCCTCAAGGGGGAGCTGATTCCATTAATCAGGTTGTTCAGTTTTTGGACACCGATAACCGTTTGAATAAAATATTATAGCACTAAATCGCTAATGTGGGTAAAAAATTGGGGGCACAGAGATTAGAATGCGCCCCGGATTTTATACGCAACCGAACTGTGGAATAAGTGTAATACCACGCCGCGGCAATACGAAATAGACTAAATAGACAATACGAACGAAATAGACAAATTTATGGAGAGAAGTTATAGAAAAAGGGTGCGCTCTAAGGGATTGGTTTCCTTTCAGGTGTGCATAAAGCAGACAGATCTATGGGTGAGTGCCGAAAGAAACCTGGAGCGGGAGACCAGAGATTTGGTGCTTGATGCCAGAAATCAGCTTGAGACCTACATCAAAGGTCATGCTTCCTTTATAAGCACACTGTCTCCCTGGCCCAAAGACCCACTTGCACCTCCAATGGTAAAAGAGATGATCAAGGCATCCAGGGAGCTGTCTGTTGGGCCTATGGCTTGCGTGGCAGGGGCAATTGCGCAAAAGGTAGGGGAAGGCTTGTTGCAGTGGAGCCGTGAGGTGGTGGTGGAAAATGGCGGTGACATTTACCTTTTTGCCATGCGGCCCATCACAGTGGCCCTGTATGCTGGTGCTTCTTCATTGGGAAACAAATTGGGCCTCCGATTAAGCCCAGAGTTCATGCCTCTGGGTGTGTGTTCCTCTTCCGCATCCATTGGCCATTCCTTTAGTGCAGGTAGGGCTGATCTGGTGACAGTCCTTTCCCCATCTGCCTGTTATGCCGACGGCGCGGCCACCGCTATCTGCAACATGATCAGGACAAGGAAGGATCTCCAAAGGCTCGAAGAACTGGTTTTTCAATTCAGGGGGATCATAGGGGTGGTGGCCATCTTGGGCGAGACCATGGCCTGCTGGGGGAATATAGAACTGGTTAAGTTATAAAAAATGATTTCGTTGAACAGTTTTAATAATTTCAATCGGTTAGCAATATTGATGACGATTTTCAAATTTAGGTTGCCGCTTTGGTTATCATGGTCCCGGGAACGGCACATTCTCTTCGCTACGTTCACTGCGGATTTTGGATAAGCTTGAAGGGTTATGAAAGAAAAGTCAATTTTGGACAAAAGTGATGGGATATACCCTCAAAGTTCGTAGAGCGTGTCGTCTACCTGAGGAGGGGTGGTTTTTCGCCGGCCGCCGCCCTTTTTTTCTTGAAATTGAAAAGGATCTTCTTCCTCCAGGATGTCTCCCATTTCCTCTTCGATCTGCTCTGGGTCCTCACCTGCCTCCATCCTTCTAAGGGCCTCTTCCATACCAGGGCCCAGCTTTAGCCCCGTCATATCTGTGAGCTTTCTCATGAGATTTGCAGCCTGTCGAGGGTCATCTTCGTCCATGTGGTCTGCTTCCCGGGCCAACAGGTTCATGGCCTTCTCCATTTTTGCCTCGTCCAGATCAGGGATTGGCATATCTTCGTCAGAATCAGTATCACCCCGGTTCTTGACGGTCGCAAAAACAGACATCCATCGCTCAAGCTTGACCTTCCCACATTTTGGGCACAGGGGTCTTTTTTCAGTATTGATTGACCTTGAAAAAAAATTGAATATGCGATGGCATTCCGAGCAATAGAACTCATAGATGGGCATGGCCACTTCCTTTCTGCCTGTGAAATGATGTTACAATTGGAAAAGTTCCATACGGTCGCACATTTCATTGCCAGGTCTAACGCTTAGCTATATAGTTGAAATACAAAAGAATTTATTGCCTGTCAACCGTTTTTAAGCCCGGAATAGAATTGGCCTTGTCTTTTTTCAAGAGCTTGGTATACTCCTAGCCCAATATTTTTGGTAAAGGCACGGGGCAGTGAAATGGCCTTCCGGATCGGTGTTATTTCAGATACGCATCTTCATAGGGTCACCAAGGAATTTGAGCGGTTATATGAGGAGTACCTAGCAGATAAAGATCTCATTGTTCACGCTGGAGATATTGTTTCTATGGATGTGGTGGAGTTTTTGTCCAGGAAGCCGCTCAAGGTTGTTTCAGGGAATATGGATCCCGTGGAGGTCAGGAAGAGGCTTCCCTCGAAGGAAGTTATAGAAATAGAGGGATTCAGAATAGGGCTTATCCACGGATGGGGTGCGGCTGCAGACCTTGAAAGACGTGTGCTCAATGAGTTCCGAAATGTTGATGTGATCATCTACGGCCATTCCCATTATCCATTCAATGAGGTAATGGAGGGTGTATTGATGTTTAATCCGGGCACGGCGACCGGTTATGCCTCTGCAGGATTTCATTCTCTAGGAATCTTGGACGTGGAAGATACGGTTAAGGGAGAGATTATCAAGTTGTGAGGTCAGAAGCATGAAGGTACTTTGGGCTCCTTGGAGGATGGAGTATATCCTATCTGATCAAAAGGAGGGGGAATGTATCTTTTGCCCAGGTGAAGACAGGAGTCGAGATGCAGAGCGGCTCATACTTTACGTGGGTGAGAAAAGCATGGTGATTATGAATAGATACCCCTACAACAATGGGCACCTCCTGGTTGCACCAGTGAGGCATGTGGCTTCGTTGGACCAATTATCCTCTGAGGAAATGCTGGATCTGTTGATGACCGTCCGGAGGGCCATTGATGTGCTAAAGGAGGAAATGGGCCCTGAGGGATTCAATGTGGGCTTGAACCTTGGCAGGGTAGCGGGCGCTGGGGTGGAAGCACATATGCATTTTCATATCGTCCCTAGGTGGAACGGTGATACTAACTACATGACCGTATTGGGTGAGGTGAGGGTGATCCCTGAGCATTTACAACAAACATATAGGAAACTGTTGAAACGGTTTAAAGGTATAGACGATTAGGGGAGGTGAGGCATGAAATATCTCAAAGGTATAGGTGTGATTCTATTTTTGCTTTTCGTGGTGATTGTGGCTGTTCAAAACAATGCCCCCATGTCCACTACAGTGAGGTTTCATATTAATCTCCTCTTTTGGCAACATGAGACCCCAGACATGTCCATATATCTGGTTACTATTATCGCATTCTTGTTGGGAGTGTTCTTTACAGGCCTATATGGTATTGGGGAACGTTTTCGTCTGAAGCGTCAGATAAAGAGCCTTTCCAAAGAGATTAGGGAAAAGGATAAGGAATTGAACTCATTACGCAACCTGCCTGTCACCTCCGAGGAGATGAGGGATGCAGAGGTCTCTGAGATGAGCTGAAGGCTTATCCCTGTACGAAATGACTCATATGACAGATTTTAACTCTCAAGAAGCAGATTGTCTTTTCGCATATCCTACCGGCCTTTTCCCCAGCACTCCATTGTATCCGGCAGAAGGAGGCCATTCATGTGGCAGTCCTTTTTGCAATCACTTTTGAATGGTGAATATTATACGCTGCTTGCCGCCTCTTGTGCCCTTTTTCTGTTGGGGCTTTGGGTGGGCAAATGGTGGGCTGGCATGAGGGCTGGTGGCCGTAAAAGCAGGCGAGGTAAAGGTGACGAGGCCTTTATCAAGGGAATTCACTATATTTTGTCCGATGATCGAGATCATGCGATTGAAGAACTTACAAAATACGTGCAAATGGATTCCGAAACAGTGGAGACCTATGTGGCCTTGGGGAATCTTTATCGCTCAAAGGGTGACATTGAAAGGGCAATACGCATTCGCCAAAGCATTATTTTAAGGCCCAATATCGATAAGGAAATCAGGTTAAGGGCCCTGTTTGATCTAGGCTTGGATTACAAGAAGGGGGGACTGCTGAATCGTGCCCTGCATACCTTTTTGGAGGTTTCCAAGAAAAACCCATCTGATGTGCAGACACTACAAGAGATTGAGAGGATATATGAAGAATTGAGAGAGTGGGAAAAGGCCTATGAGACACGCAAGAAGATCGCAAGATTACAAAAAGGTGATCACGCCCATATCTTGGCACATCACTTGGTGGAGATGGGAAAGGTAAGCCAAAAAGAGGGCAACCTTTCAAAGGCCAGGATATGGTTTAAGAAGGCCATAAATACCCATAGGGAATGTGTGGATGCATATTTACATCTTGGTGATCTTTATGCAATGAAACAGGAATATAAGAAGGCCATTTCCGCATGGAAAAGGATTGCCATTGTGGCCCCTCGTTATACCTTTTTGGCATATAATCGACTCGAGGAAACCTATTCAAAGATGAAAAATCGCAGGTTAGTTGAGGAGTTTTTGAGGGAATCGGCCCAAGTCAATGGAGATGCCTTTACTCACCTTGCCCTTTCTCGATTCCTGTTTACAGACGGAGATGTGGAGGGTGCATTACGTGAGCTTCAAAATGCCCTGGAGCGCACCCCGCACCTTTGGGAAGCGAGGAAGTTTCAAGGAGAGATCCTTCTCCACTCTGGCAGGCAGGAGGAGGCCTTGGAGGCCTATGAGGAGCTTATCGCCCATTTGGACATTCCCTCTCTTAGGTTTCAGTGCACGACATGCGGATTTGAGGCCAATGAGTTACATTGGCAATGCCCAAAATGCAGGACCTGGGATTCCATGGCTCCCTTGGGTGAAATGATATAATTAAGTATAGATCGTAGCACCAATGGGAGCCTGAAAAATATAAATCCACTAGGATCCAAAATAGACACTGAGGTGAAGGTTTAACGTATGGCCCAGATAACACCCATGTTAAGGCAGTATCTTGGGATCAAGCAGGAATACCCTGATGCGATCCTCTTCTTTCGCATGGGTGATTTTTATGAGATGTTTTTTGAAGATGCCCGAATTGCTTCCAAGATCCTCGGTATTGCCCTGACTTCCAGGGGAACCTTTAACGGGGAGAAGGTCCCCATGTGTGGCATTCCTCATCATGCCTCCAAATCATATATCGCCAGATTGGTGGCAGAAGGCAAAAAGGTAGCCATATGCGAACAGGTCGAAGACCCCAAGCAGAGCAAAGGGATTGTGAAGCGGGATGTGGTACGAATTGTGACCCCAGGCTCCTTGTTAGAGGAAAGGGAACTAAATGAGAAGGACAACCTATACATGGCCAGTGTGGCTAAGGCGTCTTCCTGCTATGGGTTGGCCCATATGGACCTGTCCACCGGAGAATTTCGGGTAACAGAAGTCTCTGAATGGGAGGAGATCGTGGATGAGCTGGGTCGCATCAATCCTGCAGAATTACTCCTCCTGGAAAGGGACGGGCTCCAGAGCAAGGAAGAGCTATCTGAATTCCGACTGGAGATCCTTGACAGATCTTCTTTTAAGCCGGCCAAGGCAGAGGCCGTGCTGAAGGATCAATTGGGGACCACGTCGCTTGCGTCCTTCGGTATTGAAGAAATGAAAGCCGGTGTGGTGGCCGCAGGCGCCATTGTATCTTATTTGCAAAAGACACAAAAAACAAATCCAGAGCACATAAGGGAAGTGGTGCCTTACCGGCCTGGTGAGTATATGTTTCTGGACCAGGCTACCTCCACGAACCTGGAGCTTTTTAGGACCATCAGGAGGCGCTCCGAGGAAGGAACGCTCTTTCATATTCTGGATAGAACGCTTACGCCCATGGGCAGTCGCCTACTCAAAAAATGGATTGCCTATCCCCTTGTAAACCTTAAAACCATAAGGGGACGGCTCGCTGCGGTATCGGATTTCAAGGAGGACCTTCTCTTGAGAGAGGGGGTTCGAAAGGATCTGGACCAGATCTACGATTTAGAGCGGCTCAATGGGCGGGTGGCCCTTGGCAGGGCCACACCCAGGGACCTGATTGCACTGCGAAATTCCATAGAGCATCTTCCCTCTATCAAGGCCCATCTCAAGGGCTCTGCCAGCTCACTCCTTTGTGATATTGCCGAGGCATTGGACACCTTGGATGATGTTTACAGGTGGATTAAGGAGGGTATTCGGGATGATGCCCCAGTCACACTCAAGGAAGGAGGGGTGATAAGGGAGGGCTATGATGAAGAACTGGACAAGTTGATCCAACTGACCCGAGGAGGCAAAGACTGGATTGCACAATTTGTAAGGGAGGAGCAAGCACGGACCGGCATACAGAACCTAAAGGTGGGCTACAATAAGGTCTTTGGATATTATATAGAGGTCTCAAAGGCGAATCTGAAAGCAGTGCCTACCCACTATATCAGGAAGCAGACACTGGTCAATGGCGAGCGATTTATCACCGAAGACCTGAAGAATATGGAAGATCAGATCCTGAGCGCAGAGGAAAGGCGGGTGGCGCTTGAACAGGAATTATTTGAGCGCATCAGGAGGAGGATTGCTGCGGAAAACAGGCGGATCAAAGAAACAGCGGCCTTAATAGCTCAAGTGGATGTCCTGGCTGCCTTGGCTGAAGTGGCTGAGCTTTATGGTTACACGTGTCCTGATATAGATGAGAGTAGAGAGATTGAAATCAAAGAGGGAAGACATCCTGTCATCGAGCAGGCGCTGAAAGAAGAGAATTTCGTGCCAAATGACATCCTGCTGGATGACAAGGAGCAGGAGATGCTCATTATTACGGGTCCCAATATGGCGGGAAAATCCACCATACTGCGCCAGGTGGCCCTTATTGTGTTAATGGCCCAGATTGGCAGCTTTGTACCAGCGGCCAAGGCACGAATAGGCCTTGTGGATAGGATATTCAGTCGAGTGGGGGCCTCTGATGACCTGGCAAAGGGTCGGAGCACATTTATGGTGGAAATGAATGAAACTGCCTCTATCCTCCGCAACGCCACCCCCAGAAGCCTTGTCATCCTGGACGAAATAGGTAGGGGTACCAGTACCTACGACGGGCTCAGTATTGCCTGGGCTGTTGCTGAGGCCTTACATGATCTGGAAGGGGTAGGGGTTAGAACACTGTTTGCCACACACTACCATGAATTAACCGAACTGGTGACCACCAAGGAGAGGGTAAAGAATTTCAATGTGGCAGTGAAGAAATGGCAAGACAAGATCATCTTTTTGAGGAAACTGGTCCCTGGCGGTACCAGTCGGAGTTATGGTATTGAAGTGGCACGCCTGGCTGGAATACCAGAGGCTGTGATCCAGCGGGCCGGAGAGATTTTGGAAAACCTGGAAGGCCAAGACATGGACGAGGCAGGAAGGCCTAAAATAGCCCGTTCCAAGCTTCCTGGTTCAACACAAGCGGTGCAACTGAACCTATTTGGCATACATGATAATCGTTTGGCTAGATGGATAAAAGAGCTGAACATTTCCAGAATGACACCCTTGGAAGCACTGGTGGAATTGGACAAGATGAAAAAGTTCGTTGATGAACAGGGAACCTGAGATAGAATGAGAGAGTACGGCTGCCAAGGTACAACAAGGCATTTCATCTATGGGCTTATTGCCCTGATCTTCATTGTATGGTTTTGCCCCCTAAAGAGTGGCCTTGCGATCAACAAGAGCCAAAAGAATGCTGCCCTTTATCTAAAAAAGGCGGATCGTTGCCGTACCCTATTGCTTCGTTCTTCAAAACGTAAGAAATACCGCCATTATTGGTTGAACTGTATAAGGCGGTACGAGCGCATAGCCAGCTCTTATCCCGATTCAAAAGAGGCCCCCATTGCCCTTTACCGAGCAGGTCGCCTATATACTTCCCTCTACAAGTTCTCGGGCCTGGAAAGGGATCTGGAGCATGCGTTGTCCTTATATCAACGCGTGGTGGAAAAATACGCCCACCATAGCGTAGCAGATGACGCCCAATATCGCATTGGCGAGATCTACTACAAGTATAAGAAAGACCCGGCCAAGGCCTATGTGGAATTTCTTAAAGTGGATATTAAGTTCCCCTCGGGTGACTGCCGTCCTAAGGCCAGAAAGATGCTGGATCGCCTGGCCGTCAAGCTGAGGAAAAAGGATGTTATAAGGGAAACGAGCGGGGCAAAGGAAGGGGCATCCAAGGTCCTAGGGAACGTAAAGGATATACGCCACTGGTCAACGCCCAACTACACAAGGGTGGTCATTGATTTGGACCGACCAGTGAAGTATGAACACCACTTACTCCGTCAAGATCCCCGATCCAAAAAGCCAAAGAGGATATACATTGATCTTAAGGGCGCGCGGGTCAGCTCAGACATTGACAGCCAGATTCCCATAAAAGACGGCCTCCTTCACCGGGCAAGGGCAGCACAGTACCAAGACCGGATAGTGCGTGTGGTTTTGGACCTGGAAAGCATTGGGGGTTACAAGGTCTTCCATCTCTATGACCCGTTCCGCATCGTGGTGGATGTAAAACGCTCCCCAGCTAAAGAAGAAAAAATCCTTACTTCGCCCAAACTCACAACAAAGAGACGGGTCAGAAAAGGGATCAGAAAGGCCAAGGCCCCTGACAAGGCAGTGACACTTGCGAGGCAGCTCGGCCTGAATGTGAACCGAATTGTTATTGACCCAGGCCATGGAGGCAAGGACCCGGGTTGCTACCTAGGCAGAGGGATCAAGGAAAAGGATATTGTTTTGAGACTGGCCAAGATCCTGGCCAAGAAGATAAGGAAAAGGTTGGGCTGTGAAGTAATCCTTACAAGGACAAAAGACATCTTTCTGCCTCTTGAAAGAAGGACTGCCATTGCAAATATAAATAAGGCCGATCTCTTTATCTCCCTCCATGTCAATGCACACAGAAAGCGCTGGGTCTCTGGTATTGAGACCTATTATCTAAATATGGCTACTGATGAACGCGCTGTACTCGTGGCTGCGAGGGAGAATGCTACCACCCAGAAAAACATCAGTGACCTTCAGGCCATTTTAAATGATCTGCTACTGAATACCAAGATCCACGAATCCAGCCGGCTGGCTTATGAGATTCAAAAGGGTATGGTCTCAGAACTCAAAAAGAGATATCGCCACATACGGAGCTTGGGAGTGAAACAGGCACCTTTCTATGTTCTCATTGGGGCTCAGATGCCTTCTGTGTTAATCGAAACAGGATTTCTAACTAATCCTACTGAAAGAAGAAGGCTTCTTAATACAGTCTATGAAGACCGGCTCGCAGAAGGAATTTGTAAGGGCATTAAACGGTATATAGACAGTATCAATTTGGTTTATCAAGGCGGGTAGGCCTTTTTTAGGCCCTTGCCGCTTGAGCGGTTTCAGTTGCCTTTTCGTCGGATGATTGCCGGGTCTTCATCCTCAAGTAGGCATCTATAAACGGATCAATATCTCCGTCCATAACCCTTTCAAGGTCTCCGATTTCCACACCTGTCCGGTGGTCTTTGACAAGCCTGTAGGGATTGAACACATAGGAGCGGATTTGACTTCCCCATGCTATTTCTTTCTGGGATTGATGCATTTCCTGTTTCTTTGCCTCTAATTTTTTCTTCTCCAACTCATAAAGCTTTGCCTTTAGGACCTTCATGGCCAGGTCCTTGTTCCGGTGTTGGGACTTTTCATTTTGACATTGTACCACGATTCCGGTGGGAAGATGCGTGATACGTACTGCAGAGCTGGTCTTATTTACATGTTGGCCACCGGGGCCACTGGCCCGAAAGGTGTCAATACGGAGATCCTTTTCGTCTATTTCAATCTTTATGTCCGTATCAACTTCGGGAAGTACGGATACAGAGGCAAAGGATGTATGTCTTCTCCCTGTTGCATCAAAGGGAGAAATGCGAACCATCCGGTGAATGCCATGCTCTGATTTCAACAGACCATAGGCATAAGGACCTGATACAGTAAACGTCACATTCTTAATACCGGCTTCCTCGCCTGCCAGAAAGTCGATAACGCTAGTCTTCATGCCCTTGTCTTCTGCCCACCGGGTGTACATACGAAAAAGCATCTCCACCCAGTCCTGGGCCTCGGTCCCTCCTGCGCCCGCATTTATGGCCACAATGGCATTGCGATGGTCATCTGGCTCCCCCAGAAGAGACTGGGTTTCTAGGATATTGATTTCTTTTTCCAGCCTTTGAACTTCCTTGTAGACCTCCCTTAGCGTTTCCTCGTCGTTCTCTTCCCAGGCCATATCAGCGAGGATCTTCGCCTCTTCCACTTGGGACTTGTATTTTTCCCAGCCTTCAATTTTTTCCTGAAGTGTGGCGCGTTTTTGACTGATTCGCGAGGTTTCCTCTTGGTCCTTCTGCCAAAAGGAGGGTTCTGCCATGACCTTTTCTATCTTGGCAAGTTCTGTTTTCAGGCCGTCAATGTCAAAGATGCCCTCGCAGGGATTCAAGTTGACCAATCAGCCGGTCTATTCTCTCCACCATTTCTTCATAAATCATGCTTATTACCTCCTATATGCATTACCCTATGTACCCTAGGCCCTTTGTCGTCTGTCGCTTCAGAAATACGTTTCCTTATCTAATCGGATACATTGAATAAGAACAAAAGTAACTCCTACTATTAAAAATAGACTAAAGTAAGCATAAAGACAATCCCTTATTTTAGATTCCTTCTCCTAAACAAGAGTGAGAGGATCAATGCCATAAGAGAAATTAGGATTGAGCCCTTAGCAAAGATATCCCCATAACGGGTATATGGGGTAGGATGAAAGGCACTAGGG
>Ga0180301_10002520_pt1 | contig 14378 bp, 12 predicted proteins | sample GuaBasSediGuay16_FD_121797 | JGI IMG/M metagenome (GOLD analysis project Ga0180301, IMG submission 121797) | Subseafloor sediment microbial communities from Guaymas Basin, Gulf of California, Mexico - Guay16, Core 4569-2, 12-15 cm | ecosystem: Environmental > Aquatic > Marine > Hydrothermal...
CATTAAGAACTAATAGCCACCTACTGGTTATTGCCTGCTTTAGTGTTTTATTCATCGGTAACAGCCTCCTTTTTTAAACATTCCTATTATAAAAACTGTTACCGAAATTGTGAAGAACTACACTTAGGGCGGATAGCACATACAAATCCCATCGTCCCCGCCACCTTTAAGATTTTTTTCTTACCTAATCCGAATTTTAACCCAAAGCCATTCCGCCATAGGCGGATCTGCCTCTGGCAGAAAAATCAGGAATATTTTACCCCAACGAATTTTTTTATTGCAATGTATGCGGATATAGGGAGCTATGTAAGAGGTGGTGAACCTTTGCCCTTCCAGAATTCAATTGAAGTAAGATTAGAGCAATGTTATAATATGTAACAAAACGAAGCCGTTATGAAAAAGAAAAAATTCATAGAGACCTATACTGTAGAAGAAGTAGCCGAAGCCCTTAAACTTCATCCCTACACAGTCCGCCGTCTCTGCCGGGAAGGCAAAATCCCCGCGTTTAAATTTGGAGGACAATGGAGGTTTGATATTAGAGAAATAGAAGAATGGAAAAAGCACCAACAATCTTATAATAAAACCTTAAAAAAGTAGATAATATGGCGAGGGAATCTAATAAGCCCCATTATTTGGGTCATAGAAAAAGATTAAGAGAGAAGTTTGAAAGATTTGGTTTAGAAGCATTGCAGGATTATGAGATTATTGAGTTATTACTGACTTTTTCGCTTCCTCGTAAAGACACAAAACCCATAGCCAAACAATTACTTAATAAATTTGGTTCTATAAAAGGAATATTTGAAGCCTCTCCAGAAGAACTCCGTTTAGTACCTTTTATAAAAGATAAAACAATAAATTTAATTAATTTTATAAAAGAAATCAGTGCTTTTTATCATAAAGAGAAGATTCAAGAAAAACCCCTACCCGAAAATCTCCCAGAATTAGCAGATTACTGCATCAAGAAATTTGGGAACAAGCAAGAAGAAGAATTCCATGTTATTTATTTAGATAGCAAATATTATATAATCAGAGAAGATTTATCTTTTCCTGCAAGAGAATTTTATTTTAAAGGAACTGTAGATAAAGTCCCAGTTTATCCTCGAAAAATAATTGAAGAAGCCCTGAAGTTGAAATCTTCTGCTTTGGTTATTATTCATAATCACCCTGACGGAAACCTTACTCCTTCTGAATATGATATAGCACTTACTAAAACATTAGATATCGCTTGTAAATCTCTTGATATCATTCTTTACGACCATTTAATTGTAAGTTCAAATAGTTATTTAAGTTTCAGAGAGAAAAGATTATTGTGAACATATTAGACAAAATAAAAGAAGTAGTTCCACATATAAACGAGGATCAGATAAATGCTATTAGATATACCGAAGGCCCTCTTTTAATTATAGCTGGTCCTGGGACAGGCAAAACCCTTACGATTGTTTTAAGAACGCTTTATCTGCTTCTTACAAAAAAAGCAACTCCCCAACAGATTATTCTTACCACTTTTACAGAAAAGGCAGCTTTTGAACTGAGAGATAGAATAAGTCAACTATCAAGAAGATTAGGATATAAAGGTCAACTTCATCTTCTTAAAGTAGGCACAATTCATAGTCTTTGTAATGAGTTTCTTTCTAAGTTCTTACACTACACACCGTTAAGAAGAAATTATGCTGTTTTAGATGAGATTACTCAGAATTTTTTTATATATGAGCATTTTGCTGAAATTATTCCCCAAATAAATGGGAAGTTTTTGGGAAGGTGGAAGAATAAATGGAAGGCAATCGAAAGTATAATTCCCTATTTTAATAAAATTACTGAGGAGTTGATTGAACCTTCAGCGCTTCTTAGTTCTGGGAATCCTTTTTTGATAGAATTAGCACGCTCTTATAACAAATATAGAGAAAAATTATTTGAAGAAAATAAAATTGATTTCGCTCATATTCAAAAATTATTTTTGGACTTATTAGAAATGCCTGAACTGTATACCAAGATTAAGGGAGAAGTAAAATACATTATGGTAGATGAATACCAAGATACGAATTATATTCAGGAGAAAATAATGTTAAAGTTATCCCACCCCGATAATAATATCTGTATAGTTGGAGATGAAGACCAGTCATTGTATCGCTTTAGAGGAGCCACTGTGAGAAATATTTTAGAGTTTCCCCAGCATTTTGATAATTGTAAGCTTATAAAGCTAACCATTAATTATAGATCTCACCGAGAAATAATTTCCAGATATAATAAATTTATGAACTCTATAGATTGGGATAGGTTTAGATTTGGCAAAGTAATTATTTCCAACCCCAAGGTTAAATTTCCTGATTATCCTGCTGTTTTTTCTATATGGACTAATAAACCTAAAGAAGAAGGAGAAAGGTTTGCTGATTTGGTCCATTTTTTGAAAGAGAATAGAATTATTGAAGATTATAGCCAGGTTGTTCTCCTTTTGACAAGTGTAAGAAAAGAAAATAGCCATCATTATATAGAGGCTTTAAAAAAGAAGAATATTCCTTATTTTGCTCCTCGTGCTAAAGCTTTTTTTGAAAACACAGAGATAAAACTTCTCATTGCCTGCTATGCAATTATATTTGGTTTCTACGATAAGGAACTGAAGGGTTATTCTAAGAAAAGATACTTAGAAGAGGCATTTTTATTGTTAAAAGATTACATAAACCCTTCTTTGCAAGATTATATTCAGAGAAAAGTTAAGCAGAGAGAAGAATTAAAAAAAGGAAGTTTAAATTTAAACATCCTTGATTATTTTTACCAACTCTTAGCTTACAAACCCTTTTCGGATTTTCTTAAAGATGAGAATTATGCTTATAACCTTTCTACTTTTTCTCAGCTCATTTCTATATTCCAGGACTACTATAATATTTCCGTTGTAACTGCAAAAAACAAAGAGAAAATAAAATACTATCTCTTTGGAAGTTTCTTAAACTTTCTTTTAGAAAGAGGTATAGACGAATACGAAGATGTAGACAACCCTATTCCTAAGGGATATGTCCAAATAATGACAATCCACCAATCTAAAGGTCTTGAATTTTCTGTTGTAGTTGTGGGGTCTTTAGATAAACAATTTCGTGTTTTAAAACAGGTAGACAGAGACCTTCTTCCTTTCTCAAAACGAGGCACTTATGAGACAGAAAAGCAAATGACTGAATTTGACAGGATGAGGCATTTCTATGTTGCTTTTTCAAGAGCTGAGAAACTTTTGGTTTTAACCAATTCTTCTAAACCCAAACCTTGGTTTTCTCCTATTTGGGATGGTCTTGAACAATGGCCTTATGTAAAGAAAGAGGCTATAAAAGCTCAAAAGTTTATTTCTAAGCCCCAGTTTGTCCCTAAAAAATCTTACAGCCTTTCTTCTGTGAATGTATACGAGACTTGTCCTCAACAATATCTATTTTACAGAGAATATAATTTTCAGCCTTCTCGTTCTGCTCAGATACTTTTTGGAAGTTTAGTGCACCAGACAATAGAAGATATCCATAGGACTTTTTTAGAAGAGAAAAATCTTTCTTCTATTAATACCCAGACTATTGAAGGATGGTTTGAGAGAAATTACAAAGTCCTTATTCAATCGGGCTTAAGACCTATTTCAAAGACTCAGAAAGAAATGGCCTTAAAGCAGGTAATAAATTATTTTAATCAAAATAAGGATTTATTAAAAAGGATTCAAGAGGCTGAAGTAGATGTTTCTGTGGAAAAAGAGGATTATATTTTAACGGGTAAGGTTGATTTGCTTTTGGGAGAAGATGGGAAATTAGAGATTCTTGATTTCAAGACCCAGCCAAAACCAGATTATTCTTCTCCTTTAATAGACAGATATTTTAAGCAACTCTGCCTTTATGCTCATATTTTAAGAGAAAGATACGGCAAATATCCCGAGAGGTTATATATTTACTGGACTTCTGAGGAGAAAAGAAAGGATGCTTTAATGGAATTTTATTTTGAAGAAAACCATGTTGATGAGGCAGGAAGATATTTTGATGGACAGGTTAAGAAAATTCAGCAAAAAGATTTTAAAATAAAATCTATACCTGATATTGAGAAAGTATGTAAAGAATGTGACTTTAGATTTTACTGTTCTTTAAATGGCATAATAAAGTTTAAAGCAAAAGTATTAGAGGAGGAATAGTTATGTCTAAGACTGAAATTAGAAAGACAGAACTTATCTGGCCAGGGAAATATGATGAGGAAGGTAAATTAAGACCAGTAGAGAAACCCGGTCCTTATCCTTTTCAAATAGTAGAGGTAATAAATGCTCCCAGGACAGGGAAAGTAACTGAGGCAAACCAACTTAGCCTTTTTGAGCAATGGGATGTAAAAAAAGAAGAAAATTGGCGTAATAAACATATTTGGGGAGATAATAAACTCGTTATGTCTTCTTTGCTTGAAAATTTTGCCGGCAAAATAAATCTTATTTATATCGACCCTCCTTTTGCCACCGGGGCAGATTTTAAATTCAAAATTCAGGTAGGTGAAGAAGGAGAAGAGATAACAAAGGAACATTCCATAATTGAAGAAAAAGCCTACAGGGACACCTGGGGCAGAGGCCTGGAGTCTTATTTACAGATGATGTATGAAAGGCTTATTTTGATGAAGGAACTTTTAGTAGAAAACGGTTCAATTTATGTTCATTTAGACTGGCATGTTGGACATTATGTAAAACTAATGATGGATGAGATTTTTGGGTATGAGAATATGGTAAATGAAGTAATATGGTTTTTTAAAGGGACTACAAATAGCACTCAAATGTATGGAGATAAGCATGATAATATTTTGTTTTATGCAAAAAATAAAGGTAAACATATATTTAATGCGGATGCAATAAGAATCCCTTATGACGATTTGAGTGCTTATAAACAAGATGAACAGGGAAAATGGTATAAACAATGGACAAAAGATAGAAGATATTATCCTCCTCAAGAATTCATAAATGGCAAATGGGTTCTAAAGGGGAAATTTAGATACGATGTGATAGATGATGTTCCTTCTATGGCTACCTCTCACGGAGATGAATATTTAGGGTTTGATACTCAAAAGAAAGAAGATTTGCTAAAAATATTCATCCTAGCCTCTTCTAACCCTGGCGACATAGTAGCTGACTTCTTCTGTGGTTCAGGCACAACTTTAGCAGTAGCAGAAAAACTTGGAAGGAGGTGGATAGGTTGTGATTTATCAAGATACGCTATCCATTTAACCAGAAAAAGACTCCTTTCTATAGAGAACTCCAAGGATTTATTGAATGAAAAACAAAAATACAATAAGAAAGCAAGGCCTTTTGAAATTTTAAACTTGGGTAAATACGAAAGGCAACTGTGGCAGGTGAAAACTTTCTCTGGCAAAGATGAGAAACAGGTTTTACATGAATACCTTACTTTTGTCTTAAAACTCTATGGAGCAGAGCCTGTGTCAGGTTTTACTCATATCCACGGTAAAAAAGCTAATGCTTTGGTGTATATTGGAGCAGTTGACTCCCCAGTTACCATTCAAGAAGTAGTCGATGCTATAAAAGATTGCAAATCTGCAGGTCAAGGAGAACTCCATATTTTGGGCTGGGAATGGGAGATGGGTCTAAACGATGCCATTCAGGATATTGCCAAGAAAGAAAACATAAAACTAAAACTCAGAATAATCCCTATGGAAGTTCTTGATGAGGAAGCAGTAAAAAAGGGTGAAGTATGCTTTTTTGAATTAGCTCACTTTAAAGTAGATATCCATAAAAATAGACGAGAAGTTACAGTTGAGCTTAAAGATTTTGTTATCCCTCACACTGATTTAGTTCCTCAGGAAGTCAAAGACAAAATCAAAAAGTGGACCGACTGGATTGACTACTGGGCAGTAGATTTTAATTTTCAAAACGATACTTTCAACAATGGTTGGGTTTCATACAGGACAAAGAAAGAGAGAAAACTCAATTTAAAAGCAGGCCCTTACATTTATGAAAAACCAGGAAAGTATAAGATTTTTGTAAAAGTAATCGATATTTTCGGTATTGATACCTCGCAAATTTTTGAAGTGGGGGTAAGTTAATGAATAAAGAGCCCAAAACTTGGATTCAATATGATAAGACCCTTCCTTATATTGAAGGAAGAGAACCTTGGCAGAGACCAACTTCTCACTTAATTAAAGACGGAGTTAATTCTTATAAAGTCGTAGAAGGTAGAAGACCAAGTAAGATGCTTTTGGTGAATAAGTTAAGAGATGAAGTTGATAAGTGGAGAGAAGAAGGATATCCTGGGGTTAGTTCTACTACAAGAGAGCTCCTTTATTTCTGGTTTGAGAATGACCATTTAGGAAATGGTGAGCTTTTTAAATTCTGGTTCTGCCAAAGAGAAGCCATTGAGACTTTAATTTATTTATTTGAAGTAAAAAAGTTTGATGATTTAAAGCCGGTGATAGAGAGTTACTCTGAGAATTTTGCCATAAATCTTTTTGGGAATAAGGTAGTTGAGATAACTGAGGATGTTGAAGGTAACAGGAAAATAATACGTTATTTTCCGGAATTAGAGCAACAAGGAGAGCAAGATTTACCCCCGAAAGACTTGTTGCGTTATGCCTTCAAGATGGCTACAGGTTCAGGAAAAACCTATGTTATGGCTTTAGTAATAGTCTGGTCATATTTTAATAAGATTCGTGAGAAGGATAATCGTTTTGCTGATAATTTTTTAATCATTGCCCCCAATGTTATCGTCTATGAAAGATTGGCAAATGATTTCGCCAACAACAAAATCTTCTTTAATCTCCCTTTTATTCCTCCTTCCTGGCAATCACACTGGAGTTTAAAGGTCACCTTACGTGGAGATGACAGTCCTCTGAACCCTTCAGGAAATATTATTGTAAACAACATCCAGCAGCTTTATGAATCAAGAAAAGCAGATTGGACTCCTAAAAATGTGGTAGATGCAATTTTAGGAAGAATGCCTCAGAAAGATTTGACAAAATCTCCCTTAACTCTCCTTGATAAAATTAAACAGTTAGATAACTTAATTGTTATGAATGATGAAGCCCATCATGTCCATAATGAAAAATTAAAATGGTATGAAACCCTTCTTTCAATCCATAAAAGTCTCCCTTCAGGAATTACTCTCTGGCTTGATTTTTCAGCCACTCCCAAGACTCAAACTGGTACTTATTATCCTTGGATAATAGTTGATTATCCTTTGGCTCAAGCTGTGGAGGATAGAATTGTAAAAGCTCCTTTGATAGTACACAGAGTAGACAGAAAAGATCCTGAGAATATAACTAAGAAAAACGTCATTCAAAAATATGGAGACTGGATTATGGCCGCTCTTCAACGCTGGAAGGCTCATTTTAAAGTTTATAAAGGTGTGGGAGCTAAACCTGTTCTTTTTATTATGGCTGAGAGAAATGATTATGCTGATAAGATTGCTGAGATGATAAGAAAGCAGAAGAGAAAATTAGGATTAAGCAATCCTGAAGAAGAGGTGGTAGTTATCCATGTAAAATCCAGAGAATCTAAAGATGCGGAGACAGAGATAAAAATAACTGAGAAGGACTTACCCAGATTAAGAGAAATGGTAAGAAATATAGATAAACCTGAGAATCCAGTTAAAATCATCGTGAGTAATTTAATGCTTAGAGAAGGGTGGGATGTTCAAAGCGTCACAATAGTATTGGGATTAAGACCTTTTAGCTCCAAGGCAGAAATTTTACCTGAACAGGCGGTAGGGAGAGGATTGAGATTGATTAAAGGAATAAGTTCAGATCATACTCAAACTTTAGAAGTTATGGGAACCCAGGCATTTGAAGAGTTTGTTCGTCAATTAGAAAAAGAAGGAGTGGGGATTAATGTTGTTAGAGAGCCTCCTCCCTTGTCGGTAAAAATTGCTCCAGAGAAATCAAGATTAGAATACGATATAGAGATACCACAGACTCAGTTAAGATATACAAGAAATTATAAGAAAATTTCTTCCATAGATGTTTTTAACCTGCCTTCCCTTTATCATTCAGATAAACTTGATGAACAGAGAAAAGTTATTCTTAAAATGGAGTTTCCTATCACACAAACCGAAGTTCATAAAACCGGAGTTATTCCCCCTGTTTTATCTTTAGGACAGGAGTGTTTTTCTTTTATAACTAATGAAGTAATGAAAAAAGCCCGCCTTACTTGTTCATTTTCAGAACTTTATCCAATAGTAGAAAAATATGTGTTAAACAGGTGTTTTGAGGTAAAGATAGAAAATGTAGAAGACCCTAAATTAGTTAAACATCTTAACGATATAACCATTCAAGAGGTAATTGTAGAGCTTCTGGCAAGAGAAATAGGTTTACTTACTGCAGAGTCTAAAGAAGTGGCTATAGAAAGAAATGCCTTAAGACTTTCTAAAATTTCACCTTTTACTTGGAGAAGGAAACATCTAAGATGCAAGAAGACGGTTTTTAATTTTGTTGCTGTCTTCAACGATTTTGAAGCTGAATTTGCACAATTTCTTGATAAACGCGAAGATATTATAAAATTTGCTTCTTTAGCAGAGAAGTTCAAGATAGATTATTTAAGTTCAAGAGGAGCAATAAGGTTCTACTATCCTGATTTTGTTGCTGTTCAAAAAGAAGGGGATAAAGAAGTTTACTGGATTATTGAGACTAAAGGTAGAGAATATGAAGATACCCAAAGAAAGGAGGAAGCCCTTAAAAAATGGTGTGAAGATATTTCAAAAGAAACTAATACACAATGGAAATCTTTAAAAGTTTCTCAGGTAGCATTTGATAGGTTAAAGAGTACAATAAAAAACTTCGGCGATTTGGTATCTAAATTGACAACTGAGGAATCCTCCCAAGGAATGTTTGACGAGGATAATTTAAAATAGAAGTAATAGAAGTCAAGATAAAATGAACGAGGAATTTAGAATTAATCCAATGATTCCGTTATTAATAAATCTTGCTGATAAAAGGAAAAGATTTGTTCTCTTTTGTGGGGCAGGAGTTTCAAAAGAAGCGGGTGTACCTGCTGGCCACGATATTCTATTTGACATTTTAAGTAAAATTTATCAACAGCAACAAAAAAGAGAAAAGTATTCCAAAGAAGAAGTTGTAAAATGGTATCATCAAAAAGAGGGTTTAAAAAATATGACGTATTCTGAACTTTTAAGCTTGATTTATCCGGGGATGGAACAAAGACGCTTATATTTGAATAGTTTTTTCGAAGACAAACAACCTAGAGCCTCGCATCTAATGATAGCTAAAATGGTGAAATTGGGTTTGATACGTTTTATTATTACTACTAATTTTGACAACCTTATAGAAAAAGCTTTAGATTTAGAAGGTCTTAGAGATAAGTATTCAGTGATTTCCACTAATGATCAAGCTAAGAATTCTGATACATGGGATAAAGTAGAAGTATGTAGAATTTATAAAATTCATGGTGATAAAGATCAGGGCATTATTAGGAATTCTCCAAAAGAACTTGAAAGGTTAGATGAATTTATTGAGAGGGATTTTCAGGAGATTATAAATAGACATGGAGTAATTGTCTTAGGATATTCTGGAGAGGATGAGGGAGTTATGAGATGTTTTGAAAGAAGGGAATATCATCGTTATCCTATCTACTGGATATATAAAACAGAAGTCAATCCTCGAGTTAAAAATATGATATTAAATCAAGATGGGGTACTGATAAAATACGAGAGCGCTTCTGACTTTCTTAATGAGTTATTAGAAAGAATAGAAATGGTTTGGAGAAGTTGTGAAACTGATACAGTGGATGTGATAAAGAATGCGTATGGACAGATTATAATTAGAAACAATCCTTTAGAGATCAAAGCAAAGATAGAGAAGGAGAGTGAGCATTATTTAAAAGCAGTTCAATTCGCTTACGAATCTGTGGGACAAAATCCAAATTGGGAAGATTTATGGAAGATTCATGTAGAACTAATAGAAAAGGCTAACCGTAATATTATTCTTGCAGAACAACTTTTAAAATTTGAGATATCTAAAGGTTGGGAAGAGTTTATTAATTTTTTTGAGAGGTTATATTCTATTAATAAGAGTGGAGATAGATATGGCCCCGATGGAATGATAAATTATCTATTTTATTCATTATTCCTTGTAATAGGTAGCATAGCGTTAAGTTTTGAGAGATTTAAAGAACTCAGGAAATTGTTTTCCGTGAAAAGACTTTTTCGAGATAGAATGGAATATATATTAGAATGGAATATTATAGCTTCTTACATAGAACAAAAGGCAAAAGCAGATTCTAAAAAATGGTATGTTCCAAGATTTCAATATTTGATAGAACTTATTGATATCGGTAAGTTTCCTATAAAGAAAGATGAATTAAGAGAATTTGTTGTAGATTTTGATTTCCTGTGTTTTGTATACACCGTTAAAAAGCCAGTTTCTAGATACTTTCCATACTGGTATCCTTGTAGTGTTTATTATCTTGACCACAGAGTCCCTATATTTTTGCAAAAGATTAAGTTAGATGATGAGTATTGTGAAAAAATAGCAAAGGATTTGTTTAACGATACTAAAGATAATCTCAGAAGATTTATAAAAAGCGAGGCTAAAGCCTCTTATGTAAAATTAAGCAATCAAATGCAAGGAATTGAGCCACAAATTTACAATCCTTTTAATGAGCTTTTTAGAGATGAATAGAATAATAAAACTTCGTGCTGAGTATATTAAAGATTATTATCCAGAAGAGCAAACCCATTTGATTACCTTAGGTATACAATTCTATGTATCTGGTAGAATTTGTTATTACAGAGGGTTAATTCATCTTTTCCTAGTTGTACCTATGCTATTTCGGTATGCTATCGAATATCTTAAAGGATATTTATCTTACGATGAAAGTATGGGAAAAATAAAGAAATACGGACATAATCTGAAAAAACTATGGAAGCGATTTAAACAAATTGAAGCTGACCAGACACTAGACAGATATGATGGTTTTATTGATCAGTTTAATAAATTAGAAAAAATAAGATATCCAAAAGGAGAGGAGTTATTAAAATTAGAAGAAAAAGATGCTTTTGAAATAGACTTGGCTTTTACTTTTGATAAAGCAAATTATTATTCTGGGAGCGAAGAAATACAATGGGACATAAGTACTATAGATGAATTGATATACGAGATATGTAAAAGGATGAGAAATGCTGTACCAATTGTTGAATGGATTGAATTTAAATATCAAAATTTCCGCGAAGTTTTCGAAGGTAATAAATATTTTAAAAAGGGGAGATAGAAATGTTTACTCCAGAAAGCCAAATCTCAAATCAAGACTACGAAGGCAAAATAAAAGAAACATTTAGACGGTTGGGAGTTGATTGGGGGATATGCAAGAGTAATTATGAAGAATGTAATGGATGAAGTTAAACGAGTTATATTCTTTGTAGGTGCAGGCGCCTCTAAAGAGTTTAAAATCAAATTACTTCCAGAGATTACGGAGGATATAGAGGAAGATTTAAAAAGCAATGGAGAACTTCTTTCATTTTTTAAAAAACTTGAAGAGAAAACAAGCAAGAATAACAAGCCAAATTTGGAGGCAATTTTAGATTTACTATATTATGTAGAGGAGAACGACTTTAAAAATTTTGTTGAACTAATTCTTTGTGAAGTTTCTCCTGATTATGATACCGAAAAGTTGAAAAGTATTTATTCTAAAGCACAACAGTTGATTGAAATTATAGAAAGAGCTATTTGCGAAAGTTGCTCTGAGGTTAAGAAGGCCGCCCAAGTAGAGAAAGCAGGAAAGTATTGGATGGATTTTTTAAAAATGTTAGAGAACAGTTTAGATGGCGAACTGAAACCCTATACTGTTTTTACCACAAATTATGACTTACTTTTTGAATGGGCATGGACACGAATGAAAAAGAAATGTATTGCTGGTTTTAAAGAGGAACAAATAGATAGTTGGAAAGGAATAATGGATTTGAGTACATTTAAAGGTTACTATCTTTCTCCCGACGAATTATATCTTTATAAATTACATGGTTCATTAAATTGGTTTTATTCTAAAACAGGAGAAGTTAGAGCAAAAGATGAGCCTGGAGAAAGTTATATTTATTTGGGTGAAGAATTGAACGAGAGAGTGATTCTTTATCCGGGAACCTATTATGTAAATTGGCGACGTTATCCTTTTCACGATTTGCTTTTTGTTCATTTTCGGAAGAATTTGATGGAAGCAAAATATCTGATAGTAGTTGGGTATAGTTTTGGAGATATGGTTATTCAGGATATTTTAAAAGAAGCCTTTGAGAAAAATAAGACTCTCAAAATGATTCTTATAAATCCGGAGGCAGAGGAGTTAAAAAGAGAAAAGCTCAATATGATAGATGAGAAAAGGATTATATGTGTAGAAGAATATTTTGGGAAGGAAGAACTAATCCAAAATTTTCCTTCAAAAATTTCAGAAAGTCTTGCTAAAAGGAAGATTAAAATTTCATATTTTGAGCCTTTGGGGACGAAATTCGATGAGATAGCCAGAAACAGAAATTGGACTATAGTGAGAACAGAGACCGAACTACAAAACTATATTAAAAATTGTAACATTCTCATACTATTCTTGCATGAAAAAACAGGCGAAGGATTATATAAAGGTCTTAATGAAGATTTGCAAAGAAAAATAGTTAAATATGTAGAAAGTGGAGGTTATTTGATTGCTTTCCATGATGCATTATTTACTCGAAATCGTATACTTTCTGAAGAATTATGTGGACATTTTAGGAGGTTAATAAAGAAAGATGAAGAAATAGAAGTGAGTGTGAGATATAAACATCCTATAACCAAGGATATAAGCAGTTTTAAAATAAAAGATGAATTATGGGAAGAAATAATTCCTGCAGAAAGGTCAGGAGAAAAGATTGAAATACTATTTTCTACACCTCAAGGTCAACCTATAGGATGGATAAGGGAGTATGGAAGAGGAGAAGTATTTATTTTTGCTTTAGGGCATCATAAAGAAATAATTGAGAATAAAAATATTCAAAAAATAATTTTTAATGCTGTAAAGTATTTCTCAAGAAAAGATTAAATGGTTAGTTTATTAGCATTACTTTTAACCATCGGTTTACTTCTTTGGTTCATCTGGTATCTTTTCTTCCGATCCCTTCTATGGATAGCCGAACCTTTAATTAAATATTTCGAGAGTCGGAAGGCTGAGCGATTTTCAATTGAAGATATTGATAAGGATGAATTTGACGATAGTGACTTAGAAAGTATTCCCAAGAGTAAAGTAAAAATAACCTTAAAAGATTTTGACAAACCTATTCATCTTTCAAAAATCCTACTTCAGAAAGCCCAAAAACAACCCCAAAAATTAGGCAATACCAATCTCTGGATTTACAAAGACCACATTTATTCTTACAAGCCTAAGGCAGAGAATAACCTTTAACCTCCTCCCACACCTCCTCAAACTCCCTATATGCTTCTTTATCCACTTCCTTATTCTTGTTATACTCAAAAACTAACTCTCCTGTATCCACCAAAGGTGGATCCGCCTCTGGCGGATAATGCTCATAAATTAAAATCTCATCTCCTTCCTTCACAATATCTACAACTACAGTGTTAGGCTTTATAACCGGTCTTTCTCTCCCAATAGAATATCCCAAAAACACTCCAGCCACCAAATACATCCCTCCACCAAAGGCGGACAGGCAAAACCAAATACCCCTCAATCCTCTGGACCATGTAAGGTTCAGAGTGGTAAACGCTACGTAGTTTATTGCTCCTAAACCTCATTTTCTCTTTCCTCCTTTCCCATTTACCAGACTTCTTACTGATACCTTTAAAACTTTAGCCATTTTCTCAATAGTTTTTCTATCTGGTTTTGTAAATCCTGCTTCATACCTTCTTATAGTTTTCTGGCTAAGTTTAAGTTTTTGAGCAAATTCTTTTTGTGAAATCCCCTGTTTTATTCGCAAATATTTTAATTTTGAACCTAAATTCTCAGGTTTTATAAAATAATCAAAGAAGTTTTTGATATTTCCATTATTGGAAGGAAGTAATTTTTCAGGTTTCATCTCTAAAGAATGTGCTATTTTGAGGAGAATGTGAGGATTGTAGTTTTTTATTCTGTTCTGCTCATACCTTGCAACGATACTCCTTGATACCCTACTTTTCTCAGCAAGCTCTTCTTGAGTTAATCCTTTGAGTTTTCTGAAATATTTTATCCTAGCAGATATTCCATCATTTTTATCGTCTAAAATAGGTAGTTCTTTCTTACCTATCTTAAAAAACCTTGATATAACTAATCTGGTTATTGCCTTTACCCTATCAGCCCCGCGCTTTTTATTTTTCTTCCTTGTGTATCCTTGAAGTCAAAACACGGATATTACTCGTTAGTCCAACGTCTTATTTGGATGTGCTGTATCACTTTGTGATAATCCTTTCAGGATAGCACATACAAA
>Ga0180301_10002521_pt1 | contig 14377 bp, 12 predicted proteins | sample GuaBasSediGuay16_FD_121797 | JGI IMG/M metagenome (GOLD analysis project Ga0180301, IMG submission 121797) | Subseafloor sediment microbial communities from Guaymas Basin, Gulf of California, Mexico - Guay16, Core 4569-2, 12-15 cm | ecosystem: Environmental > Aquatic > Marine > Hydrothermal...
AAGCTGTAGCGCGCCAGGCAGAGCCATCGTGGAAACCGCAAGCCAAGCTGCCTGGCAATACCAGATGGTTCTCTCCGCCAGTCTTTGGCCTTAGCCAGTATTCGCAGCTCTTCACCCCACGCCAGCTTGTGGCGCTTACCACCTTCAGCGACCTGGTGATGGAGATGCGGGACCGGGTGAGGGAGGATGCCATTGCGTCCGGGATGCCAGACGATGCCAAGGGGATCATTGACGGCGGCACCGGCGCCACAGCCTATGCCGACGCCGTGGCGACGTATTTGGGCATGACAGTAAGTCGGCTCTCAAATAGAACTTCCACCATCTGTTTCTGGGATATGGGGCGCGAAAACATTCAGCAGGTCTTCGCCCGCCAAGCCATTCCGATGACGTGGGATTTTGTTGAGGCAAATCCATTTAGCCGGTCGACCGGAAATTGGCTGGGGCAACTTATCTTCCCGGCCGAAAATATTGAGTCGGTTCCTGCATCGGGAAATAGCGGAGGTGTCTTTCAGTTTAATGCTGCTGACCGTAGCTTCAATGGACCGCCCTTTATGTTTTCCACCGACCCCCCTTACTACGACAACATTGGCTATGCTGACCTTTCAGACTTTTTCTACGTATGGCTCAGGCGTTCGCTCGGAAAGATCTATCCCGATCTTTTCAGCACCATGCTGGTGCCCAAGACAGAAGAACTGGTGGCAACGCCATACCGTTTCGATGGAGACCGTAATATAAGGCCAAAGCATTTTTTGAAAAAGGCCTCCGAAGGGCCTTTGAAAGGATGAGGACCTCGGCTCATAACGACTACCCTCTTGCAGTCTATTACGCCTTCAAACAGGCGGAAAGCGATACAAAACTCAAAGATGGAAACGGTAAACAGGCGCTTTCATCCACCGGCTGGGAGACCATGCTCGAAGGACTCCTGGCATCCGGATTTCAGATCACCGGAACATGGCCCATGAGAACCGAACTTATTACCAATCTAAAAAAGAAAGTAAGTGCCCTTGCATCCTCCATCGTCCTGGCCTGCCGTCCCCGGCCGGATGACGCTCCCATGACCACCCGCCGGGATTTCATCAATGCCCTGAAGCGGGAATTGCCCCCGGCCCTCAAGACCTTACAGGAGGGGAACATCGCGCCGGTGGATCTGGCCCAATCGGCAATTGGTCCGGGCATGGCAATATTCTCACGTTACAGCAAAGTCCTGGAGGCCGATGGCACGCCCATGCGAGTGAGAGCCGCGCTGGCCCTAATCAACCAGGTGCTGGATGAATATCTATCTGAGCAGGAAGGGGAATACGATGCTGATACCCGTTGGGCCCTTGCCTGGTTTGAGCAGTACGGTATGGGGGAAGGACCATACGGCGTGGCCGAGACCCTGTCCAAGGCAAAGAACACGGCGGTGGACGGGCTCGTCACCGCAGGGATCCTTGTATCAAGGGCTGGAAAGGTACGTCTTCTCCGGCGAGACGAACTGCCCGTGACCTGGGACCCGGCGTCTGAAAAACGCCTGACCGTTTGGGAGGTGACCCAGCACCTGATCCGCGCCCTGGTGGACACAGGGAGCGAACAGGCGGCCTCGGATCTCCTCAGAAAAGTGGGGGGCCTTGGCGACACGGCCAAGGAACTAACCTACCGTCTTTACACCATCTGTGACAGGAAGAAATGGGCACAGGAGGCCATTGCTTACAACAGTCTGGTAGTCGCCTGGCCGGAACTGGTAAAATTGGCCGGCAGAGGTAAATCAAAAATAGAAACGCAAACCGAAATGTTTGAAAACCAATGATATTGTACCGTGGAAGCGGTTCGCGAACCGTCCCTGCGGGGAAACGAAAAACATTGGGCCGGTTAATTGGTGCATTTAAAACCGTGTCAACCAAACGCATCAACGAAATCCGCAAAACCCCCGGCATGAAATTGCGGCAACGGAACTACTATGAGCACGTCATTCGAAATGATGAATCCCTGAACCGCATCAGGCAATATATCACGGCAAACCCCGAAAAATGGGATCAGGATCGGGAAAATCCTTTTGCATGGAGAAAACGACTATGAAGACTATAAAAGACATATCCCTTAAGGATAATGAAAAGACAGCCATACTTGAAGCAACAAAAATGCTTAAAAAAAGATTCTCCGTAAAAGATGTGATCCTCTTTGGCTCCAAGGCCCGGGGTGATGATGATTCGGAATCGGATATTGACCTGCTGCTTGTGAGCACACATCCCATATCCTGGAAGGAGCGGCAGGCGATTATTCACGCCCTTTTTGATCTTGGCATGAAGTATGATGTCATATTCAGTATTCTTGACACTACTGAAAGGGATTTTAAACAGGGCATCTTCACAGCCTTTCCTATTTACGAAGAAATCAAGAGAGAGGGGGTGGCCACATAATGACAGCTGGGCCATCTGTAAATCCTGCACAAAAAGAGGCAATTGTAAGGTATTGGTTTGAGAAGGCCCGTGAGTCTCCGGAATCTGCAAGAGACGAGTACAGGAGTGGACGTTTATCTTTTGCTATGAATCGAATTTACTATGCCTGTTTTTATGCCCTTACAGGGGTTTTCCAAGACAGGAACAAGACGTTCAAGAAACATAAGGGGCTTCGCAGCGCATTACACCGGGACCTTGTGAAAGGCGGCGTTATTGATGCGCAATGGGGGAAATTTTTTGATGAGGTATTTGAAAGCCGTCAGCGGGGCGACTATATGCCCATCGCAGTTTTTGAGTCGGCCCAAGTTGAGGAGTCCCTGGAGGAGGCAAGGCAATTCGTTAACGAGATGGAAACGTTAATCGTAAAATGAGGGCTACAACACATGGCACTTAGCAATAGTGAAAGAATAGGAAAGGGTCTGGATCTCCTCCGCAATGGTGTGGCCCCATTTGTTGAACGGGAGCTGGAAGCGGTTTATGGAGACAAATGGCAGGAAAAGGCCAGACAAAGCGTAGCCAAAGAAAGGGACTGGAAGGTTAAGGGCGGAAAGGTTCAATGGGATGCTTATCTGATTCTGATGACCCTTTGGAACCACTGGAATGGTGTGTTCAAGAAAACACTCGGACATGCTGAGCGATCCTATGTGAGCGAATTGCGTGAGGTAAGAAATCGCTGGGCGCATCAGAATGCCTTTACCTATGATGACACCTACCGGGCCCTTGATTCCATGGCAAGGCTGCTTAGATCCGTCTCTGCGAAGGAAGCCCAAGAAGTCGATAAAATGGCGCAGGAGACCATGAGGGTCAGGTTCGCGGAACAGGCGCGACAGGAAGTAAGAAAAAAGAGCGTCTCATCCATAGAAGGGCGCCCTTCCACCGGCCTCAAGCCCTGGCGGGAGGTGGTAACCCCTCATCCTGATGTGGCAGGCGGCCGCTACCACCAGGCCGAGTTTGCCGCTGACCTGGAACAAGTAAGGGCAGGTAAAGCCAGCGGGGAGTACGGGGACCCGAGGGAATTCTTTCGACGCACTTTTCTGACCCTGGGCCTGAATGACCTCCTGAAAGAGGCACTTCTTCGCTTGACCAATAAAGGCGGCAGTCCCGTGGTGGAACTCCAGACCAATTTCGGCGGCGGCAAGACACACTCCATGCTGGCCCTTTATCATCTCTTCTCGGATGTTCCCGCCGGTGAACTCACCGGCGTTGAGGAGATCCTTGAGGCAACGGCGATCAGTTCGGCGCCAAAAGTGCATAGAGCAGCCCTTGTCGGAACTGCCCTAAACCCAGGTCAACCCCATGTGAAAGGAGATGGAACCGAGATCCGTACCTTATGGGGAGAGCTTGCCTGGCAATTGGGCAAAGCTGAAGGATATGCCCTGGTGGCTGGAAATGATGCAAACGGAACCAGCCCCGGCTCCCAGGTTCTGTGCGATCTCTTCCAGCGATACAGCCCATGCCTGATTCTCATTGACGAATGGGTGGCCTATGTCCGCCAGACCTACGGGAAGACAGGGCTTACGGGTGGAAGCTTTGATGCCAACATGACCTTTGCCCAGGCCATTACCGAGGCTTCACGCGCAACGCCGGGGACCCTGCTTGTGGCGAGCATCCCGTCTTCAGATATCGAGATTGGCGGAGAAGGAGGAAAAGAGGCGCTCACGAGACTGAAAAACACCTTTGGGAGGATGGAATCCCCTTGGCGTCCGGCAAGCGCGGAAGAATCTTTCGAGATAGTGAGACGGCGACTCTTTGAACCCATTACAGACCCCAAAGATTTTGCCGCCAGAGATGCAGTGATCAAGGCATTCGGCCAGCTTTACCGGGGGAGCAAGGCTGAGTTTCCCCAAGGGCTGTGGGGAGACGGATTATGAGCGGCGGTTGGAGAAAGCCTATCCTATTCATCCCGAGCTTTTCGACAGGCTTTATGAAGACTGGGGCAGCCTTGAGCGATTTCAGAGAACCCGCGGCGTATTGAGGCTGATGGCAGCGGTGATTTCAGAGCTCTGGGATCGCCGGGATGCAAGCCTCCTGATCATGCCGCCTTCCGTGCCCATGGATGCCCCGGCAGTCCAGTCCGAGCTGACGCGATACCTGGAAGACAACTGGCGCCCGGTGATGGAAAAGGATGTGGACGGCCCTGAAGCCCTTCCTCTCAAAATTGACCGTGAAGTACCTACGCTGGGACGCTACTCCGCCGCAAGGAGGGTAGCAAGAACAATCTATATGGGATCCGCTCCTTTGGCCAAGGCAAAAAACCCTGGTATTGATGACCGCCGTATTCGCTTGGGGTGTGTCCAACCAGGTGAGAATATAGCGACCTTTGGCGACGCCTTGAGGAGACTTACGGATCAAGCAACTCATCTCTACATAGACGGCAGGCGTTACTGGTATTCCACACAGCCAAGCGTAACACGGCTTGCACAGGATCGGGCCGCCCAGCAGGAAACGGACCAGGTCTGGCAGGAACTCAAGCGCCGGTTGAGAATAGATAAACAGCGTGGGGAGTTCGCTGCCGTTCACATGGTGCCGGAGTCCACAAGTGATGTGCCGGATGAAATGGACGCGCGACTCGTAGTGCTGGGTCCGGAAAAGCCCCACACCGGCAAGGCGACTGATAGCAAAGCCCGGCTGGAAGCCGAACAGATCCTCCAGAACCGAGGCAACAGCCCAAGGATATTTAAGAACATGCTGGTTTTCCTGGCACCCGACAAGGCCCGGCTGAATGATCTGGAGCAGGCCATTCGCAATTATCTTGCCTGGGATTCCATATGGAAAGAAAAAGAGGCTCTAAACCTGGATGCCTTTCAGTCCAACCAGGCTTCCACCAAGCGTGAGCAGGCGGATGAAACGGTTCAAACCCGTATCAAAGAGACTTATGTATGGCTTCTTGTGCCGTTTCAGCCGGATCCCCAGGGGGCAATCGAGTGGCAGGAGTCCCGTCTCCAGGGCCAGGATGCCCTGGCTGTCAGGGCGGTCAAGAGGCTCAAGAACGACGAAAACCTGATCACCCGGTTTTCACCAACTCGATTACGTCTTGAATTGGACCGCTATCTCTGGAAGGAGACCGATCATCTCAATCTTAAAAAGCTCTGGGAGTATTTTGCCACGTACCTCTATTTGCCGCGTTTTAGAGACAGTGGGGTATTGACCCAGGCGGTCCAGGAGGGAGTCCAGCAGACGACCTGGGCAGAACACTTTGCTTATGCCGAAGGCTATGATGAAGACAAGAACCGCTATATGGGGCTGAAGACCGGGCAACTGACATCCGTGGTTTTGGATGCCCACAGCGTAATTATCAAGCCGGAACCGGCAAAAAGGCAGTTGGAGCAAGAAAAGGATGAGCCAAAACCAGACGGAGTAAAGAAAGCCGGAGTAAAAGAACCGGGAGAGAAGAAACCTGGTGAGAAAAAACCGGAAGAACCGAAAAAACCCAAACGCTTTCACGGATCGGTCAAAGTGGACGCCACAAGGCTAGGCAGGGATGCAGGAAAACTCGGGGAAGAAATTGTCCAACATCTCTCGGCCCTTGTTGGGGCGGAGGTCGAGGTTACCCTTGAGATAAGCGCTAAAATCCCAGATGGTGCTCCCGACCATGTAGTCCGGACAGTTACAGAGAATTGCAATACCCTCCATTTCACGAGCTATGGGTTTGAAGAGGAGTAAATTAGGTGAACTGAGTAATACATTTTATGCAAAATAAGAAAAAATCAAACGTACAAGCTTTGAGATTTGGTTTATTGCTCCTTTCTGGTTTTTAGAAATTAAGCTCAGGAGTAATACGAAATGGAGAAAGAAATGGGTGATCGGAAGAATGAAATTGTTCAGGCGGAAAAGCTTATTATAATTGGTGTGTGTGGCCCTTTGGGAAGTGGATGTACCACAGTAGCCAAATTCTTGGCTGATAGAAAGTATGAGGGACAGGAAGGGCTTCAATCATACTTGGAAAAGCACTCCTATATTAAAAACGGTAAGATTAACTTCGATAAGTATGAGGAAAACATAGAAACATTTTATCGTAGAAGAACAGAAATAGACAAAGAAATTGTGGAAATTACACGTGATCCGGAAAATTCAAGTCCAAAAGAAAATAGAAAAAAATTAGAAGAACCCAGCTCAGAGGCTGAAGAGCTGCACGGCAAACTGAAAGATACTTTAGAGCAACGCGAAGTGATTGAATCACTGGATTACCTCATCGAAGCAGAACAAGAGGATCACGGGATTCTTCCAAGGTTCTATATCCGGCAGCCATACAAGACTGAGAAAAGTCTTTTTCTTTTCAATCCATATGAATACGATAGGGAAAAGGATTTAAGGAATCAAGACAAATTTAACAGAGTACAATAATATTGTCATGCTTGTTGCAGACATGGTGAGATACATGTATAGTAAGGGGGGTTTTGGCGGAATTTTCTCGTGTCTTTTCACCTTCTTCTCTTTTTGGCGCCGTAATGTTCGTCTCTGGAGCCACGAACCTCTTTATGCCACTGCTTTTACGGTTCGGCTCATCCTCTGGTTAGAGAAAGGGATGGAAAGTCTATGGGGTGCAAAATCACTTCGGAGTATTCGCGTAGATGGAACTAATCGGCCTGGTATCCTTCTTTATCATCGGGGCGCTGTTGCTACTAGTCCATATACAGCGGACGAGGCGAAGCCGGACGCAGAAGGATCTGCACATAATTGAACAAGGATATATGTTGGCCCTTGCAGGGGCTACCGATGGCCTCTGGGATTGGGACATCCGGTCGGGCAACGTCCTATTTTCGGATCGGTTCATGGAAATTCTCGGTCATTCGCCGGGAGAGTTTTCCGGCACGATGGATTCTTTCCTAAGCCGACTTCATCCCGAGGATGCGAGCTCTACCCGGGCAGCCATGGAGCGACTCCTTAAAGAGCGCGTTCCTTTCAAAATGGAGTTCCGCCTGAGGAAAAAATCGGGCGAGTATCTATGGTTCTTGGCCCGGGCCCAGGCTGTCTGGGACGCCAAAGGAAATGCTATACGGATGTCAGGCTGGATACAGGATATTACCGAGAAAAAGAAGAGCGAGCTGAATCTCAAGACAGCACTTTCCGAGATAAATGAGTTAAAAACCAAGCTTGAGGCCGAGAAGGCCTATTTGCAAGAGGAAATAAAATTTCAATACAACTATGAGAACATAATCGGTCAAAGTGAAGGGCTTGCTTACGTTCTGTACAAGGTTGAACAAATTGCTCCCACCGATACCATAGTCCTTATTCTCGGTGAGACCGGGACAGGCAAAGAGTTGGTCGCCCGGGCCATTCACAGCCTGAGCCTGCGAAAAAACAGGCCGTTGGTGAAAATGGACTGCGCCACACTGCCTTCATCCCTCATTGAAAGCGAGCTGTTCGGTCATGAAAGGGGTGCCTTCACCGGGGCACATGCCAGACGCCTGGGACGATTTGAGGTTGCCCACGGTGCAACCCTCTTGCTGGACGAGATCGGCGAGTTGCCCCTGGAATTGCAGCCCAAGCTCCTCAGGGTCATTCAGGACGGCGAGTTTGAAAGATTGGGCAGTTCCCGCACGATCAAGGTAGATGTGCGGATAATCGCCGCCACTAACCGAAATTTGGAGGAGGAAGTCAGAATGGGGCGGTTCCGGGAAGATCTATGGTTCCGGTTGAACGTCTTTCCGATAACGGTTCCTCCGCTAAGGGAACGGGCAAAGGATATTCCGCTTCTCGTGGCTTTTTACGTAGACAAAATTTCAAAGAGATTGGGCAAGTCCATTGAGATCATCCCGACGAATGTCATGGATGCCCTGATGAATTATCACTGGCCCGGTAATGTCCGGGAACTCGAAAACGTCATCGAGCGTGCGGTTCTCAACTCATCTGGACCCAAATTGCGCCAGGCTGATGACCTGAAAGAACAGCAGAAAGATACAACGATTGCCCGGAAATCCCTGAGAGATGTGGAGCGTGAACATATTGTCCGGGTGCTCGAGCAGACCAACTGGAAAGTGAGCGGAAAAGACGGAGCTGCGGAAATCCTCGGCCTTGACCGCAGTACGTTACGCGCCCGCATGAGGAAATTGGGCATACGCAAACCATCCACGCCACCCTAGGCGAGAAGTGCGGTCATATATGACCATGGATCAAATATGACCATTTCTTTGCTCGATTCCTTCCATCTTCTGTCATTCCAATATCCCATAATATTCGCTTATAAAATAATATGTTGGATGAAATAGAAGGCCTAGTTCTCCTGCCTGGCACGAACCTTGAAGATCCAAGAGACGAGCTCGCAAAAAGTCAGAATTGAGATGGCAAAGTAAAAAGCTTCAAGTTCAAGGCGCGCGAATCTCGTGCGATGAGGCGTACTTAGCGTACGCCGCGGTCACAACGATATGAAGCGCAACGCAGAAATTGGACTTTTTATGAAGCCATCAATAGAGGAAATTTGATTTTTTGCAGCGGCCCGGGCGAGCAATACTCTTATTTTTCTAACACTTTTATCCCCAGTATTGAAGGGTTCGTCTTACGGAAAGGAAAGCCCACATGATCATATTCAGGTTAACCATGAATGTGCTACCGGAAAAGCAGAAAGAGGTTGTTCAAACCCTTCTCACACTTACTGAGCTAACGGGGAAGGTCAATGGTTGTCTTGGGTGTAACATGTTTCGCAACATGGAAGACGAAAGCATTTATACACTGATCGAGGAGTGGGAAACCCGTGAAGATCTGGAACGTCACATAGGGTCTAAAAGATTCAGTGTCTTGCTCGGGACAAAGAGCCTGTTGGCCGAACCGCTGGAAATTCAATTGCACACGGTTTCTCGTTCCGAAGGAATGGAGGTGGTCAATGCGGTCAGGGCGAAAAGGAACCTTTAGATAGGACATTAAAAAGAAAGGAGAGAACTTATGGCTTGGGACAATAATACAGGAGGCCGGCAAGAAAGCCTGCCTGATTTTCCCGAAATGATCAAGAAGGCGGGGGATTCATTGGGCCTCGGAAAGGGAGGAAAGCCCTTTCTTTGGCTTATGGGAATTATCGTTATTATTGCGATTATTCTGGCTTACACCGCATTTTACACAATCCCACCTGGAAACCGAGGGGTACTGCTGCGATTCGGCAGATATTCGGCAGTGGTAATGCCGGGGCTGCACTTCAAGATCCCCTTTGGTATCGACACGGTCTTCAAAGTACACACCGAACAGGTGGACACTGAGGGCTTCGGGTTCAAGAGTGTCCGCCCCGGCATCCGGACCGAGTATGAAAAGAGCGCCGTGACTGAGCGCGAATCACTCATGCTCACCGGGGACCTGAACGTCATCGATGTGGAGTGGATCGTACAGTTCCGGCGGGAAGACCCCAGGAAATACCTCTTTAACGTGCGAGACCCGGTCATGACCATCCGGGATATCAGCGAATCGGTGAATCGGCGCATTGTGGGGAACCGGAGCTTTGATTACGTGCTGCAAAACCGTGAAGAAGTCAACAGGATGGCCCGAGAGGAGCTACAGAAGATTCTAGACGAGTATGAGACAGGTATCCGCATCGTCAACGTGAGGCTCCAGAACGTGGTGCCCCCTGATCCTGTAAAGGGCGCCTTTAACGAAGTAAACGAGGCCCAGCAGGAGAAGGAGAGGCTCATTAACGAGGCCCAGGAGACATACAACAGGGAAATCCCCAAGGCCAGGGGGACGGCGGAAAGGACCATCAACGGGGCCCGGGGATTCGCTCTGGAAAGGGTAAATCGGTCAAAAGGCGACGTGGCAAGGTTCTCGGCTGTCCTCAAGGAATACCGAAACGCGCAAGAGGTCACGAAACAGCGCCTCTATCTGGAGGCCTATCAGTCGATTCTGCCCAATGCCAGGCAGATCTACATTATTGACAGCGAGCAGAGAGGGCTTCTGCCGCTACTCCAATTGAATCAGCAGGACATAGAAGGAGGTGTAGTTCGATGAAACGAATGGGACCTATTATCGGTGTCGTAGTTGTTTTTATTCTGGTCCTCTTGCTTTCGGGCGCCTTTTATACTGTCAGGGAATGGGACCAGGTGGTGATCACCCAGTTCGGGAAACCGATTGGGGAGCCGAAGGTCAAGCCGGGCCTGAAGCTTAAGATGCCCCTAATCCAGAAAATCAATCGCTACGAGAAGCGCATTATGAGATGGGACGGAGATCCAAAAGAGATCCCCACCCGGGATAAACGTTTTATCTACGTGGATACGACTGCTCGATGGCGAATCATCGATGCCCAGAAGTTCCTTGAGGTTCTGGGTAATTACTCCCAGGCCTACGCCAAGCTGGATGATATCATCGACGCGGTTCTCAGGGACTATGTTTCGGCCAATCCTCTCGTGGAGCTGGTCAGGACCACGAACGAGATGCCCACTGTGGAGGGTGGAAAAGGCAAGGTCCTCTCGCCGTTCCAGCAGGAATCAACGGTTCCGGAAACCGTCCGCCTGGGCAGGGAGAAAATCACCCGGGCGATTTTGGCCGAGGCTTCCAAGGCTATGTCCGCCTTCGGTATGGAGTTGGTCGATGTCCGCATCAAGCGGATCAATTATGTGGAGCAAGTCCGGAGGAAGGTCTACGAACGGATGGTATCGGAAAGAAAGCGCAAGGCGGCCCAGTTTCGATCAGAGGGAGAGGGTAAAAAGGCAGAGATTCTCGGTCTGATGGAGAAGGAACTGAAATCCATAATCTCAGGGGCGTACCGGACGGCAGAGGAGATCCGGGGGAAAGCCGATGCCGAGGCGACCAAGATCTATGGAGACGCATACAATGAGGATCCGGCCTTCTACGCCTTTTTCAAGACCCTGGACACCTATAAAGAGGCGGCCTACGAGAAAGCCATTATTATACTTGGGACCGATTCCGACTACTACCGGTTCTTGAAGAATATCCCGAAATGAAAGAGGCGGGAAGCAACTCAAATGTGAAGCCAAATCCGTGATCCGGTACAGCCTCCATCCGAGATCACAAAGTATTCTTTTCGTGAATATCAATTTCTATCAGTAGGAAGGAGGAATATGCCCCCCCAAAAAAAGAAAAAACCCCAGGAAGAAATGATAGACAAGGCCCGCTCCATCTTTGGTCTCCAGGCCTCAAAGGGAAAGAAGGGTGCTTTGCCCCCAAGGGCACATTTCAGCATATGGTATTTTTTGCTCGCCTTTCTCCTTATCTTCTATACGCAGCAATACTTTTTTGCCGGAAAAGTGGAAACGATCCCTTACAGCCAGTTTAAGCAATATTTGGCCGAAGGCACCTTGAGTAAATTGACCATCGGTGAGAAAAATATCAGGGGAACGCTGAAAGGCAAGGGAACAGTGCCGGGACAGGATCAGGAGTTCACCACGATTCGAGTGAACGATCCCGGCCTTGTAAAAGATCTGGATGAACACAATGTCATTTATTCCGGGCACCATGAGAGTAAATACCTGGGCACCATCATTTCCTGGATAATCTACATCGGCGTTTTTCTTCTTATCTGGCGATTCATCATGAAAAGGATGGGAGCAGGGATGGGGGTCATGTCTTTTAGTAAGAGCAAGGCCAAGATTTTTGCCGAGAGTGAGACTAAGGTCACCTTCGCGGATGCTGCCGGAATCGACGAGGCAAAAGAGGAGCTTCAGGAAGTCGTGGAATTCTTGAGCACCCCGGAGAAATTTCAACGATTGGGGGGGAGAATCCCCAAGGGAGTGCTCTTGGTCGGCCCGCCGGGTACAGGCAAAACCCTTCTCGCAAAGGCTGTGGCAGGGGAGGCAAAAGTGCCTTTTTTCAGCATCAGCGGATCCGAGTTTGTGGAGATGTTCGTGGGCGTAGGAGCAGCACGGGTTCGCGATCTTTTCTCTCAGGCCGCCGCCCAGGCCCCCTGCATAATCTTCATCGATGAACTGGACGCGTTGGGGAAGGTCAGGGGAATGAACGTGATGGGCGGGCATGACGAAAGAGAGCAGACTCTCAACCAGCTCCTGGTGGAAATGGACGGATTCGAAACCAATAAAGGGGTCATCATCATGGCCGCCACCAACCGGCCGGAAATCCTGGATCCGGCTCTTTTGCGCCCGGGCCGTTTTGATCGGCAGGTCCTTGTAGACCGGCCGGATATCAATGGACGAGAAGCCATTTTGAAAATCCATTCCAAGAATGTGTTGTTAGGTCCCGAGGTTGATCTCCGTAAGCTCGCAGGCCGGACACCGGGCTTTGTGGGGGCAGATCTGGCTAACCTGGTTAACGAGGCGGCCCTGCTGGCCGCTCGCAAGAATAAGGAGGAGGTCGCCCCCGAAGATTTCGATGAGGCGATCGACCGGGTTGTTGCGGGCTTGCAGAAAAGGAACCGGGTGATAAATTCGAAGGAAAAAGAAATCGTTGCTTTTCATGAATCCGGGCATGCGATTGTGGCTGAATCTGTTGAACATGCCGATCCCGTACATAAGATCTCCATTATACCGCGGGGAATCGCTTCCCTCGGCCATACGCAACAGCAACCCACGGAGGACCGCTACCTGATGACCCGCGCTGAGCTGCTGGATAAGTTGGCCGTTCTCTTAGGGGGCAGGGTTGCAGAGGAGCTGGTTTTCAAAGAAGTTTCCACAGGGGCGCAGAACGATCTGCAGCGAGCCACTGAGATCGCCAGGTCCATGGTCACGGAGTACGGCATGAGCGATCGCCTGGGCCTGGTGAGCTATGAGCGCCCCCTTCAGCCCATGTTCTTCCCGGAAAACTTTACTTCGAGTAAGACCTACAGTGAAGAGAAGGCCGCGGAGATTGACGGGGAGATCACCCGAATCATCGAGGAAGCCCACCAGAGGGTGAGAAAAATCCTCTCAGAGCATCGCAAAGTTCTGGATGATTTGGCCCATCTCCTTTCCCAGAAGGAAACTGTGCAGGGAGAGGAACTGAGAAAGATGTTGTCCGAATCCAGGCCTGGAACAACAACATCATCGCCTGGGCAGCCATCCTAGAAATACATAAGCGAATCCCTATCCAGGAGTGAATGCATGCCATGCGACTGTACCTGATCAATCCTTCCAACCCGTTTGTCAGCATCGTCAAAATCGAGAAGCGAGGCTGGAACCGTTACCGCGTGTGGAAACCCCTGAGCCTCATGGTTCTCGCTGGTCTGACCCCACCGGAATGGGAGATCTCCATCATAGACGAGAACATCCGTGCAAAGGGAGCAAAGCTTAACGGTCTGTTGTCCAAATAGTTATTGAATTTCAAGCTGATTTTTGCTAGGCACTTGATTATCAACTGTTTAGGAAAAGTCATTATTGAGACTTAATAATCATTTTTCTTGCCTTATCCTGCCACACTTTAAAGTGGACCCCAATGTCAAGACCAGTTTTACTGCTTGATCAAATGATTGGGGTTGCTAAAAGAGACAAGTCCAGCTATTTAGTCAAGCCGTTACATGCAGGTAAATCCAGCGTGATCCTTGGAAAGAATGAATTTGGTCAACAACTGCCCAAAAATATCCCCCTGTTTCATCTCATTTCACAGCGGTTACTTTGCCTGCTAAAATTGAGATAACCTTGTGACTATATTAATATTTTGTCATTCTTTCATTTTACCGCTGTTTACATCATTTTCCTTTGAAAAGGCGTTCGGAACGCGGGAGTCGCTGGTTCAAATCCAGTCGTCCCGAGCATCCCAAAAAGTTCCAGGTATTCTTGATCCAAAGCAATCAAGGGGAGGTCGTACACCTTCCTATGATTGCTTTTTTTGTTCCTTTCCCGGGGGGGCCGGTAGCATGAGGGGTGGTGGGAAGGGTTGACATGGACAGGGTACTGAAGGGGGCTTGGGAGGCTCTCAACTGGAATGTGGATACCCTAAAAAGCACAGGCAGAGTCTATGGAGAGGATCGGGAGATCCGGGAGAGCGTGCTGTTTCTGCTGTGGGAGGCAGGGGCTTACACAAACCATGAAATCGGGGAATTATTCGCAATAGGCTCCTCCGCTGTGAGCCATATTGCC
>Ga0180301_10002523_pt1 | contig 14372 bp, 15 predicted proteins | sample GuaBasSediGuay16_FD_121797 | JGI IMG/M metagenome (GOLD analysis project Ga0180301, IMG submission 121797) | Subseafloor sediment microbial communities from Guaymas Basin, Gulf of California, Mexico - Guay16, Core 4569-2, 12-15 cm | ecosystem: Environmental > Aquatic > Marine > Hydrothermal...
ATTATAAATGTATGCTCTGATTGGGCTACTGGTTGCCTCTTCCTTTCAACTAATACTGGATAAGCATAGATATGCCTTGATCGGAGAAGACTATTAAATACTCTGTGGAAATCCTTAACAGGGGAAACTTTTAAAGCCCAGCGTAAAGCAAAAGGTAAGCTACGAAACTTTTCCCTTAAAACGTTAAAGAGAATTTTTTCCTCGCCTCCTTTTGGAGGTTTATCTTTTAAAATTCTGTAGATGTACCCACTTGGTCCATTTTCAACTTCACCATAACCTTCTATGGTTGTTGAGAATGGTTCAATAGCATAAACTTTTCCCTCTTCTATTTTGCTGCCATTCATTAGGCCAACATTCGGTATATGAATTCCAGCATGGATAGTGTATCTTGACATTTCATGTCCTGTCAAATTTCTGATAGGTTGAACTCCATATCTTTTAATTGTTTCTTCAATAACTTTACCCAGACTAGAAACCTTAACTCCAGTATTAACAATTTTTAGGGCTTCTTCTAAAGCACGAATTGTAGCTTCTCTTAAACTTAGGTATTCGGGGTTAAAGCATATGGTTGTTGCCGTATCGGCTATATATCCATCAACATGAACTCCGATATCAACTTTAACTATAGATGCTGTAGGAATAACTTCTACATCGTTTGGTGGTGAAGTATAGTGTGCTGCAACCTCATTAACATCAACATTACACGGGAAAGCTGGTTTTCCACCTAAACTTAAAATTTTAGATTCCACAGCTTCACAAATATCAATGATTTTCATACCCTCTTTAATAAATCCCTCAACCCATCCTCTAACCTTTGAAGCTATCTCCCCTGCTTTCCTAAGCTTTTCAACTTCCTCTTCAGTAAGCATAATTTAAACCTTCTAAAACTTAAAGATAAATTCTAGTTTAAAATTAGAAAGTTTAATCATTTAAAGTTATAATTTTGGTTTACTAATACCTAATTATAGTGGTAATTATTCATGGCTGAAGGTAAATTTAAGTTTAAAAAACTCGCCCTTGGTGGAACATTTGACATTTTACATAAGGGGCATGAAAAAACTCTTCTAGAAGCTTTTAACTTAAGTGAGAAAGTTTTAATAGGGCTTTCAACAGACTCTCTTGTAAAATCTCTAAAGAAACATGAAGTAAATCCTTACGAGTATAGGAAGAAGGTTCTAGAAGAATTTTTATCTGAGAGAGGTTTTATTGGTAGGTTTCAAATAGTTCCCATAGATAACAGATTTGGTATAGCTCATATTGTTAAAGATTTAGATGCAATAATGGTTAGTAATGAAACTGTCTACATAGCTGAGGAGATTAACAGGATTAGGGAGATAAATGGTTTAAAGCGGCTTGAGATAGTCCTAATAGAAAAGGTTAAAGCTGAAAATGGGAAGCCGATATCATCAACAAGAATCCGTGCCAAGGAAATAGATAGAGAGGGTAGGCTAAGAAAAGGTTAATTTAAACTATATAAAGTTAGGTTAAGCTCTTTATAGATAAATTTATGTGAGGAAAATGATTAACTATGATACTCTATATTACAGGCTGTCCAGGTGCAGGTAAAACAACTATAGCTTTTGAAGTTTCAAAAATTATTAATTGGAAAGTTATAAACTTAGGTAATTTTTCGATTGAGAAAGGTTTTATTTTAGGTTTCGATGAAGAGTTAAGTTCATATATTGTGGATGTTGATTCCCTTTCAAAATATTTAGAAAAATTTTTAGCAGAATCTCAAGAAAATTTTATTTTTGATTCACATTTTGTTGTTAAAATTCCAGAAAGATTTAATCCTTTAATCTTTGTCTTACGGTGTGAACCTTTTGAGCTTATTAAAAGACTTACAAATAAGGGTTTTTCAAGAAAAAAAGTTTGTGAGAATGTTTTAGCTGAAATCTTAGATTTTTGCTTATATGAGGCTTTAGAGGTGTATGGGACCAATAGAGTTCATGAAATTGATACTACAGGTAAGAGTATTGAATATGTTACTAGGGAAATTTTATCTGTTATTCATGGAGAAAAGAAACCTGAATCCGGCATGTTTAATTGGCTTGCTAAACTTGAAAGCGAAGGAAAACTTGAAGAGGTGTTAAAAATATGTCTAAGTGTAGAGGTTACATGATGTTTAGATGCTCTTCCTGTGGAAAGATAAACATGGCTAAAGTAGGACAAAAAAATAAGCGTTGTGTTTTTTGTGGTTTAAAAAATAATTTGACTAAAGTTAAAATCCTAGCTTTGGCTTCAACAATAGATGAAGCTAAAGAAAAGATTAAAAGTTTAAAATTTAGTGAAGCATAATCTTCCTATTGCTAAAGTATAAGGTTAAGTATAAGGTTAAATATCCTTAAGATTAACATTAATTGGGATAGGTGATGTAATTGTCAAATATTGCCGCAAGAAGATTTTTTGAGGAAGTTTCAACAGCATTAGATAAGCATGTTGTGGTAGTAACAACTTCAAACAAAAAGTACGACGGTATACTTGTAGGCTTTGAGCCCACAACATTAAGCCTATGCCTAGCTGATGTAAAAAGCGAAGATGGTGGAGACATTCCAAAAATGTTTATAAACGGGAGAACAGTTGCGCAATTTTTTGTAACTGAGAAACCATTTAATCTTAAAGGTCTTGCAGAAAGATTAGAGAAAGTATTTCCTAGGCTTGTAAAAGTTTACGAGGATGCAGGAGTTATCCTCGTAATGGATAAAATCAGAGTTACAAAAGATGGTGTAATCGAAGGTTCAGGTCCAGCTGTTGAAAGAGTTAAAAAGGTTTATGAAGAATTTATAAGAGAAACATCAGGATAATCCTAAGGTAAAGGTTAACAGTTTAAAAATCTTAAGGCAAAAGCTTATTATATGTTATTAATGTTTTTAGAATGCTTCCTTTATAAGGGTTAGTTGATGTGTTTTGAGGTTAAAAATAAAGACTTACTTGGAAGAATAGGTAAAATTAAAACTAAAAGTGGAGTTATTGAAACTCCACTTTTACTCCCCGTTATTAACCCTAAAAAAATTGAAATTCAACCTAAAGAAATTTTTGATGAATTTAAATTTAAAGCTTTAATGACAAATGCTTACATTTTAAAAAAATACTTTGAAACAGATGTTATAAAAAGCGGTATCCACAATTTTTTAGGATTTAGCGGTGTTATAATGACTGATTCTGGCGGATACCAAATTTTAAGATACGGATATGTAGATGTTAAACCATTAGAAATTTTTGATTTTCAGGAAAAAATAGGCTCAGATATAGGTGTAATCCTTGATGTTCCAACAGGATGGGGTGTTTCAAAAAATTATGCTGAATGGACAGTAAATGAAACATTAAAAAGGGCTAGGGAAATCCAAAATTACCTTAAAAATAAACATATCACTCTTTGGGTTGGACCTATTCAAGGTGGAAACTATCTAGATCTTATCTCCTTTTCTGCAAGAGAATTAAGCAAGATTCCATTTGATATTTATGCTATTGGGAGCCCTACGGAAGTTATGGAAAGGTATTTTTTTGATTTCCTTGTAAAGATGATTTTAACTGCAAAGCTAAATCTCCCACCAAATAAGCCTTTACATCTTTTCGGAGCTGGTCATCCTTTTATGTTTTCTTTTGCTGTTGCTCTTGGCTGCGATATGTTTGATTCCGCATCTTATGCTCTTTATGCTAAAGATGAGAGATACCTCACAGAAACAGGAACAATAAGGCTCAAAAATTTGGAATATTTCCCTTGTGATTGTCCTGTTTGTAGAAATTTAACTCCAAAAGACCTAAAAGAAAAAGAAAAAAGTGAAAGAACGTATCTTTTAATGAGACATAATCTTTATGTTTGCTGGTCTGAAATTCAGCGTATTAAGCAGCATATAATTGATGGCAAACTTTGGGAGCTTTTAGAGCTAAGAGCAAGAGCTCATCCAAGCCTGTTTAAGGCATTTAGCTTAATTGCTAAATTCTCCAAACTTTTTCTGAAAGATACTCCTCTGTTTAAGGAGCGAGGAGTATTTATTTTTGATAACATTAGTGTTAAAAGACCTGAAATCATTTCTTACAGGAAGAAGTTAGTAGAAAATTATGGTAAACCTGAGGAAGCAGAAATCCTTCTCCTTTTACCTCCACCTTCTACTAAACCTTTTCATAAATCTAGGGAATTTAAGCTTATTTGTAAATTTTTAGAGGATGCAGACTTCAACCTTAAAGACTTTCATATATGTTTTTACACGGCTCCTTTCGGGGTTGTTCCACTAGAAATTGATGATGTTTATCCGTTATCCCAATTTGAAGTTGGTAAACCATTTAAAGGTGAAGTAAAAATCGAGGTTGCTAAAAGCATCATTAGGTATATTGAGGGTAAACCTTACAAGTTAATAGTGATTTACAGAGATCCCAAACTTCTAAGTGATAGGTTGCTTAGCAGAATAATTAAAGAAAAAAGAGGTTTAGTTAGTATTGATGTTATTAAAAAGCCTTATTCTAAGGATTCTTTTAACCACTTTATTGAGGGCTTAAAAAATATTGTTAGTAGAGAGTTTACCTAGCTTTAATATGCTTAACTACTGGTGGTCTTATCTTTTTAAGTATCCTATATCCACATTTTGGACATTTAAGCTCGGGCATCATGCTTAATTCATCATAGGTAAACTTTTTATTGCATCGGATACACTGATATTCTACCTTAATCTCAGCCAAGAAGTACACCGTTAAAGTTTTAATCTTCATGAAATTTAAACATTTTTAGCTGAAAAAGATAAATAAAAGTAAAATTTTCTTAGTTAAGAAGGAAATCTAAGGGTGGTGTGGAGGATAAACTTCCCAAAAAGTATAAGAACTTACTGTCCACGCTGCAAAACTCATACTATTCATATGGTTAGTCTCTACAGGAAGGGTAGAGATAGAGCTCTTGCAGCTGGAGCAAGACACCATGAGTGGGATAAGCATGGTTATGGAGGACAAAAATATCCTGAACTTAAAAGAACAGCTAAAACAACAAAGAAAGCCACGATGAAGCTCAGATGTAAGGAATGCGGCTACATTTCCCATAAAAAAGGAATTAGACTTAGAAAAGCTACAATAAAGTCTTAAAAGGCGGGGTTTATTATTATGGTTAGCAGATTAAGAGAGTTAATTCCTCGACCAAGAAGTAAATTTTTAAGAGTAAAGTGTCCTGAATGTGGAAATGAGCAAATAGTATTTAATATGGCAAGTATGCGTGTCCCATGTAAAGTTTGTGGAGAAGTTTTGGTTGAACCTACTGGTGGAAAAGCATTAATCAAGGGAGAAGTTGTAGAGGAGCTAAGTTAATTTTGAGTTTTTCCTTTACCTTTGCCAAAAATTAACTGTTATCAAGCTTGTATAGGGGTGTTCTAGTGAAAGATTCATCAAATGACAACTTTCCAGAAGTTGGTGAACTTGTTATTGCAACAGTTTCAAATATTGCTGATTATGGTGCATATGTAAAACTAGATGAATATTACGGTATTGAAGGATTACTCCATATTTCAGAGGTATCTTCGGGATGGGTAAAAAACATTTATGACCACGTTAGAGAGGGTCAAAAACTTGTTTTAAAGGTTTTAAGAGTTGATAAAGAGAAGGGACATGTAGATTTATCTCTTAGAAGAGTTAGTAAAAGAGAAAAACAAGAAAAAATGGCTGAATGGAAACGAAGAAAAAGAGCTTTATCGATTCTTGAAACTGCAGCTCAAAAAGTTAATCTTGACCCAAGAAAACTTGTTGATGAGGTTACACCTATTTTTGAAGATAAGCTTGGAGGTTTATATGAGGGGCTTGAAGAACTAGTTGAAAAAGGTGAGGAGCTTGCTGAAAAACTTAAGTTGCCAAAAGAGTGGATTAAAGCAATTTATGATGTTGCAAAACAAAAAATTAAACCTCAAGTAGTAAGCATTAAAGGTATCTTAAAGTTAACAACAACAGCTCCTGATGGTGTTGAGATTATAAAGAAAATTCTAATAGAAAGTAAGTCTGCTAGAAGGTTTAGAAAAGCAAAAGTTGATATTTATACTGTTGGTGCGCCTAAATATGTTGTTGAAGTTACAGCGAAAAATTATAAAGATGCTGAAAAAGTTTTAAATGAAGTTGTTTCTTACGCTCTAAAGGAAATTAAGAATGTTGGTGGTGAAGGCGAGTTTAAAAGATAAGCTTCTAGTCTGGTTGATATTTTTTGTCTCCAATATTACTAAGAAAGTGTAAAAGTTGTGGTGAATATACTTTAAATCAAGCTTCTTGTCCAAAGTGTGGTGGCGAAGTTTACATTCCAGTACCTCCAAAATTTTCACCTGATGATAGATATGCTAAATACAGAAGAATGATGAAAGAACTTGCAAAAAATAGAATGCAAAGCTAATCCGTACCTTTAACTATTATAACTTGAGTTGTGATTTTAGGTTCATTATTCACAACGTATTGATGGGATGGAGAAACATATATAATGTTAAACTTTGTTAGAGTAACATTTCTACCACAAGCATAAAGAATAAGCTTCCCAAGCAAGGTATCCCAATCTGGAAGCCCATTTGCATCTTTATCAACACTTTCAATGCTAATTTCAGGGTGAACTTTATTAGCTATTCTTGCCATCCAACCCCACTTACCTTCATCTCCAAAACCAAGAGGTTGATGGGAGTTTAACCACTTAGCTGTTGTTATAAATACTAAAATGTATGTTGAGTTAAAATATTTCTTTGAAAGGTTTAATGCTCTAGTTTCATTTGAGAGTAAAATTTGACCGATATGTGCTATTTGTGTTGTGTTTAATGTTGCATTATCAGCAACACTTGTACTATTCCCATAGATTGCAACCCAATAACCATAATCCCACCAACATATAACCGGCGCTCCCTTAGGTATATTTTTATCAATCCAGTGTAAAGCATCAAACCAATCCTCACGGTACTCCCTAATAGGAACGGATGCTGATGCTATAGTGACGGGTGTATAAGCATACTCAATAGCCCTATAAAATGTCGGTATTAGAGTTGCAGTAAAGATGATCACAATAAATATCAAAACTCTTAAATCTATAGTGGCTAAAATCTTCTTCTTAGTTGAAATTTTTCCAAGTTTAACTCTTTCAACAATAGGTTTTAATGTTTCAATGATACCATAAGCTGCAAGTAGGCATGCTGCTGGTGCAAGAATAAGGTTAAGCCTAATAAATGAGGCTGCAGCATAAAGTGAAGTTAAACCAAAAAGTATTAAATATAAAGCCTTATAGTCTCCACGCTTAAATGCAAAATATAGGCCTAAAGGTAGGAGGAAAAGGATAATTCCAAAGCTGTTATAAAAGGTTGCCCAAGTATTCATCTGATGCTCTGCAACTGATTCAATGATAGGTGATTCAGCTCTAAATTGCGGATTAACAACGGCTAAAAACTTCCCTGTGATTGGGGCTACTGCTCCAGAAAAATATAAGGTTGCTGAAATAATAATGGCTAAAATAACAATAAAAATTCTGGGTAAAAATCCAGCGGAATATCTAAAGTTGATGTGTTTCACTGCTTCATGAACTGTTAAAACAGCAAAACCACCAAGAACAGGGATAATTCCAAAGGTTGTTATAGTTGCTAAACCTGGTCTTGGAAATGGTAGGGATAACAGTATACCGATTCCTATAGTTAAAAGGTAAGCTAGTGTTAACCTAGAAGATTCTCTTCTAACAATAATTGCAATTATAAGGTATAGTGGAATTAAACCAAACATGTAGTAAAAAGCTCCCCATGAAATTGTTAGATAAGTTAAAAATAAACCTGAAAGTATTGAATAAAGTAAGCATCTTTTTAAGGTATTATGCGGATTAATTGCTTTTACGAAGAAAAGAGAACATAAAACTATTGCAAAAACCCCTACACTTTCATGCTTAAAAAAACCTAGACTTGTTCTACTAATGTAAGCTGAATTTAAGGCTAAGAAAAGGGCTGCAAGAAGCCCTGTTTCTTGTCCACCAAATTCTTTACCAAAGAAATATAATGCCAAAACTGTAAGCATAGCCATAAAAGGTGGAAAATAAATTGTAACATCCATTAACGAAACATTCAAACCTAAACTTTGAATAAAAATGTAGAATGTTGCTGCTGTAAGTGGTAAGCCCATAGGTGTTGTTGAGGCTACTGGCCTCCCCCAAGGAAACCATGTTCTATTATCAATCCAGCTGTTACTGAAAATCCAGCTGGTTCCGTTTTTAATGATGTGGTCCGCAACATACCAATGCCAGAAAGAGTCAAATTCGCTTAAATATGCACCCCATTTTAGTGGTAAGATTCTTACAGCAAATGCTATGAAGCATATTATAATCAGGCATACGAGGCTTAAAATACTCCTTAGGCTCAGCTTTTTGAACATCCCTAAACTTTTAACCTCCAAGTTTCAGCAAAAACCTATATATGCTTAATCAGTATTTTTGTTTTTCCAGGAAAGCATTGCTTAAAAAAGCCTAATTTAGTTGGTCAGCATGGTTAAATTTTACAGAAAACGTTACGTACTTTTTAAGTTGATTTCAGAGGGAAGTAATATTGAGGAGGATGCTGTTAAAAGGGCTATACTAAACTCTTTTCAAATACTTTTCGGTTTAACAGGGGTGGGCGAAGCAGGTTTAGTATTCTTAGGTTATGATAATCAAACCTCAACAGGAATAATTAGATGCAACCATAAATTTGTAAACAATCTAAGAGCATCTTTAACATTCATCAGAGAAATTAACGGTAAGAAAACATCAATCTACACATTAAGAATTTCAGGAACATTAAAAACATTAAAAGAGTTTAAGGAGAAGGTCTTTAGAAAGGATATTTAACATCAAAACTTGGAGTAGTATTAAAAAATTAATTTTATTATTCAGTTCGTCGCGTGTTCTTCATTTCATATGGGATCAGGCTGGGACGACTTCATCATGCAATAAATAAGAAGTATTTGAGATATTTATCTATTTGTTTATTCCTCTTCCTTATTTTTGAAAAAATTCTCAATTTTTTCAACAATATCCATAAAAGATTTTGAAGCAGGAGTATTTGGATGTTTAACTATAAATGGTATTCCATCATCAGAAGTTTCGCATATTCTTGGGTCTAAAGGTATTTTTCCAAGAAATGGTACCTTAAGTTCTTCAGCAATTTTTTCACCACCTCCAACTTTAAAAATGTTTATTATAGATCCGCAGTTTGGGCATACAAAGCCGCTCATGTTTTCTATAATTCCTACTATTGGTGCTTTAAGTTCATGTGTGAAGGTTACAGCTTTTTTAACTACAAGTTGGGAAACTTCTGAGGGAATTGTAATAATAATAACTCCGCTTACCTTAGGTATAAACTGCATTATGCTTAATGCTTCATCACCAGTTCCTGGGGGGAGGTCTATAAGCAGATATTCAAGTTCCCCCCAAACAACATCACTTAAAAATTGTCTAATAGCAACAGATTTTAATGGTCCACGCCAAATAACTGGTGTCTCATCGCTTGGAAGTAAAAAGTCCATAGAAACAACTTTTATTCCCAAAGGCCCAAAAACTGGAAAAATTCCGGCTGGTCCTGCATTTAAATGTCCACCCCTAACTCCAAGGATTTTAGGTATACTTGGTCCAGTTATGTCTGCATCTAAAACCCCGATAAGGTTTGGTCTACCTCTACTTGCTAGGGCAACTGCAAGATTAGCTGTTATTGTACTTTTGCCTACACCTCCCTTACCGCTTAGAATAGCAACCTTATATTTGATATTCTTCATTCTTTCCTCAATTTTTTCTAGTTGTTCTTTAAACTCTGTTTTCATGTTGGTTTTCAATTTTCACGCCTCAATAAATGTTGCTTACTCTTACATAGTATTGGAAGTTAAAGTAAAAACTTATATTTTGTGCATTTGCACTTTTTAACCGCAGAAACTTCTTTAAGTTTAAAGCTTTTAAGCTTTAATAACCTACTTTATTAGGTAATCCGCTAGAAGGTGGTGCTTATGTGGCGTTGGGGCAGACGCTGGCATGGTCCAGGTAGACCTATGAAACCAAGATTCTTAAGCGTAGAACCAAGATTAATAAGGTTTGCACCTCTAAATCTGGATGGCAACCCAATAGGGCTTGATAACCCTATTTTCATGAGTTATGATGAATTTGAAGCATTTAGACTAGTTTTTTATGAGGAGCTTACTCAGGAGCAGGCTGCTCAAAGAATGAGAGTTTCAAGAGGAACTGTTTGGAGATGTTTAGAAAATGCTAGAAGAAAAATTGCAACTATGCTAGCTGAAAATAGGCTTTTAGTAGTAACTCCTGAGTAGATTAGCTTTTTTAGCTTTTAACGTAAATTATAAAGGTTTCCCTAAATATTTTAAACAAGGGTTTAACTAGCGGTTAAAAATGAGGTTGTACTAATTTGAGGGAGATAAAGGAACCATATAAGCCTTTAAAAGTTGAGGAAGAAGTACAAAGATTTTGGTTAGAGAACAGAATCATAGAGAAAGTTTATAGTTTAAGGAAAGATGCACCTTATTTTAGGTTTTTAGAGGGACCTCCAACAGCTAATGGTTTTATGCATATTGGACATGCTAGAGGCAGAACAATGAAAGACATCATTTTAAGGTTTAAATCTATGTGTGGTTTTAATGTTTGGCGTAAAGCAGGATGGGATTGCCAAGGATTACCTGTTGAAATCGAGGTTGAAAAGAAACTTAAGCTAAAATCTAAACGCGATATTGAAAGGGTGGGTTTAGATGTTTTTGTTGAAGAATGCAAAAAATTGGTTAAGTACTATATAGACCAATGGAGAAGAGTATCTGAGCGGCTTGCCATTTGGCTTGATTATGATAATGCGTATAAAACTATGGATGATGAGTACATAGAATTTGTTTGGTGGTTTATTAAAAACGCATATGGTAAAGGATTACTCAAAGAAGATTTAAAAGTTGTTCCAACATGTCCAAGATGTGAGACTTCTCTTTCAGGCCATGAGGTAAGTTTAGGTTATACAACTGTTTTAGATCCTTCAATATACGTAAAATTTCAACTTAAGGAAAAGCAAGATGAATACATACTAATCTGGACAACAACACCTTGGACCTTGCCAGGAAATGAAGCTGTAACTGTTCATCCTGATGCAGACTATGCTAAAGTTTTAGTTGGTAATGAAAAGTGGATTTTAGCTAAAAATCTTGTTGAAAAAGTTATGAATGAGCTTAAAATTAAAGACTTTACAATTATTGAAACGGTTAGGGGAATCGAACTTAAAGGTTTAAAGTATATTCATCCATTAATGGATGAAGTTCCAGAACATAAAAAACATTCTGGGTACTTTGACCACTCAATATTATGTGGTTTACATGTAAGCTTAGAGGAAGGTACTGGTTGTGTTCATACAGCTCCAGCTCACGGGCCGGAGGATTTTGAAATAGGCTTAGAATATGGTATTCAAATTTTTTGTCCAGTAGATCAAGCTGGACAATTTACAGATATGGGGGGTAAGTATGCTGGACTTTATTTTAAAGATGCAGATAGCAAAATTATTGAAGACTTAAAAGTTAAAGGTTTACTTGTTTATGAAGGTAAAATCGAACATGAGTATCCTCTATGTTGGAGATGTGAAACCCCGTTACTTTATAGGGTTGACAAACAATGGTTTCTTAAAGTTTCAAGTCTAAGAGAAAAACTTTTAGAGGAAAATAAGAAAGTTTTGTGGATTCCACGTTGGGCTGGGGAAAATAGGTTCGGTGAGTGGTTAGCTAATGCTGAAGATTGGTGTATTTCTAGGGCAAGAATTTGGGGTAGCCCATTAAATATTTGGAGATGTAAAAATTGCGGGGCGCTGGCGGTTCCTGGCACAATTAATGAACTTAAAAGTTTAGCTAAAAAACTTCCGGACCGCTTAGAACTACATCGTCCATGGATTGATGATGTTATTCTCAGGTGTGATAAGTGTGGCGGGGATATGTTCCGTGTACCTTTTGTTGTTGATTGTTGGCTTGATTCGGGGGTTGCTCATAGTGCAAGTGTAAATGCTTTAAAAAATGAAGATTTGTTTAAAAAACTATATCCCTATGATTTCATAACTGAAGCTGTAGACCAAACAAGAGGATGGTTTTATTCTTTACTTTCCACAGCAGTGGTTCTTTACGGCAAAACTCCCTACCTTAAAGTTTTATGTCAGGGACATGTTGTTGATAAATACGGCCAAAAAATGTCTAAATCGCGTGGAAATGTTGTATGGGTGGAGGATGCACTACAAGTTTATGGCGCAGATATTTTAAGAGCATATCTAATATGGAAATCATCCCCAGAAGCAACTTTAGCTTTTGACCCTGAAGAATTAAATCAAATAAAGCGTATGTTAAGTATAATTTGGAATGTTTTCACGTTCGCAACAACCTACATGATTCTTGATAATTTTAAACCTTCTGATTGGCCTATAGAAAAAGTTGCAAAGGATTTTAGAGCTGAAGATAGATGGCTTCTTTCACGTCTCCAAAATGTAATAAAGAACGTTACCACCTACCTTGAAACTTTGCAATTAAATAAAGCTTTAAGAGAACTTTTTGATTTCTTAATTGATGATGTAAGCAGATTTTATATTAGGATAATTAGGCGAAGAACATGGATTGAAGCTGAAGAGATTGATAAATTTGCAGCCTACGTAGCTCTTTATAATGTTTTAATGGATAGTTTAAAACTTTTAAGTCCCTTTACTCCTTATATTTCAGAAGCACTTTATAGATTTCTAGCTGAAAACAGTTTAGAAAGTATCCATATGCATGATTGGCCTAAGTTTAATGAAGCACTTCTAGATAAAAGACTTGAAGAAGACTTTAAAATCTGTAGAGAAACCATTAAAGCAATTTCAACTGCAAGACAAAGGAAGAAGTTTAAACTTAGATGGCCTGTAAGAGAAGTTATTGTTTCTCCTGCAAACGATAATGTAAGAGAAGCTTTACTTAGACAAACGGATGTTCTCCTAAATCAGGTTAATGCAAAAAAGGTTACAGTATTAGGAGTTGAAGAAAAGCCAAAGTTTCTACAGATTGATATTAAACCAAAACCAAGTTTAGGTGCAAAATTTAAGGAATTAACTCCAGAAATTCTTAGAAAGGTTAATGAAATAAGTAAAGATGACTTGGTAAGAACAATTTTAGAGAAAGGATCCTTTGAAGTTAAAATTGATGATAAAAATATTCTTCTTAAGAGGGAAGATTTCAACATCTTAGAAATCATTCCAGACTATATATCTAAAGAAAGCTTTGTGTATGGTTCTGTATTTGTGGATGTAACAAAGACACCTGAAATTATTGCTGAAGCTTTTGCTAAAGATGTTGTTAGAAGAGCTCAGTTAATGAGGAAGGAGATGGGTCTAAATGTTGAAGATTATGTTAATGCTTTAATAGGATGTGAAAGTGTTGAATCAATGGAACTTTTAAAATCCATGGAGAGTTATATTAAAACGGAGCTTAGGGTTAAACAATTAGATATTGTAAAAATAGATGATGTTAAGCAAAGAGAAGGTGCTTACCTTAAAGATTGGGATATTGAAGATGAAAAAGTAAAAATTTTGCTAGAAAAAGCTTAACTTCTATTTTTCTTCTATTGGAATGATTTCAACATCCTCAATTTTAAACAAAAGTTTTTTGCCGCACTTTGGACAAACTCCCCCGTTACGCTCAATTATTTCTTCTGGTGGTTTAAGTTCTATACCTCTGTAAAACTCGTATCCACATCCTTTACAAACTACTATTTGAGGCATAAGCGCCCCCTCAGGCTTCTCTTTTTTGTGGTATTAATATTTTAAACCCTTTAAAACTTTACTATTTTTAAACCTTCTTTTTAGAGGAATTTTTCAAATAAACTTTTTAAATTTAACAATTAAACTTTACAGGGTTATTGTTGACGTACTTTTGCGGCGTAAAAAATGCTAAGATACCTGGTTGTTAGGTGAATTGGGAGTATTGAAATCTAGAAGAGGATATACATTAATAGTTGCTGAAAAACCAGATGCTGCCGAACGTATTGCTAGAGCTTTAAATCCAAATTTTAAAAGAATGGTTAAGTTTAAAATCCCATATTTTGAGCTTAAGAAGGATGGAAAAAAAATTGTTGTAGCTCCAACTTTAGGGCATGTTTACACTGTTACTCAAATGAGGGGTGGAAGAAATTACTATCCTGTTTTCACGTTTAAATGGGCTCCAAGGTATGTAAGTGAAAGAGGAGCCAAAAAAACAAGGAGAGTTATTGAACTTTTTAAAAGTTTAAGTAAAGATGCTGTAGAATTTATTAATGCAACAGATTATGATATTGAGGGTAGCTTAATAGGTTATATGATTTTAAAGTATGCTTGTAACGGTAAAGAGAAAGAAGCTAAAAGAATGAAATTTTCAACTTTAACTAATGAGGAGTTAAATAATGCTTA
>Ga0180301_10002524_pt1 | contig 14371 bp, 13 predicted proteins | sample GuaBasSediGuay16_FD_121797 | JGI IMG/M metagenome (GOLD analysis project Ga0180301, IMG submission 121797) | Subseafloor sediment microbial communities from Guaymas Basin, Gulf of California, Mexico - Guay16, Core 4569-2, 12-15 cm | ecosystem: Environmental > Aquatic > Marine > Hydrothermal...
AGTCAATACCTTCAGCTGAATTCGCTACTGATAAACGACATAAAGGTATACCTAATTTTCCAAAATACTTGACATATCAAAATCAACGAATTCAAGTAACTCAAAAAATAGAGAACATATTCAGCATGATTAAGAAACCAATATATAAGCAATTGAAACCTAAACAAAAATGGATTAATCATAAGCTAATAACTGATATTACAATTGAAGAATTACTTAACCTTTACATTGAACAAATTAAGAAAACATGCAAAAAGCTAAACCTTAAGCTAATCTTCTTAAACTAATCTTCTTACTTTCTAGATAAGAAGATAAAAGCTTCATTATTAAAATGGAAAAGTAAAAGTGTGTACTCTTTCTATCTCATAATACTATCTATATGGGATTATAGGAAGTCTTTAATGAAGGTTTGGAGTATAAAAGAGAGTAGGGATAGAAATGCCATGTGTTGTTTGTATGTCTCCTCATAGAACTGAATATGAAAGACTTAGACTAGAAAAGAACTGGACTTATCCTCAACTATCTAAGTATGCTAAAGAAAAGTATAATGAAGACATTCTACCTGCATCTTTCTCTTATCACTTTAGAATGCATTGTCAACCATACATTGAAAGAATGAAGAAAGCATCTAAGTATAGAAGAGAAGTAGTAAAAGCACAGATAAAGAAAGACATTATGATAGCTAAACAACTTACTAAAAACTTAGAGATATGTGCTAACAAGATACAAGAGAAACTTAAACAAGAACATTTGTCTCCTGAAGAAGAAAAACTACTACTTTCATATTTAGCAGAAACTAGACTTATTATAGAAGAATTATTAAGATGGTCTGAAAAGTTAGAATTGGAAGAAGAGAAAGAACCAGTAGTAGAAAAGATCATTCATTGCATGAGAGACTTTCCTCCTGAACTTATAGAAAAGTTCTTGGAGAGATGGGAAGAATATGACAAAAGACAAAGTCAAGAAAGCAAGTAAATTCCTACTTTGGTATCATTATCCTGAAAGATTCTTTGAAGATGTATTTGGTTATCCTCCATTTCCATATCAGAAAGAAGTGCTATATGCAGTAAAGAAAGGTTCTAAAAGAATAGTTATACAAGCAGCAGGAGGTACTGGTAAAACATTGCTCTTAGCAGGAATAGCTTTGTATCTCGCAATAGTAGTTTCTAAAGTAGAAGGAGAACCTATCAAAGTAGTGATTATTTCAGGTTCTAGAGATCAAGCTAAATATCTCTATGACTATTGTATGGATGCTTTAGAACATGAATATCTAGAAGATGAAATAGAAGGAGAACCACTGCAATCAATAACTAGATTCAAGAATGGTTCTGAAATTAGAGCATTACCTAATTCATTAAAAGCTATACAGGGTAAACATGCTGATGTAGTCATTATAGATGAAGCAGTTTTAGCAGGAGATTTCTTGATCAGAGATGCTTTTAGAATTACCGCTGGTAGAAAGAGAGACATCATTATATTGAGTGGTACTCCTATGGATGCAGCATCATTGTTCTGTAACATCTTTCAAGATCAAGATGAATATCCTGAATGGATAAGATTTCATTGGAGTGCTAAAGAATGTCCATTGATTACTGAAGAGAAACTAGAAGAAATAAAGAACTTACCTGATGATGTAAGAACTATATTCTGGGAAGGAAAGCCTTTCACTAGTAAAGTAGAAAGAGTAGTAGATTTTGAAAGTCTTAAGAGAGCATGTAAGAATGTTCCTAGATTCAATGTTGATCCTAAAGGAGGTAAAGTAGTTATTGGAGTAGACTGGGGCTGGCAACATTATACTGCAATAGTAGTCTTGCAGAAAGTACAAGATGAATTTAGAGTGTTATATTGTGATCAATGGAGAAGAGAAGAGTTTGAATCTATACATGATAAGATAGAACAGATATACAAACAGTATGGAGCTAGTATTGTTTATGCAGATGCTGAAGATGTAGGTGAAAATCAAAGATTAGAAGCTAGAGGATTAGTTGTTAAACCCATACCCTTTCAAAGAAAAAAGACTCAAATGCAGACTATGATGAGAATGATCTTCTATCAAGGTAAAATCAAGATACCTCAAGAATTTCAAGATCTAATACAACAACTTAGAAACTATTCTTGGGATACTAAAAAGAATGATGATTTAGTAGATGCTTTGATGTTAGCTTTATATAACTACGAAGAAGAAAAAGAAGAGAATATTTGGTGGATAGTTGTTTAAGATTCAAAGTAACTCCCCGCTAGAACTGAAATATATCTTTCATGAATGTCAATATAATCAGGATAAATTGACAGTTCCCTATAACTTACAATATCCAAAGTTAATGTGTGTTCTCCAACATCTAAAGTTGCTTCATCTACAAAGTTAACATTTCTGAATTTGCCAAAATAACCTGCTTCATCAGAAAAGTTATGTTCACCAATTTCAGTTCTTTTAACAGCAATTGTTTGACCATCGCAAACTAAACGAATTTCTATTCGAGAACCACTTGTTTCTCCAGGATTCAAATATTTGGCAAAATAAAGATTTATCCCTGCAAAAATCATTGCTTTTGCACGATAATCTATAGTAAGTGGTAATGTAAGACAAGAAATTGTAAAGTATGTTCCTGGAACATACCAATCCCATTCATTTCTTTCTATTCGAGAATAAGTGTCAGGTAACCATCTATTTCTAGCAACTGTAGTATCTATAAAGCCAGTATATTGATCTCCATATACTAAAGATATATCATCAAAATAGATAGTTGCTTTTACCAAAGTATTAGCCCATAATCCTACTCTAGCATATTTAGCATTGGCAGGAATAGATATTGTAACGTAGTCTAATCTCCATCCATTAGTATTATAAGGACCATGAATAGTATTGAAATCTACTACACTTATTTGATTCTTGTTAGAATCAAAGAATCTTATCCATGAACAAGCATATCCCTCTTGTAAATTAGCTTTTATCCAGCTAGAGACTACTAATGTATTTTCACTTGGATTCAACAGTATCCATTCACTTACATTTCCGTATTTACCTGAAGGACTTTCATTGGTATAAACTATTTTAGCAACATATTCTCCACAATGAGCATTATCATCTTTAACTCTCCCAAAAGATGCATCAGTACCTGTCCACTGCTCCCACATTCCATATTCAAAACTTGGATTAAGAACTTCATTCCAGCCTATTGGAGGCTTAACTAACCTATCGTATGTAATTTGAAGAGTGTCTATATGAGCATTCTTAATTGCAAAGTTTTTGATGTGATATGTATCAATGGCTAAAGAAGCTATTTTAGAACTATCTATTTCAAAATCTTTAATATGTCCAGAAGTAATTGATAAAGAAGCTATCTTACTTCCTGTTATTGCAAAATCTTCGATGTGTTCAGTATCAATTTTGAAGTAGAAAGGATAATTAACAAATGCTCCTGCTGGTTCTACTTTTACATAGTCTACTGTTAAAGTATGATCTATCAAAAGTTTAACTCTTGTTTCAATAGTATGTCCAGCAGAAATATTAGGAGCTAAAAGAGTAAATACTCTCCAATTTGGAAAGTCTTCATAGACATCTGCCATACTTAAAGTTTTAGAAACTAGAACTTTATCACTAGTCTGATCATAGACATCTAAGACAAAATAATCTACGAACAAGAATTGTTTTTCACCTTTAACTCTGAAATGAACAAAGTAATCTCCTGGAGATAATGTTTTGTAAGGACCGAAGACAAAATATTCGGGATCAGTAGCTACTGTACATTGAACTGCTCTTCCATTGCTAGCTGTAGGATCATCTACTACATAACCTCCATTTCCATAGCTTAGATTTTCTGCTTCCCATAATGTAGATCCTAAGACTTTCTGTATTCCTAAATCGAGCTTTTCAAACTTAATAGCTAATTCATCTATATGTTCTGCTTTTATTATTCCTTCTCCTATTAGATTATTCGTTATTTCTAATTGCGAAATAGTAGCTACTGAAATAGTTACATCATTGATAGTGCAAGAAGAGAAGATAACGTTACTAATATTTCCTGCTTTAATGTCTACATTAGAAATAGTTGCTTCTTTAAACAATGCTAAATCTATAGTTGCTGTAGCTATAGTAACTGAAGTAATAGTTCCTGTATAAATAGTAGCATCAATAATGTATGCAGTATCTACATGAGAAAGGTGAGAAATAGAAGTATCTATAAAATATCCTTTCTGTACGTTATGAATAGTAGCTATTTCTGCATTCCCTAACACATTCAAATAGTCTACATTCTCTATCTTCTCAATATTAGCTATTGCAGCAGATAAGAAATCTACATTAGTAATGGTATTTGCTTGTAATGAACCTGTAATGATAATACCTGCATTAGATATTTGTCCTACACTTTGGATTTCATCTACATTCATTATTCCTACATGACTAATAGTATTGACATTCTGAATTTTTCCAATATCAGCTATATCAACTATTAGTTGATTTAGAGAACTTATTGAACCAATATATAGATCAGTAGCATGTATTTCATCTGCATGTTCTATTAAACCTATACTTGCTATTTCTACATTCAATTGATGGAGAGAACCAATAGTTCCTATATATGCATAATTGGTGTCTAAAGAATTAATAAGACCTACAGAGTTGATTTTAACTTGTTCAGCATCTATCCATCCAATAGTACAATGCCAAAAATTAGCAGAATCTTCAACTATCAACTCTTTGATTCTAACATCTCTAAAGTAATTAATTCCTGGACTTAAAAATGATATTCTAGAAAGACCTTTTCCTTTCAAATAGTAAAAGATTTTCCTAAAGATTTCTCTTTGAGTCTTTTCACCTGTTTCTCCTGGAGAATGAGAGAGCAAACATTCCTTATTCCATTTGTTTTCTGTAATGAAATGTGTTATTTCTTCTACTTTCCAAAGTGAAATTCCTTTATCAGTTTGAACATAATATGCTTTCCCTCTAGTAACATCAAAAGTAGTTGTTAATCTTCTCAAGGAAATTTCAGGTTCTGAATATCTTTCTAGAACTAGAGAAGCAGCAGTTTGCATATCTTCTGGTTTGATCACAAACTCAGTGAATTCAATAGGTTCAAATTCTCTTATCCCGTATTTATTAATAGATTCAGGAATACTTACTTGAATAGTTCCTTTAGTTGCAATTACTATGTTGTCTATCCAGCATTCAATATCAGTAACATTATTGATCTTACAAGGAACTATATCTGGTACAAAAGCAATATCAATATATCTTATAGTTCGATAATCGGCATAATATGGACTCTTCTCAAAAGAATTTCTTGAAAGAACAACAGTGTTCCATTCTCCATTCAATGTAGTAAGAGTATTAGACCACTGCCAATAAGGCTTTCTATACATGTTATCATAAGTTACTTCAGTAGGATTTTTAAGTAATACTACATTCAATTTAGTAGGACATTGATAATCATTGTCATTCGTGTATTTAATAGCTGCACATATTTGTAAGTAAGTTAAATCATCTATTACAAAAGACTGAGGAAGAGAACATTGAAAGACTATTCTTGGAACAAAGCCTTCTCTAGTAGTCCAAGTTCTTTTGTAAGCATCTATTATTGAACTTTCTTCACATTCAAAAGTCTTGATTTTTTTAAGTGAAAAACTTCCACTTATTACTTTAACAGTATCCTTTTCAATAAGTGAATCTTCATGCCATTCTTGACCTCCCATAACATACTTACATTGACTATCTACAATTGCATACCATTTATCATATACTCGATCATAAGAACTCCAAAGAGAAAGATCTTCTAAATCTTCATCTTTTGCTAAAGCAACATATTTTCCTAGAATAGTAATCGAGTTTCTTACTGGAGAAATATCTTCAACTCTTTCCTTTTCAAAAACTACTTCAATAGTCGAATTAACAACTTCTATTGTATCTTTATAAAATACAATATTCCCTTGATTATCAAAATAGAAGAATATCTTGTTCTTAGAACAGAAGTCTTTCAATAGATTGAATCTAGTTTGATAGCTTTTAGGAGGTTCAAAATATACTGTTTTAGAAAAGTCTCCATAGAATGTTTTAGAGTAACTATAATCACCTACAATACTATTAATCCATTGTTTCTGAGTTAAAGTAGCTGGAGGAAGAGACGTATACAAATTGTCAAGTATCTCTTCATTTCCTCTAACTTCTATTTCAAACTCATTTACATCTTTTCCTACTTTAGAATCTCTTATAGCACTAATTCTTCCTGCTAATAAAGTATTCATAGATTCTGATTCAACTAAAGAAACACTAGTTCCTAAACTGAATGTCGGAGGAATAGAATTTGTTATTACTCTTACAATTCCTTTGTTTATTTCTTCATGTCTCAAATGAACTTCTATTTCATCTACAAAGAATTGAACATCAGAAGTAGTTATCATACCTCTAGGCATATGGTATCTCCCTCACATTCCTTTGAAGAGAATAGTAAACATTCCGAATAATATCTTTCATTTCTTCAGTATTTCTAACATGTATCTGACCTATACTTAAGTTTATAACATTACCTGAAGGTCTTTCTACAGTTCTTCTGAATTCTCTTCCTATTCTTGTTTCTATATCAAGATCTACCCTCTTAACTATTCTACTAGGAACGTCTATCTCTACTTCTACATTTCTTCTTACTAACTCAGGAACTCTTGTTTGTACTTCTACTTCTTGAAGTATTCTCTGTCTTCGATCTTCTATTCTAGGAATTGAAACTGGTATCAGTTCTTGTCTTATATATTGAATCTTATCTTGTATTTCTGGTATATGAGCTAAAATGACTTCTTGTTTAATATATTGAATTTGATCTCTTATTCTTGGTATATTAGCTGGAATCAGAACTTGTCTTATTTCTTGAATAACTTCAACATTAGTTCTTCTTTCTGGTACTTGTTCTAAACTTTCAATTTGAGTTCTTGCTTCTTGCATTCCTTCTATTGCAACTGAATATTGAAGTCTTATATCTCTAACTTCTCTAAGACTTCTAGAAAGAACATTCAAAGCAGAATTAACAGCTAAAACTGAATCATATACACTGCCACCTGTCATTTTTTCTTCTAATTCTTCCATTACTTTTGACAGTTGATCAGTAGAAGTAATTACTTCTTTACTTGAACCACTCATAGAAAGATAAGAATTGGAAAGTCTTTCTATTTCTGCTTTCATTTCTCTCATTTGTCTTCTCATTTTAGCCATTCTTTCATTAACCTCTTTTTGAACTTCTGCTGCTTGCCACTGAGCAAGAGCTAGTCCAATAAACATTCCAACCAAAGGAGGTCCTAAAGAAATTAAAGTCGCTTTGGCAGCTATTAACAATTTAGTAGCTATAGTTTCTGCATTAATTGCTGAAGTATTAGTAACATGACTAATCGCTTCTCTTATTCTTTGAATAATTCCCATATTAGAAACAGCAATGTTTTGTGCTTTAGCTACAGTATCGGCTGAAGTAGCACTTGCTGATGCCATTGCCATTGAAATATAAGCAGCTATTGCAGCTATAACGTTTTGAAATACTGCTCCAAAGTTTATCATTATAGGTATGAGAGTAAAGAAAGCAGATTTTTCAGCTATGACTGACTGTTCTATGCTTGCTCTTAGTTGTTCTTCAACAATTCTCTGTCTTATTCTCATAATTGCCAATTGCCTTGCTGCTCTTCTAGCTTCTCTTGATGCAGGACCATATTGTTCAATAGTTTCTCTAAGATCTTCTTCTGCTTCTTTAATTCTATAGTAATTCTGTACCATTGAAAGAGCAGTTCTTTCCATTCTAGTCTGTTCGAATCTTGCTCTTCTCAAAGAAAGAATATAGAACATTAAGCCTATACTTGCCCAGTATATTTGATACCCTACTCTGAAGAAAGTGAAACCGAATCTTCCTAATGCTCCTGTAAATGCTTGCATGAAAGCTCTAGTTCTTCTAAATCTTTCTTCAAGTGGTCCTATAGGCATTCTTCTTATTGCAGTTCCTAATCTTTCAGCCTTTACTCTTGCATCTGCACATGCTAATGCCCATTCACCTGCAACATTTTCAGAAATGTTCATTGTTCTTGCAAATTCAGCAACTTTCATTTTAGCTATTTCAACTTCTTCTCTTCCTCCTTTTATAGCTACTTCAACAGCATTTACTGCTTGATCAAAAGCATTTAATTGTTCTTTTGTCATTGGAACTATTAATCCAAGTCTTCCAATGCTTCTATAAAACAACATTCCACTAGAACTTGCTTGTTGCATTGTCTGTGCAGTTCTAGTAGCTTCATTTCTAACTTGTCCCAAACCAGAAGTAACAGTAGAAATAGGAACTCCTGCTTGTCTTAGTCTATTTATTCTAGAAAGAACTTCATCTAAGGCTGTAATAGTTTCAGGAATGCCTTTAGGTTCAAAACGCAAGTTTATAAGTATTTCAATAGGTGTTGTTTCTGCCATTTCTATCATCTAAAATAGACTACTCTTCTTTCACTTAAACCTTCATCTTTATTCATAGATTCTTGTCTCTTTTTCAAATAATGTCCTATCCAGATAAGTTTAATATCATCTAGTTGTTGTAAGACTTTCATTGTTCTTTCCCAGTCATATTGGCATTGTTCATAGATGTAGAAGATGATGTCTGAAAGAAATCTTTCACTCTCTTTAAAAAAGGTAGTTTCTTAGAAAACTTGTCTATAACTTTAGCATACCATTGATTTATCTGATAGAGTATTTCAGAAGCTAACAGATCATCCATTTGCAAATAGTCTTCAACAGTAACTTTTGGTTCTTCTATCATAAGCCAAGTAGTAATTCTATTGATCTCTGCTTGCTTCATATCTTCAGGTAAAGAATCAAAGTTAGGTATTTTCTTCACTAGTGAATAAGCATCAATTCTGTCTTTTACAGTAAGAGTATGAACAACTATCTTGTTCCAAGGTTCTGGTAGATTAGTCTTTATAGTTCCTTTAGTAACAAATAACTTCTCTATCACTAAAGATCATCTCCAGAATATATTATCTTAATAGCATAACCACCTGATCCAGGTAAAGCCATGAATCTAGCTTCTGTTTCTGGTACTTCCATTCCAGTAGCTCTAGGAGGTACTTCAGTAAATTTGACATTTGGAAGTTCAATTGTAAATCCAGATCCTATAATAGTTATTGGACCATCAGAAACATCTTTGAATTCTGCAAATCTTATTCTTCCTTCTATTTCTAATGCTTGTTCTTTAAGATCTTGAGGCAAAGTATTACCATAATACAAAGGCTGGATGTTATTGTTGATCCTGATATTGTATCTTGTAGCTTTAATTTCTGTATTATTTAACTTGATAGTGCAATTTCCCAATGTATATACTGCTTTGTCATAATTTACTGAAAATGGACTTGCACTAGTTTCTCCTTTTCTTTTACCTAAAAACGTAACTCTTGCTCTAGTAGGCTGTCCTTCTTCCCAAGTTATTTCCCAAGAATCCACTTTTGCATCTTCGATAGAAATATCTTCATCATCAATAGTTACTCGAATATCTGCATATGGCAATGTAGACTGAGGAATAGAACCACCTAGAGCTAGATCCATGAATTTGAATCCACAAACATCATATTCAACGGTAATTTCTGGTCTATATCTTGTTAGACCAGTAATTGCTTGATCTCTTTGTCCTCCTAACACAAAGTCTCTAAAGTATTCTTTCCTTAGACCTATTTCTGCTCTTAGTGGATAATTGAAATGAACTGTATTTCCTTCATATACAATGTCCAAATATCTAGCCATTCTCTTTCACCTACTGTAAGTAGTATCTATCAGTCTTTTTAAGGTTTCTTTTAGATAAGTCTCATTCCTAAAAGCCTAATGGACTTAGTGAAAATGTCTGGTCTTACATATTCTATTCTACTAACATTCACAGGATAGATAACTACTAGATTATCAAAATCACTCTGTTTAGACACAAATGCTTTCTCCAAGATATTAGCAATAATGTCTAGTTCTTTAGGATACAATGAGTAGATTTCAACTATGTATTCATCACTTACTAACATTTGACCTAACAAATAATGAGAGACTATCCTTCTTCTTCTAGTAGTATCTATTGCTATTCTCGGTAAAGAAGAAAGTGATATTTCTTTTAACGGATAAGCTTCAGTAGCTATTTCTATATTTCCTGCATCAAATACTATGGGTTTGTTTAAATTGCAAGTACCTCCAAAATATTCTATTCCTAAAGGTATTGTTCCTTTACCTTCTATTCTAATAGTGAAATGTTCAAAAGAAATACATTCTTCATTTATGTTAATAGTGCAATCATCAATTGAGGAAAGTTGAAATGTACTAATAAGAGAGACGTTCCTTGAAGAAATAATGACATCAAAACTACCTGGACCTAACTTTAACTTGATTTGATCAATAGAATCTTTGAAAGGATAAAAAGTCTGAATTATAGTTCCATCTATAATCGTGTTAGATCCTGAATATTCTGTTTTAGGAGACAAGAATATATTGATAGAGTTTACCAGGATTTCTTTTATGCTCATTATAATCTACCTCTCAAATAGTCTATTAGCTTAGCTCTAAATATACTTTGAAACATAGACAAGTAAAAGTCTTTAGTCATAAGCCATTTCTCTTTAATGTAATCTCTTTTCATGTATTCTACTGAAGGTCTTAATTTACCTCCATAATACTTTCTTTTAGGACATCTATATATTGCCCATTCTAATCTAGTTGTTTTCTCTTTCTTTCTCCACTCTTCTTCTACATAATAGAGAATCACAAAACCACTCGGAAGCATTACTAACGTTACTCCTGCTTTGTATTCTTCAGGAATGTTAGGATCATTCATTATTTCACTCTTTATAAACGTCTCTAGAATATCAAGCATAGTATCATAAGCTAACTGATACATAATGTCTGTATTTCCTAACAATACTGAAAGACTTTCAAAGATTTCTAAACCTTTAATGTCTATTTGTATCATAGACTTTTCCTTCTTAGCAATGCTTCTTTATACATAACTTTTCCTTTATGTCTACGATAAACCACATTCTGAACTTCTAGAGTATCTGATCCTAGAATTATCAAATCTCCTTCTTCTATATTAACATCATGAGGAAAGCATCCTATCCAGTCTCCTACCTTGACATTTCCCCAAGCATACAATTCAGAATCATAAGGCATTATTTGCAGAAACTGTCCTTTGATCATTTTAGGTTGACTGTAATCATATACTATCTGATGATCAATGGTGTTAGTTATTCTCTTCTTTAATTGACAATCCTGTCCATAAGTGTCTATTAGCTTAGATATAATCAGCCTCATATTCATTTTCTATTACTCCTTTCCCTACTTTAATAGTGCCATAATAGAATTCAACAGTTCCAAATGTACCTGTGTAATGTTCTTTTCTAAGCAAGTTAGAAAGTTCTGTTTCAAAACGATCATATAATACATCAAATGCCTTGTCAAATCTAAATCTGTATGCTCCATGAAACCATTGTTCTGGAATAAGAAGATATTCTGAAAGAGCATAATAGTAAGCAGCTAACAGTGCAGTTACTCTTCTTAATCTTGTGGTGTTGATATATTTTGGATAGTAATAGTAACTTGCAGTAATAGAAGTACAATTAGTAGAGGGAGCAGCATACAAGATAACTTTCTGATTATCATAATCAATAGTGTCTATCACTAGTCTTCCAAGAATAGTTCCATTACTCCAAGCATAAACTCTCATGTCTGGTTCATAGTCAAAATTAGAATCAGCAATATACTTTTGATGATAGCTAAAAGTAGTGTTCCATCCGTCTATAGAACCCTCTAATTTATCATGCTCTTCATAAATAGCTATACGATCAAGTATTTCTCTTTGTGCATCTCTAATGAAGTATTTGAGTTTCTCATCTGATTCATCTTCAGGTTCTATTCCTAGAATTTTCCTTACATCTTCTGGATTACACCACATTCTACATCCCTAGTAGTGATAAAGAAAAGGAAACTTAAATCTTTATGCCTACTAAGAGGCATAAATTTACGGACTAACTCTCCAGACATTAGCAGTGTCTATTGTAGTATTAGTCATGTAGACTACTCCGTAAGCATCAGTTTCTACAACTTTGAATGCTTCTTCTGCAAAGCCCCAATAGTATAGACAGTCTGATTTCAGTCCTGTAACTGCATCTTTCTCTAGACTTAGTTCTTTCCTAACTATCCTGTAGCCTAGAAGATCTGGATCTAACAGTATAGCTGAATATCTTGGAACTCTACCTGAAACAATGACATTCATGTCCCATAATTTTCCTATCTGAGACTTGTATGGGAATCCTTGTCCTGTCTGAGCAGCCTGTTCAGCGAACTTAACTGCTGGATCATAGATTATATCTACCAGTCTGTCTGGATGTATGCATAGAACTGAAGGATTAGTTATGTTTCCTATAAGCTTAGAACGACATTCAAGAATGTGTTTTGCAGATATACTTCCACTAGCAGCTACTTTTGCACCTATTTCATCAGGTACTTTGTAAACTATAACTGTTCCCTGACTCGAAAATGTTACTTCACAAGTTCCTGGACCAGTGTTTACTGCATAAGAGAATCCTGAAGTCTTGCTTTTAATACCTACAATGTTGTATGACACTGTAGATGTTCCTGAACCTCCTCTAGTAATAGTAGCTATTGGAAACATAGCTTCTAACGCCAATTGATCTTCAGCATCAGCCCACATCAACCCTGCTTCTTTTATCTGATCAGCAATCACATCTCTAGCAGCTTTCCTTATAGCTTCTCCCTGTATTCCAATGCCTATACCATGCTTTGCAATAGTAATTGTTACTGAATCGTAAGTTATGTTGCTTGCTGACAGTGAATCTCCAGGAGACATGTTCAAAGATACTGTAATACCTGCTTTTTTCTTCGGAAATACTACTGAATCTCCACCTGTTCTTACTAGATCTCTATTGGTCTTAAAGAACTGTACCCATACAGCCTTTTCTCTACGAATCTCTTGGATAACATCAGCTATGACTTTTGGAGTAATAGCTTCTACTTCTGAAGGAGTCAACTGAAGTTCTTCAAGGTTTGTTTCCATTTTAGATCACCTACATAAAAGAAGAGAGAAAGTCCTACTTAAAGGTTTAAGAACTTAGAAACCCAATTCTTTTTTATGTTTTACTATGAAATCAGCTACTTTCTTGATCTTTTCTTGTACATTAGCTGACAGTTCTGTCTCTTCATGTCTAAGTACTGGAGATCCTTCCTCTTCATCTAAAGCTTTGATAAGTTCTAACAGTAGTTCTCTAAGTTCTTTCTTGTTCATGTTCTGAACTCCTTAAGAATCAATTCAGCAACTGTTTCAGGAGTAGCTTCAATCTTTATTTCTTTCTTCTCTTCTTCTTTAGTTTCTTTAGTCTCTTCTGATTCTTCTGTTTTACTCTCTTTTGTCTCTTCACTAGTTTCTTTACTTTCTTCCTTAGTCTCTTCACTAGTTGTCTCTTCACTTTCTTTTGACTCTTCTTTGGTTTCTTCCTTTGTTTCTTCTTGTTTCTCTGTACTTGTTTGTTCTTCAGTCTCTTTCTTTTCCTCAGCAGATTCTTCTTGTAGTTCAATAATGTGTCTGAATCTTCTCAAGAAAGCTCTATTCTCTTGCATTTCTTTGATTAATCTCTTGATAAGTTGATATGCACCATATTTCTCTTCATGTTCTTCTTTCCAATGCTTCAAGAATGCTTGTTTAGAACTGAATTCCTTTCCACATACTGGACATTTTATAGTTGCAAGTTCTTCATTGCATTCAGAACATTCCTGTTCTAAGATATTAGATTCTTCAGACTGTTCTTTCTTTTTCTCTCTCCACAATTTAGCACATTCTTTCAATGCTTCTGGACCTCCTCCTTTTTCTTTCATACATTTTTTCAGAAACTCTCTATAACTTTCATTCTCAATAACAACATCAAGCATTTCTTCTAATACTTCTGGATAGTAGTAATAGTAGTAAATACTTGGCATGGTAGAAGGATAGTAGTAATAGGACGGAAATGCATATTTTGGAAATGGATAACCATATATTTTTACTCCTTCAGTCGCTATCTTTGGATATTTACCTGGAGGAACTCTGATAATTACTTTCTTGATCTTTTTAACTTCTTTAGCTTCACCTTCTCCTTCTTCTTCCAGTGATACTTCCTTGAGTATTTCATCTAGAGACTTAACTTCAAATTCAAAAGTCTCTCCTTCCTTCAACTCTGAAAAGTTCTCTGGAACTACCAGTACTTGATCTTCTTTAATTTCAATTTCTTCTACTTCTGACATTTCCTTTTCACCTATACTATCTGCTTTATTAGACTCTTTTAAGGATTTTGATAGTTCTTCTACATTGAAGATGTAACAGTTATCACATGCAGGACTTCCAGTTAA
>Ga0180301_10002525_pt1 | contig 14370 bp, 14 predicted proteins | sample GuaBasSediGuay16_FD_121797 | JGI IMG/M metagenome (GOLD analysis project Ga0180301, IMG submission 121797) | Subseafloor sediment microbial communities from Guaymas Basin, Gulf of California, Mexico - Guay16, Core 4569-2, 12-15 cm | ecosystem: Environmental > Aquatic > Marine > Hydrothermal...
GGGTATATGAAACCACTTGAAAAAATAGCGGGCAAGTCCGCCGGAATATTGTTGAATCAAGTTTTAAAAAATCCCGGCTGCAGAAATATTGTTTTAAAACAAGCGGAAAAATTGATTTACAAAAATACAATGAAAGAGATTGCCTATCCTGAAGCGGTGCGCGAGGAAGTTTTTATTGCAAAAAGGAATCTTCTTTATTCTCTCAACCGAGCTTTGGATAAAGCTTCAGTGGCGCCAAAAGTTCGCGAGAAACTTTTAAAAAATCTTGCCGGAAAAATATTAATCAGGGAGAATAAAGCCAGAAAAGAATTTATATCCAAATATAAGACATTTCCTCCCGGCTTTTTAACCATAAGTCCCGGAGCAACTTGCAATTTAAAATGTGTCGGTTGTTATGCCACTAGCTCCGATAGTGAAAAAACGAATATGAATTTTGAAACTTTTTCCAGAATTATAGAAGAAAAAGAAAAATTATGGGGAAATTATTTTAGCGTTATTTCAGGAGGAGAGCCGTTTTTATGGAAAAGCGGAGACAAGAATATTTTTGATGTTTTTGAGAAATTCCCCGATGAGTATTTTATGGTTTATACAAACGGAACGCTTATAGACAAAAAAACTGCGGCCAGACTCGCGGAATTGGGTAATGTTACCACAGCCATATCCATAGAAGGCTTTGAAGAAGCAACGGATAGCCGCAGAGGCAAGGGAACTTATAGAAAAATACTACAAGCTTTTGCTAATTTACGCGAAGCCGGAGTTCCTTTTGGGGTTTCACTAACGGCTACCAGAAAAAACGCCGAAGTGGTAATGAGTGAAAAGTTTATGGATTTTTGCTTCAACCAAAATGGCGCCATATATGGCTGGATATTTCAGTATATGCCGATAGGCAGAGCTTATACAATGGATCTTGTTGTTACGCCTGAACAGAGATTGTGGATGTATCACCAGGAACAGTATTTTATGAGGAAGAAAAGGCTCTTTTTTCTTGATTTTTGGAACGGGGGACCGATGTCTTACGGATGTTTGGCTGGCGGCAGAAAAGGAGGTTATTTCTATATAAATTGGAATGGAGACATTTCTCCGTGTGTATTTTTTCCTTATTCCAGGGCTAATATAAAAGATATTTATAAAAGCGGAGAAAATTTAAATGCAATTTTATTTTCTGATTTTTTCAAGGATATCCGCCAATGGCAAAAAGACTACGGATTTGTCCAAGATTACAATAAGAAGAATAATAAGGTTTTAGGCAATTGGCTGAGGCCCTGTCCCATGCGGGATCATTATGAGGTCGCGCTGGATGTGATAAACAAACACAATGCCAATCCTATTGACTTGTTGGCGGCGGACGCGATGCATGACTGTGAATATCATAAAATGATGATTGAGTATGGTGGAAGGGTTGGAGAAACTTTCAAGAATATTTGGACAGAAGAATACTTAAAAAAGGAAAAATCAGCAGCATAATAATCCAGGAAATTTGAACCACTTTAAAGGCCGAATTAAGGTGAAAAAATGAGTAAAACAAACCTTAAGGAGGCGCATATGAGGCGCAAGAAATTCAAAGCGGGATTCAAGGCGAAAGTAACCCTTGAAACAGCTAAAGGCGAGAAAACGCTCAGTCAAATCAGCGCCCGGTATGGAGTTCATCCCAACGTGGTGTCGCGCTGGAAATAGGAATCATTGAGCAAACTGTTCTATGCTTCCCGCTTCCGCGGGAACGACAAAGGAGTGTTTGGTTGAATTGTCATACCTGCGTAAGCAGGTATCCAGTCCCTGCTCCCCTCCCCGCTTCCGCGGGGACAAGGTTCATTAAAAATAATGTCCAAATTTGTAGATTCTCGCCCTTGGCGAGATATATTTTTATAATAGATAATAGCGATTAAAGCCGCCAGGGGCAGGCACTACATTTTTATTTTTGCCACGCCAATGCGATTATAGGCGCGCCAGGGGCGCGCGGCAACGTCTCTAATATTATTCAATGACCCTGAAGGGTCACGCTACCTGTGCTCCTGTGACCTGTGACCATCCGATACTTAACAGCTTTTTGAAAAAATGCTATTATGAGAATAGTAAATTTTGCCGCGGTAGCTCAGTGGTAGAGCACTGGTCTGAAAAACCAGGTGTGGTTGGTTCGATTCCAACCCGCGGCAAGTTTTGTTGTCGGTAAAAAACAATTTTTCGTCGGTTTGAAAATAAAGAATCCGTTGACTTAAAAAATGTTGCAAACTTGAACTACGGAGGTATAATGACATCTAAGGTACTTATAGCAGACGATGACCCTGAAATACTTGAGACTTTGTCTATCCTTCTTAAAGGGGACGGTTTCTCCGTAATAAAAGCTGAAAATGGACTTGAGGCGGTGCAACTTGCCAAGAAGCATTTGCCCGCTCTTATAATGCTTGACATACACATGCCTAAAATGGACGGGCTTACGGCGTGCAAAACGATAAAAAGCGACCCTATGACTAAAAATATACCTGTAGTCATGCTTACTGTGGAAGGGAACATAAAAGAGATAGAACAGGCCATTTCCTACGGCGCAAAGACTTATATCACAAAACCCGCCGGGAGGGGGGATATAGAGAAGGTGGTAAAAACTCTTATTCGCTAATTGTTATTGAGATGCAGTATGTTTGGTGAACGGAGACGTGAGCAGTGGCTAAACGATTATTTCAACCCTTTCCCCAACTTTTATTTTGTGCTTGTTTGCAAAACTCCCGTTCCTTATTGAAAGTTCCAGAAAGCTGAAGGAGCCTTCAAGCGCCAATTCTTCTCCGGTTTTCACGTCGGAATACTTTTTGCGGATTGCTAACGAAATTTTTTTTATTTTGACTTCCGAAGTGCTTTTAACTTCTTTTGCGGCTATATTGGTTATAGCGTTTCCGAAATTGTCTATGCACATTATCTCACCTCTTATAATGCGTCCTTTTTTATCCGGCCGGGGAAAGGGGAATTTGACAAATTTGTTTATTTTTTGACCTATTTTCCTTTCGGGAAAACCGTCGGCTATTTTCGCGGCGGCTGGCGCCATTATATCCCTTGCGTGGAATGTGAAACTTATTTTGTCGAGAAAAAGATTCTTGTTTTCAATACACCTGATTTCCCGCAGTTTTTCTTCCTTTTCAATCCAGCTTATGGTTCCGTTGTCGGGGCTGATAATTTGATGCCTGTTTGTTTTTGCCCATATTATTTTTCTCTTGCCTCCCACGCCGGGGTCTATTACGGACAGAAGTAGCGCGTTTAAAGGAAGATATTTAAGACAGGACATCACCCAGAAAGATGCCGTCCGCACGTTTTGCGGAGGGATGTCGTGGGTCAGGTCTATAAAACTGACGGCCGGGTTCTTTGAAAGAATAACGCTTTTTAAAAGCCCGACGTACGGGGTTGACAGGGAAAAATCCGTGAGCAACGCGATGAAATCCGTTTTCATCAGTAGTTTATCGGATTGGAAGACCCCGGAACTGTCAGAGGTAATTTTTGTTTGCAAAGCGGACAGTTTTCGGGAGTGAATAATTCAAGTGGATAGGATACGAGCGCCCTCACCGGAACATTTATTGGAAGTTCCCTCATTGACCTGTCCACTATCGCTACTATACCGAGAACTTTCGCGCCGTAACTTCGCGCCATTATTACGGCCTCCCCTGTGAGTCTGCCGGTGTTGAGAACATCGTCCACCACCAGAACCCTTTCTCCTTCGTTTATTTTAAAGTCTCTCTTTAAAACCATCACCCCATTCACTTTTTCCGTGAATATGGCTCTGGCTTTTTTTATTCTGGCGACTTCCTGGCCGATTACGACAGACCCTAAACTCGGCGAAATGACAACATTCACTTCCTGCGGAAATTTGGCCGCCATCGCTTTCGCCACTTTTTGCGCAAGATGCGGATATTGCAGGAGCAGGGACGGCTGAATATATGTTTGAGTGTGGAATCCGGAAGGCAATTGAAAGTGACCGTTTAAAATGGCTCCGTGTTCCTGCAGAAGACATACTATATCTAATTTGTTGAGTCTTGGCATTTTATTCTCCTCCTTTCAATAATCGTGTTTTTGAGGTGTCTATGGGCACGCCTCTTTTTTTCGCCTGTTCTATAATCTTGCCGGTTTTTCCGGGGTTGAGCATTTTTAAATCGGGGTTGTCCATCTTTCCTTTTATCCTGAATGCCAGGGCTGGCTTGCCGCTCTGGTCCGTCAGCATCTGGGGCAGGGTGCCCATCGCATAACGTTTATTAGATATTGTATAAACTTTTAAGTTGATAGTCTCCTTGATGAGGTTCAAATCTCCGGTGGAATATGCAGAAAATTCCTTTCCGTCCATATAAAAATTCTTTATGTGGATTTTTCCCATGTCAAGCGAGTATTCCGCACCTATGGAGTTGAAAAAAATATCTTTCAAGGTAACCCCTATTTTGAGAGCACTGAAACGGTTCATTTTATACATTATAAGTATTGGAAGGGATATAATTTTGTAAATTCTGTTTTTCCTGGAGTTTTCTTCCACTTTGAAAAAATTTCCGTTTTCGGATTTTATCGCAACATTTCCTTTCACTTTGGATATATCCCCTGAAAAATTTCTGAGTTTGGCAGAAAGACATAATTGCCGGCTTTTGAAGTATTCATGCTTGACGTCGGTGAATTTAAAGTTTAAATTTATTCCGGCGTATCCCGAAGGTATGGAATTGCGGACTTTATTGACCCACTTTATGCTGGAAAATTGCTTATAGGATTTTTTTGAGGAATTGAAACGTGTTGCTTGCGCAATGTTCTTGAGCACATTGTTCATTGGGCCTATGTCCATTTCTCCGGAAAATACGTTCAGATTCAGGTTTTTTTTGTTTGAAAAGGGCCTATCGATTTCAAGCAGCATTTTCATGGGTTTGCCTTTCCAGTTGCTTGACAGGTCCAGGCGAAGCAGGTTTTTTCTTATTCTCGCGTTAACTGACGTGTCCAAAAATGTATTTTGTGATACAACGGCTTTCCCAATCTTGAGATTGAATTTACTCTTTTCCATATTTTCCAGAATCAAAGCGGTGGTGTTCAATTTCTCCAACCTGATATTGTTGTAGACGAAACTTACATCGTCGGCATTGGCAAAAATCCTGCTGAAATTTATCTTATCGCCGTTTTTGACCACTTTTATTTTAAATTGTCCCTTTCCGGCGAGATTTCTAACCGGACAATCCGGGAATATTCTGTTTATTTCCCGCAGCGAAAAAGGTCTTGAAAAGGCGGTGATGGAGTAATTGAGGGCTGAAGTCGAAATGACCAGGTCGCCGTTAAAACTTATGTTTATGTCTTTGCTTTGAATGTTTGCCGAAAGCACAGAGACTTCTTTTTTTTCCGTGTCGAATTTTAGGTTTATTTCAGTCATTGCTGGCGGCATGTTGATTTTTGCCGGTTTCTGCAGGAATTTTTTTAAGGCGGCCCAGGTAAGGCCGGGCGTGTCCAATTTAATCCTTAAGCAGGGATTCCTGAAGTTTTCCAGATTTAGTTTGAGTTTGAGAGGATACCCCATGAACTCGGATTTCAGGCGGACGTTTTTTAGGTACGCGTTTTTCCAGTTAAAATCGGCAAAGTTAACCCCTCCTTCTATGTCAAAATCTCCCTTTATTTTCCTTTTGCCGCTTACTTTTAATCTGGCTGAAAGATGGAAAGGGGATTCAAGATATGGCGCAAAGTCTGAGATTTCGAAATTCACTCCGGAGAAAACATGTTTTATGCCGGAACGCAAGTTTTCCAGTTTGATAAAGGCATTTTTTATCCTGGTTTTTTTTATGGCGGAGATACGTTTGCGGCTTTTACCGCGAAACATACTGGCAAAGTTCCAGGAACCGTCTTTTTTCTTGATAAGGTTTATTTTTGGAGATTCGAAATAAAGTTTGTTAATGGATATTTTTTTTGTGAGCAGACTTGTCCAGTCGTAAACTGCGTATATTACCCTGGCTTCCAGAAAGTTGCCCTTTGGTTCGTCCGGAAGTGAAAATACGCGTAAGTCTGTGATTCTGATTTTTCCAGTGAGCGAAAACTCGGTATCTCTTATGGTAAGAGGTCTCTTGAAGGTTTCCTGCAATTGATTGAATATTACTGCCCTGACTGCCTGAGGATTGAACATCCTGCTTACGATGATATATCCCGTGACAGCAAGCATAACGACTGTTATGGAGAAAAATATAATGATGCGGGGAAGTATTTTCTGGATTATCCGTTTTTTCATCCAATATATATTTTAGCAGTATTATAAAGGTAAGTGACTAAATTCCAAGCAAAACGAATTATCCTGACGGAAGTTGTTTTTATTTGTAAAAAATAGGGTTTCAAAAGCACGAAATCGGGGTAGATTATTTTTAGAATGGCAAGAATGACAAAGCAATTAAGAATTGTGATTAAGGATATTGAAAAAACTCTTCCTCCGGCTTTTTGAATGTCTTTTTGCAAAGGCCCTGTGAAAATTATTTCCATTGTGTTGGCTATGTGGAAAGAAGTGAAAAAACCGGAAAGGAGAACAAAAAGCCATTCATAGGGGGATATTTTCCAGAAAAGTGACAGCAGAATGTAAAGCAAACCGATGACAAGAACGTAGAAAGGCAGGAAGTAAGGGGAAAGAATGATAATGGTGTTGATTCTGCTGAGGGAAACGTACCCGGAGCGTTTTCGCACGGCTATCTTCCTGACCTTGACTCCCTGAAAAAAAGCCGCAAGGGCATGGCTCAGTTCGTGCGACAGGACGTAGACGCGGCTGTTGTTGGACATGTATTTGTGGAAAGGAGCGTATGCGAAAAATCCCGCCGTGAACGGAAGGCTTATTTTTATTTCCCGGATTAAATTAATGAAAACCCGGAAAGTTTCCCAGAAAATCGCGCATATAAAGGGGAAAAAGATTATTGAAAGAAAGGTCTTAATCAATTATGTAATCCTTGCTCTTCATCTCTTCAATTTTTAACTTTTCGAGATAATTTTTTCTGGCAGAAACAATTTTCTTTTTAACCTCGGGGGGACAGAGTCTCGGAAACAGAAGGCATTTTTTATACCAGTAATAAGCGTATTTTTCAGGCATTTCGCTTATTCTGAACTTTTTAAGGAGCAATTCCTTTTGGCGTTCTTTTTCGAATTCTTGCTTGGATATTTTTCCGCTTTTGTAAAGTTTCTCCAGTTTGCAAACCTTTCTCAAATAACTTTCTTCAAAAAATTGCTTTTTTAAATCTGGTTTGCTTGACCATTTCGCATAGAGAAGAGCGTTTTTGCGGTAGGAGGAAATTCTAAAGGAGGCGTCCACTAAGGAGAATAAGTTAATGGCGGCGATTACCAGGACCGTCGTTAAAAGTAAATTACCTGCGTCGGAAAATATTTTCGGGGTTCCTAAGCCGGAAGGTATTTCCATTGAGGGCGGCGCTTTAACATTGCTGCCTGCCTTCGTGAGAAAGCCTGGTTTTCTAACGGGGTCTTCCGCTTTGCGTTTCATTGAACAGAAATTATTTTTTTCTCACTGGTTCGGTATTGAGGGTTTTGTGAAGAAGGGCAACGAGGACCTGTGGCTTTATCGGTTTTTCAAGGAAATCATAGACATTGGGTTCCTGCCTTATCAATTCGCTGGTGGTCCTATCCATGTATTTGCCGGTTATGATTACTACCGGCGTATACGCCGCGTCGCTGGCTTGAAGTTCCTTTAAAATTTCAAATCCTCCAAGCTTTGGCAGCATCAGGTCAAGAAGTATTAAGTCGGGATGGAGTTCTTCAGCTTTTTTAAGCGCGATTTCCCCGTCTTCCGCTTTTTCGGTTTTAAAGCCTTCCTTCTTTACGACGAATTCAAGAAAATCGCGTATACTATCATCGTCGTCCACTATGAGTATTGTTTTTGTGGATGCCGGTTCCATTGCCCCCCCTTAAAGATTGGTCGTCACCAGAGTTTCTGTGGACTGAACGCCGTGAATACCTCTTATTTCCCGGACAAGAAGAGAACTTAGTTTATCAATAGTGTCAGCCTCCGCCATAAGTATCGCGTCCCACCCTCCGAAAGTAAGATAGACCTCTTTAATCCCTCTGATATTTTTTATTTCCTGAAGGGCCTTTTGCTCCAGCCCCGCAATCAACTTGCATAAAACAAAGGCTACCATAATTCCTCCTATATGCGCCTGTTCCAGGATTTGGTCATATATTTCATTTCTTTGATCTGCAGAACTTTTTCCATCTCTTCACCGGCCATCTTTTTTTCTTCCCATATTATATTAAACTCATTTGCAAAGGCTTTGGCAATAGTTTTCTTGTGAAAATCGGCGTTTTTTCTCACCTCCGCAGTCTGGAGCGAAGCCTGGTAAAGCATGTAATCCGCAAATTTTCTCAAAGCGCCGCCAAGCGCTTTTTTTCCTTCAGATAGCAAATCCATTTCGACCGGTTTTTTAAAGCATTCCATAGCCGGAAAATTAGTATTGTAATTTTCAGTTTTGTCGCTTGAGATGTCGAAATTGAGAACGCTTTTTCCATATTCTCGTTTTATGGCGTTGTGAAGAAGGAAATAAATCCTTCTGGGATTGAAGGTGACACATGGGTAGTGAAATATAAAAGAAAAAGTTAAATCGTTTTCGTGATAAACTATACCGCCTCCGGTGGGTCTTCTGACAGGCGGAAGACCTTCTTTTTTTTCTTTCTTTAATCTTGTTATAACGGTAGAATATCTTTGCGAATATCCAAAAGTGACGCCGCCTGATTGCCAGTTATAGAAGCGAAGCAGGTATTTGCGGGGCATCGTCTCGCAAAAATACTCGTCTGCCGCCATTTGAGCGTAAATATCCAGTGGGGGAGTCTCTATAATCAGACCTTTGAGGAGCATGTTTTCTTGCTTTCCCAGCGCAGGTCGGGGTTTCTGGCCGCGAAAGTTTCATCCATTCTTTTAGTTGCGAGGTTAATCGGTGCTTTTTTCAGAGTTTCAGGATGATATTTTCCTTCCTCGTATATCTTTTGCATGGCCTGAATAAAAGCGTCTAAAGTTTCTTTTGATTCCGTTTCGGTGGGTTCTATCATGAGCGCTTCTTTCACTATTAAGGGGAAATAGACTGTCGGGGCGTGGAGGCCGAAGTCGAGCAGACGCTTGGCTACATCCAGAGTTCTCACCTGGTTTTTCAAAAGTTCTTCCGGGCAGGACAGAACGCATTCATGCATGCAATACTCCCTGTTGTGCGGAGGATAAAGTTTCCCGAGTTTTTTCAGCAGATAATTGGCGTTGATAATGGCGTTTTTAGATATCTCTGAAAGGCTGTCGTTTGAATGAGAGAGAATGTAAGCGTAGGATTTTATCAAAACCGCCGTATTGCCGAAGAAAGATTTAATTTTCCCGATGCTCAAGGGGCAGTCCGATTTTGTTCTGAACATGCCTTTTTCTTTTATTACCCTTGGCACTGGAAGAAAGGGTTCAAGGTATTTTTTCACACATATGGCTCCGGCCCCGGGTCCTCCGCCACCGTGAGGGGTGGAAAAGGTTTTGTGCATGTTTAAATGCATTAAATCTATTCCCATGTCACCCGGTTTCAAAATGCCTATCAGCGCGTTCATATTAGCGCCGTCCATGTAAACCACAACCCCTGAGTTATGCGCGATACTTACTATCTTTTCTATATCGGCCTCAAATATACCGAGCGTGTTCGGAATGGTCAGCATTAGCATGGCGGTTCGTTCAGACAGCGCTTTTTTCAGGGTTTCAATGTCTATTTGCCCCTTTTCATTGGATTTTATTTCCACAGTTTCAAAGCCTAACATGGAGGATGTGGCGGGGTTGGTCCCGTGCGCTGAATCGGGTATAACGATTTGCACCCTTTGCTTTTCTCCCTTGTTTTCAAAGTATGCTTTTACTATTGCCGCCCCTGTGAATTCTCCGTGGGCGCCGGCGGCCGGCGTCAGGGTAGTGGCGTCCATAGCGCATATCTCGCATAGCGCCTTTTCTAAGTGATATAACAGTTCAAGCGTGCCCTGGGCGCAGGCATCGTCGGAGAGAGGATGAAGGTCCTCGAAGTTTTTAAGCGAAGAGACAATTTCGTTGATTCTCGGATTGTATTTCATCGTGCAGGAGCCCAGAGGGTAAAAGTTTGCGTCCAGCGAAAAATTTTTATGGGAAAGCAAAGTGTAGTGTCGGATAACCTCAAGCTCAGAAAGTTCAGGCAGGAGCGGTTCGGTGTCCCTGAGTAGATGTTGGGGTATTTTTATCCCGTTTTTATTCCTGGCGTTAAAGACAAGCGCTCTTCTTCCGCTGGCGGATTTTTCTATGCTGAGTTTTGAATCATTCTCAATCATAGGTTTTTCTCCAGCGCCCCGGCGAGCCTTTCGAAATCCTCCTCGTTTTTGGTTTCGGTGGCGCATACAAGGAGGCAATTTCTGAATTCTTCGCCCATAAAACCAAGAGGCAGCCCGATGTCTATATTTTCCTCTTTTAATATTTTCTTCCTGAGCAGCGAGGTTTCGGTGCCGAGGTCAACGACAAATTCATTGAAAAAGGGACGAGCAAACCTCAATTTGATTTTTTGGTTTTTAGTCAGTTTATCCAGTGCGGCAAGGGCGTTATTGTGGTTTAAAAGAGCAAGTTCCCTTAATCCCTTGGGCCCGAGCAAAGTCAAATATATTCCCGCCATTAAGGCGCAAAGAGCTTCGTTTGAGCATATGTTGGAAGACGCCCTGTTTCTTCTAATGTGTTGTTCGCGAGCCTGAATGGTCAGTACGAACCCCCTTTTGCCTTCTTTGTCTTTTGTCATTCCGACTATCCGTCCGGGCATCTGGCGCAGGTATTTTTTTTTGCATGTAAAAATTCCAAGGTAGGGCCCGCCGAAATTCAGCGGAAGTCCCAGACTTTGCCCTTCTCCGACGGCGAAATCGGCTTCGTATGCACCTGGCGGCTTGAGGAGACCAAGGCTAACGGGATCCGCGCAGGCGATAAAAAGAACGCCTTTTGAACGCGTTATTTCGGATATTTTCGGCATGTCTTCTATTATTCCGAGGAAATTGGGATTCTGAACTATCACGCAGGCGATGTTGCCTGATTCTAATTTTTCATTGAGGGTATTCGTTTCACATACCCCGTTGGGCGAATTTAATTTCGTGATTAAACAGCTGCCATTGACGTAAGTCCTTATGGTTTTTTCATATTCGGGGTTTAGCAGGTTTGAGCAGATTATCTCTTTTTTGCCAGTTATTCTCACCGCGGCTTTGACCGCCTCCGCCAGAGATGTGGCTCCGTCGTAGAGAGAGGCATTTGACACATCCATCTCGAAAAGCGCGCACACAAGACTTTGATATTCGTAAATCGTTTGAAGAAGGCCCTGGCTTGCTTCCGCCTGATATGGCGTGTATGCGGTTAAGAACTCGCCGCGCTGGGATATGTATTTCACCGCAGCGGGCACATATCTTTCGTAGGCTCCTGCTCCGACGAAATTCAGAGGCGGAGTGTTTTTAGAAGCGAGTTCCTCGAACCTTTTGAGAATCTGCATTTCATCCAATGCTTTGTCATTAAATTTAAATGCGGGATTCAGGAATTTCTCCGGGATCTGCCGAATAAGTTCTTCGAATGAAGAGACGCCTATTTCTTTGAGCATGGATGTTTGGTCTTCTTTTGTGTTGGCACTGTACATGCGCTGCTCCCTGGTAAGACCTTTCCTGCAAGTCAAAAAGATCTTGCGATTTGCCGCTTTTAATGCCGGATTTTAAACGCTGTTTTGCAGTTTTAAGCGTTTTGCTTTACAAATTCCCGGTATTTTTCGAGATTCATCAGTTCGTTGAGTTCATCCGGATTTGAAATCTTTACCTTGAATATCCAGCCGTTCTCAAGGGGAGAACTGTTTATCAAAGCGGGGTCCGAATTTAAATTTTCATTGACTTCGGTTACCTCTCCGCTTAGCGGAGAATATACATCGAAAGCTGATTTGACGGATTCTATCACAGCGCAGGGTTTTTCTTTCTCAAGGTTTTGCCCGAGTTTTGGGAGTTCCACAAAAACAATGTCTCCCATTTCGCTTTGAGCATGTTCTGAAACGCCGATGACAGCAATTTCACCTTCCACGTGCACCCATTCATGGGTTTTGGTGTATTTTACTTCTTCTGCGTTTGGCATATTTTCTCCTTAAAACAAGGGCTTAATTGGCGAAAGCCGTTCCCTTGTAAAACGGAACTTTGCAGATTTCGCCCTTGATTTTTCGCGAATGTATTTCAACCTCTATTTCCCGACCGGGTTTCAGCCCCGTGTTGTTAAAATATCCCATGCCAATCCCTTTTTTAAGGGTGGGGGAAAAAGTAGCGCTTGTAAGGTTTCCTATTTCTTCTCCTTCAAGATAAACCTTGCAACCGCTTCTCGGGACGCCTCTTTCCTTGAGAACTATTCCGGCAAGTTTCCGCTTGATACCTTCTTTCTTCTGTTTTTCCAGAATGCCTTTGCCTATAAAACTTCCCTTGGTAAAACAAACAACCCAGCCGCAGTTTGCTTGAAGACTTGTGTGTTTATCATCTATGTCCTGACCATACAGGAGATATCCCGCCTCGAGTCTCAAAGTGTCTCTTGCTCCCAGCCCGCAGGGCTTTATGGAGTATGCCTGACCTAATTGCATAATCTCTTCCCATACTTCCGCTATAACTGAATTCGAAGCGATTATTTCAAAACCGTCTTCGCCTGTGTAGCCGGTTCTGCTTATGAATATTTTCTCTCCTTTGAATTCCGTCTCAAGGATCCTGAACCTTACCATGTTTTCGGTTTCCGGCTTGAATTTTTTCACGATTTGCGGAGCATTAGGACCCTGGATCGCCACCATCGCAAACTGCCCGCTTTTATTTTCCACTTTCAAATTCATTTTGTCCGCTTTTTTCTTTATCCATTCAAAATCCTTTTCGGTGGTAGCGGCGTTCGTTATTATCAGGTACCGGTTTAACGCGAGGCAAAAACAGATGACGTCATCTATAATTCCTCCCTCTTGATTAAGCATGTGCGAATACAATCCTCTTCCGATGGTGGCTTTCCTGAAATCGTTTGTGTTTATTTTCTGCACTAATTTAAATGCATTGGCCCCTGTGACAAAAATTTGACCCATATGGGAGACATCAAAAATTCCGGCTGAATTTCTCACTGCTTCGTGTTCCTTTAATATACCTTCAAATTGCATGGGCAGCTGCCAGCCGTAAAAGTCAACCATTTTGCCGCCGTATTTTCGGCAGACTTCATTAAGAGGGGTTTTTTTGATGGTTTTAGGAGCAGTCATTCTTCCTCCGTTTAAGCGCCATAAAAACTTTATAACAAAAAAAACGGTGCCTGGTCAAAAATTGGAGTTGATTAATGTATAGTGTAAATTGCGGGAAAATCTCCCTGGACGCGTCAAATCCCGCTGCAGGTGATTAACTGCTTTATCACGTCGGAGAGAGAAGGGCGTTGTCTAAGAACTGCTGTGCGGGAGAGCGCATGCTTATCTGTTAATAGCTTCTTTTATTATCTCACTCATGGTGGGATGGGCGTAAATAACGGATTTTAGATCTTCCATCTTCATCTTGAATCTAACTGCCAGCGCAAGTGTGTGAATTATTTCCGTGGCCGGTCCTCCTACAATTTGCGCGCCAAGAATGGCGCCTGTTTCATCCGTTATTATTTGACACATCCCTTCCGGACTGCCTGAGGCGATGGCTCTTGACAAACTTTGAAAATACGCTCTTTTAAATTTTACATTCACACCTTTTTTTTCAATTTCTTTTTTTGTCATCCCGACACTGGCTATTTCCGGCCAGGTGTAAACGCATTTCGGCACGATAAGAGGGTTGAAAGTTTCGTTTCCTCCCATTATATTCTTGGCGGCGATTTCACCCTGTCTTTCCGCGCTGTGAGCCAAAAGCGATATGCCGTTTATGTCACCTACGGCGTAGATATTTGGATTTGAGGTTTGAAGGTTGGCATTTACGGTTATCCATTTCCCAGATTTTATTTGTGCCTTTTCCAAATTCAAACCTGCTAAATTTGCTTTTCTGCCTGCTGCAATTAGAATCTCATCCGCCTCTATCTTTTCGCCGCTTTCAAGAACAATGATTTTACCTTTTCCCCCGGTTTTTATCTCTCTGCTGCGAGTTGAGAAGTGAAATTTAACTCCCCTTTTTTCAAGAGAGTTTTTAAGAATTCTGACTATTTGTTCATCTTCATATGGAAGCATGTTCGGTAAAATCTCTATTATGGAAACTTCTGTTCCCAAAGCGTTGAAAAAACATGCCATTTCAAGCCCTATAACACCTGCGCCTATTATGCCGAGTTTTTGTGGATAGTTCTCAATGTCAAAGATTTTATCCGAGTCGGTCAGAGCGTCTTTAATAGATGAAAAAGGTTCGGGATAAAATGGGCTTGAACCGCTTGCCAGAATCGCGCGGTCGAACTCA
>Ga0180301_10002527_pt1 | contig 14363 bp, 14 predicted proteins | sample GuaBasSediGuay16_FD_121797 | JGI IMG/M metagenome (GOLD analysis project Ga0180301, IMG submission 121797) | Subseafloor sediment microbial communities from Guaymas Basin, Gulf of California, Mexico - Guay16, Core 4569-2, 12-15 cm | ecosystem: Environmental > Aquatic > Marine > Hydrothermal...
GGTTGAAGGCGGACAGATGCCACTTCAGCGCCGGGTTCCAAAACGGGGATTTTCCAATGATAAATTCCGCCAGGAATTTCAGATTGTGAATCTGAAAGACCTGAATACTCTCGAAACTGAAGAGATTAATGCAGCAGTTCTGAAAGCAAACGGACTGGTGAAAAAGGAAGACAAACCGGTGAAAATACTCGGTGTAGGCGAAGTGGATAAGGCCTTCACCATTACTGTAGATGCTTTTAGTGCCACAGCAAAAGAAAAAATCGAAAAAGCCGGCGGAAAGGCAATAGAATTATGATCCAGAGTCTGAAATCCGTTTTCAAGATTCACGAATTGCGACAGAGAATTCTGTTCACTATTCTCATTCTGGTTGTCTACCGTGTGGGTGGACATATTCCTCTCCCAGGTGTGGATACAGAAGCCCTCAGTATCGCAGCCCGGAGTTTCCAAAATACACTTCTGGGCCTTTATGATATGTTCGCAGGCGGTGCTTTTAAAAAAGCAACAGTCTTTGCCTTGGGAATTATGCCCTATATCAGTGCGAGCATTATCATTCAGCTTCTCGGAGCTGTCTTTCCCTATTTCCAGAGACTGCAAAAGGAAGGGCCGGAAGGAAGAAAAAAACTTACGCAGTTAACCCGCTATGGCACCGTGGCTATCTCAGCGTTGCAAGGCTACGGCGTGGCCATCTTTCTTCAGCATATGAATGCCGGCACATCGGCTCAGCCTATGCTTGTGGTTCCCAATCCTGGTATGGGGTTTATCCTTTTGACAGTATTAACCCTGATCACCGGAACTATGTTTATTATGTGGCTCGGTGAACAGATAACGGACAGAGGTATCGGAAACGGTATCTCCCTGATCATTATGGTCGGTATTATGGTCCGCTTCCCTAACGTGATTTTCAAGGAAGCCACCCTTATTTCTGAAGGGGTCAGGAGTCTCTTTGCAGAAGTGATCCTCCTGGGGCTCATGGTTCTGACAATCGGTTTTGTTATTCTTCTGACACAGGGGACACGCAAGATTCCTGTTCAGTATGCAAAACGGGTTGTCGGACGGAAAATCTACGGCGGCCAATCAACTCATATTCCCCTCCGGGTGAATACGGCTGGTGTGATGCCGATTATTTTTGCACAATCCCTCATGTTTATTCCAAGCACCATCGCAACTTTTATGGGTGATGCAGAATGGATTCAGGGTGCCATGCGCATCTTTTCCATTAACCACTGGTTTTACTGGTTGGTTTTTGGATTGCTAATTGTCTTCTTCACCTACTTCTATACGGCGATTGCTTTCAATCCCACAGAAGTGGCGGACAATATGAAAAAGCACGGGGGATTTGTTCCCGGTATCCGTCCGGGAAAACGAACAGCAGAATATATTGACAATATTCTCACACGGGTAACATTACCCGGTTCGATTGCTCTGGCCATCGTGGCGATTTTTCCCTATATCCTGATGAATGTTATGGAGATCGATTATGATCTGGCCAGTTTTTTTGGCGGTACGTCTCTGCTGATTCTTGTGGGCGTGGCTCTGGATACGCTTCAGCAAATTGAATCACAACTGATTACTCGCCATTATGACGGTTTTTTGAAATCCGGAAAACTTCGGGGACGGCGCCGTTTTTAATACGGCCTTATTATGATACGCTACAAGTCACAGCATGAAATACATATCATGCGGAAAGCGGGAAAGCTCGTCCATGATGCCCTCGTGGAAGTCTCAAAATGGATCAAACCCGGCATAACAACGGCAAAACTTGATACGATTGCCGAGGATTTTATCCGGTCCCATCACGGGCTCCCCGGTTTTAAAGGGTATAACGGATATCCTGCCACGCTCTGCGTATCTGTCAATGAAGAGGTTGTTCATGGCATTCCCGGTTCGCGTATCCTGAAAGAGGGTGATATAGTCAGTATTGACTGTGGAACCATTGTGGAGGGATACTATGGTGATCACGCACGGACATTTGCCGTGGGTGAGATACCTGAGGATTGGAAACGGCTGATGACCGTCACGGAAGAATGTCTGAATATCGGCATTCGCAAGGCTGTGTCCGGCAATCACTTACTGGATATCGGCTACGCGATTCAGACACATGCAGAAGGGCAAGGTTTTTCGGTGATCCGGTCCCTGGTTGGACACGGAATCGGACGGAAGCTCCATGAAGAGCCCCAGGTTCCAAATTATGGACATTCGGGGCGTGGTATGCGATTGAAACCCGGACTGGTAATCGCGATTGAACCGATGATCAATCTGGGAACTCATGAAGTGGAAACCATGCGGGATGGGTGGACCATCGTCACACGGGACAGGAAAGCTTCGGCTCACTTTGAGCATACCATTGCAGTAACTGAAAATGAACCGCTTATTCTGACAAACGGGTGAAATATGGCAAAGCAAAATGCTATCAGAGTTGATGGAACTATACTGGAGACTCTGCCCAACGCATCGTTTAGAGTGGAGTTGGAAAATGGACATGAAGTTCTGGCACATATCTCAGGTAAAATGCGTATGCATTTTATCAAAATTTTGCCGGGTGACAAGGTGACTCTGGAACTGTCTCCTTATGATTTGTCCAGAGGCCGTATTGTCTATCGATATAAGTAAAGGGATTAAAATGAAAGTTCGCGCATCAGTAAAAAAAATCTGTGACAAGTGTAAAATTATTCGCAGGGGTGGTGTTGTACGTGTCATTTGCGAAAACAAAAAGCACAAACAGAGGCAAGGGTAATTAGGAGGTTAATTTGGCTCGAATTGCAGGCGTAGACTTACCGCGTGATAAAAAAGTCAAAGTGGGTTTGTCTTACATTTATGGTATAGGACGTCCTGTGGCTCTTAAGATCCTGGAAAAAGCAGGGGTTGATCCTGAAATCCGTGTACAGGATCTGACAGAAGATCAGGTCAGTTCTATTCGTCAGCTGATTGCCGACGAGTATAAAGTTGAAGGTGCTTTGCGTACCGAAGTAACGATGAATATTAAACGGTTAATGGATATCGGCTGCTATCGTGGACTCCGGCACCGCCGGGGACTTCCGGTCAGGGGGCAAAATACCAAAAATAATGCCCGGACCCGGAAAGGCAAGAAAAGAGCAGCTGTTAAGAAAAAACGGAAAACATAAGCAATAATTTCCAATTTATCGGAGTCTAAAATTGGCAAAGAAAACACAAGCAACACGCAAAAGAAAGAGAAAGCTGAGAGTCGATCCTGACGGGATTGCTTTCATCAAAGCTTCATATAACAATACGGTGATTACATTAGCCGATCAGTATGGGAATGCTATTGCCTGGGCTACTGCCGGACGCGCCGGTTTTAAAGGATCCAGGAAAAGTACACCCTTTGCTGCCGGACAGGCCGCTGAAATTGCGGCAAAAGAAGCCATGGATGCGGGTCTCGCCCGCGTGGAAGTACGCGTGAAAGGTCCTGGCGGAGGAAGAGAAATGGCTATCAGGTCTCTGGCTGCAGCCGGACTGGAAGTAACCGCAATTAAGGACGTAACACCCATTCCTCACAATGGATGCCGTCCGCCGAAACGTCGAAGAGTTTAGGAGTTATTTATGGCAAGATATCGTGGCCCAAGAGGAAAGATCTGTCGTCGTTTGGATTATGCGGCTTTTGAATCTCCGAAATTTATCAATCCAAAGAAAAATTATCCCCCCGGAGAACACGGCCCCACCCATCGACGCCGCCTCTCAGAATATGGTATTCAAATGCGCGAAAAACAGCGTATCAAATATACGTACGGTGTATTGGAACGTCAGTTTAGAAACTATTTTAAACGGGCTGACCGACAGGAAGGGAAAACCGGCGACAACCTGATGAGAATGCTGGAAAGCCGCCTTGATAATGTGGTTTACCGACTGGGTTTTGCACCCACACGGCGCGCTGCACGGCAGATTGTCTCACATAAACATGTCCTGGTGAATGATTCCGTGGTCAATATCCCGTCCTATCAGGTTAGACCCGGTGATGTGATTCGCATCCGCGAAAAAAGTAAACGCCTGGATCTGATCCTGGATTCCGTCAAAAAGGTTCGCGGTGAAAATACCCTGAGCTGGTTGAAACTGGATAAAGCGAAATTAAGTGGCGAAATTCTTCATATCCCTGAACGGGAAGAAATCCCTCAGGACTTTAATGAACAATTGGTCGTCGAATTGTATTCTAAATAAATAATAGAGGTAATGAGACATGCCCAATTTTCAAATACCTGAACAAATAAAAATTGATGAAGACGTTATGCATGAGCGCTTTGGCCGGTTCATTCTGGAACCCCTTGAAAGGGGATTCGGAATCACTATCGGAAATGCACTTCGGCGCGTCCTCCTCTCGTCTATACCCGGCTCAGCTGTGACAGCACTGCGGATTGAAGGCGTCCTTCATGAGTTTTCAACCATTGACGGAGTGATCGAAGATGTGACACTGATTATCCTGAATCTTAAGAAAGTCCGCATCCGTCTGACAAATTCCAAGCCTGTCAAGTTGACCCTCAAATTGCAGGGACCTGCAGAAATTACTGCGGGAATGCTTAGTGGTGGAAACCCGAATGTGGAAATCATGAATCCCGATCAGCATATTATGACGATTGAGGAAGAAAAAAACCTGAGCCTGGATCTGTGGATCGGACGAGGTAGAGGGTATTTTACGGCCGATAACAATAAAACCGCCGATGCTCCCCTGGATACAATCTGGATTGATTCTATTTTCTCACCTATTGTAAAGGTCAACTATTTTGTAGAAAAACTCCAATCCGGCGTAAAAGAAGATCTGGAAAAGCTGATCCTGGAAGTAACAACGGACGGAACCATGACACCTCAGGATGCCATTTCCTATTCCTCTAAACTTCTGGCTGATCACCTGAAACCTTTCTTCGCTCTCCAGTCCACCGATGTGATTGAACCGGAACAGCAGATTGATGAAGACAAAATGCGGATACGGAAACAACTGATGCGGAGTATTGATGAACTGGAACTCTCTGTCCGGTCTTACAATTGCCTTCAGGCTGCTGAAATTAAAACCATTGCCGATCTGGTATCCAAAGAAGAAAACGAAATGCTCCGGTTCAAGAATTTTGGCCGGAAATCCCTGAATGAACTCATCGAGAAACTGGACGAACTGGGACTTCGTTTTGGTATGGATATTTCTGAATATGTTAAAGATGTAAACAAGAAGTGAAGTGAACGGATATGAGACACGTAAAAAGAGGACGTAAATTAGGGCGTACCCCCAGTCACAGAAAAGCGATGCTCCAGAATATGGCGGCATCTCTGATTCTCCATAAACAGATTAAAACAACGGAAGCAAAAGCGAAAGAAGCCCGGCGCCTTGTGGAGCGGTTGATTACATATGCTAAAAAGGATACAACCCATTACCGCCGCCTGGCATTTGCACAGCTTCGGAATAAAGAAGCCGTGAAAATTCTCTTCGAAGAAATTGCTCCGGTCTATATGAACCGCAACGGAGGATATACCCGTATTCTCAAACTTGGGCAACGCCCCAACGATGCTGCGAAAGTTGTTCTGTTTCAATTGGTAGATATGGTGGGTTCGGACACGGATAAAAAGAAGAAATCACCTAAAAAAACTGCTGCAGCTAAGAAAGAAAAAGCGAAAAAAAGCAGTAAGGAAACAACAATAACGGAAAAAACGGAAACTGAAAAGAACGAACCCAAAAAAGCAGAACCTGAAACGGCAGAAGCAAAAGAAGAAATACCTGCGGAAGAAGCAACAGAGTCTGATGACAAATCTTCCGGGGAAGATACAAAATCATAAGCATAAATTGATAAACTCAGCGTTCATATATGGTGCGTTCAAAAGGGCAGTCGTTGCGGTTGCCCTTTTTTTCTTTTCTTATGGATTTCTTCACGGAGAGGGAATTCACAAAGGACTCTGGGTTTTGCGCGAAGACCTTGCAGATCAAAAACGGATTGATCAGTTTCTGAAAAATGCAAAAACTCTGGGTTTTACCGATCTCTTTGTTCAGGTCCGCAGCAGAGGGGATGCCATGTATCACAGTAAATATGTGGAAACATCCCCCATGGTCGGAAACCGGGATTTTGACCCCCTGAAATATGTCTGTTCTGAAGGTCATAAAAAAGGACTGAAAATTCATGCCTGGTTTAATACCTATGTCCTCTATTCAAATCGTTCTGAAGATCCGCCGGACCTTCATCTGTTATCCATTTTTCCTGAATGGATCGAATGGGATGAAAATGCTGTCAGCGACCTTGATAAACTCAAGTCTTCCGGTAATCACCATCTTTTCGAAGGGGTTTATTTGTCACCCCTTCATCCCCAAGTGAACCGCTATCTGCTGGTTCTGATGAAAGAATTGATCAGTGAATATAATATTGACGGTCTTCATCTGGACTATATCCGGTATCAGGGCCCGGGATTCGGTTATAATCCTGATGGGATGGATGCCTTCTATAAAAAATATGGTGTGAATCCCCGCCTTTTTATGAAGGATGCACCATTGTGGAATGATTCTGAATCCTATAAGCTGTTTAAAAAACTTTACGACCAGTATCGACGGGATGCGATTAATAAGCTCCTGAAAGATCTCTCTGATTTCAACAGGCAATTGAATATCCCTGTAGTACTCTCAGCTGCTGTGAAACCCTCTCCGGCAGCAGCGAAAAATGACTTTTACCAGGACTGGGCAGAGTGGTTGAAACAGGGCTGGCTGGATTATGCCATTCCTATGAACTATGCAACACGGGACCAGGTGTATCGTGAAAATCTTCTGGAAATCAAGGATATGTTGCCCTCGCAATATACACGTCAGGTTTGGATTGGCAACGGGATCTGGAATCAGAACTATCCCGAGTTTGAAAAACAGGCTGCAATTGCCAAATCTCTGAACTTTCCACACTATGTCATTTTTTCCTATAATGTTTTAAAAGCCGATAAAGTATATTTTAGCAGGATGAAAATATTTAACCATCAGGATTGAATGATGAAAACTGTGTTAAAAAATATCGGACAATTGGTCACATGGGATGAGGATAAAGGTCAAATGGTGATCCTGGAAAATCAGGATCTGGAAATTGCATTGGACCGGATTTTTTCTGTGGGGGCGTCCATTAAAGCAAAGGATGCCAGGGAAGTGAATTGTCTCAACTGTGTAGTAACGCCGGCTTTTATTGATCCTCATACACATCCTGTGTTTGCTGATATGAGGCGGAAAGAATTCGAATTGCGGGTTCAGGGCGCCGATTATGAAACTATTGCCGCTGCCGGCGGAGGGATTTTAAACAGTGTGGCATCCCTGCGGAAAATTTCCGAAGACGAATTGTTTGACAGATCCTTTCCCCGGGTCAAAAGATTCCTGGAATATGGAACAGCGACAATTGAAGCAAAAAGCGGGTATGGGCTGACTAAAGACGATGAATTGAAATCTCTCCGGGTGATACGCCGCCTGAATGAAGCCCTCTCTCTGGATCTTATCCCCACCTTTTTGGGAGCCCATGAAATCCCGGAGGAATATAGGGATCAGCGAGAAAAGTATATCCGTCTTATTACAGATGAAATGATCCCTGCCGTGGCCGAAGAAAAATTGGCGGTCTATTGTGATGTCTTTACGGAAAAAACTGTTTTTTCCCGGGACGAGACGGATAAAATATTTGCCGCCGCTCAGGCTCACGGCCTTCGGCTGAGAATTCATGCCGATGAATTTTCAGCGATCGGGGGGACTGAATTGGCAGTGTCGCGACATGCCGATTCGGCCGATCATCTGATGCGGGTTTCAGAAGAAGGAATCCGGGCTTTAAAAAACAGCCATACTACAGCAATTGTTTTACCGGGAACTACTTTTTTCCTGGGTAAAACTGAATATGCACCAGCCAGGAGAATGTGGGATGAAGGTGTAAGGGTTGCCCTTGCCACCGATTTTAATCCCGGCAGTTCCATGACCCAGAATCTCTCCGTTATTCTTACATTGGCCTGTGTTTATATGCATCTGACACCCCTTGAAGCTATCCAGGCAGTGACCTGGCACAGTGCCTGCTCCCTTGGACTGGAATCAGACAGGGGGATTCTGGCTCCGGGAAAGCGTGCCGATATCGCCGTTTGGAATGTCCGGGATTATCGGGATTTGGCCTATTGGTATGGTATGAACCATCTGAAGATGCTTTTTAAAAATGGTGTCCGGGAAGAATATGCTTGAAATACAGGTCAGATAAAGATATCTTCACATAGTTCTGAAAGCTTCAGGAGGGTGCCTTGAAAAAATATACAGTGCTTAAATATCTTGTGCTTTTATTACTCTTTACCGGTTTTGCCTTTGCACAATCTCATGGATTGTATGCCCTGATGTACAATATTCAACGGGTGTGCAAAGCCTATCAGATTGATGTGAGCATGAAAGATATTCGGGTTGAGAAAGACTTTGAAGATAACCTGGTTCTGATTTTAAAACTGGACGCCAGGAGAACAAATTACAACTCCACCATGATGACCGGGTTTTACGCTGTGGCCAAAGCGATGAGAATGACACCCAACAGCCCGGAAATTGATAAGGCTTCCCTTGAAATCATTGTGGAAGACCGGGAGTCCAATGTGATCTTTTCCACGGTAGCCTTGGAGGACCTGGTTCTGCTGGAAAACGGCTCCATCACACCAACTGAATTTAGGAAAAGAATAGAAAGTATGTAATACAGGAGGCATCTATGCTAAGTTTTGTAGAAAGAATTGCTGAAATGGGATATGCGATTTTATGGGCTATAACGGCATCCATCGGTTTTGCCTTTGGTGTGGGGCTGGCCATTAAGATCTTTGACTGGCTTTCAACGGACATTGACGAATGGGAAGAGATTAAAAAGGGAAATATCGGTGTCGCCCTCATTTTTGTTGCGATGATTGTCGTAATTGGCCTTTTAATTTATCGTGTCCTCTGACAAATCAATAATATGATTCCTCTGAAAAAGCTCCCATGTGGAGCTTTTTTATTGATGTTCATGTCCGGTGGAATCTTTATTTTTATGCTATGATGAAGTTACGTATGACTCTGATACTTATTTTGGGATTATCAGGGCTTTTGACGGCCTCACCTCTTGATATTCAGGATATCCTGAAAGGAGAAGATTCGGCGGTATTGCGGAGTTATCTGAATGTATACAAAGAATATGCGGCTGCTGATCGGGATGTGCGGCTGCTGGATATCATTTTGGATACAGATGGTCTTTCCTCTGCCCGGAAAGCCCAGAATTATATCCGTAAATATGGCACGGAGGCTGAATCCAACTGGCTTCTTCTGCTGTTGGCGGATTACTATATTTCTTCAGGCAATGTTGTACTGGCCGGAGGAATTCTGGATAAAGCCTTGCGAAGAGACCCAAATATTGCTGAAGACCGGTACTACATTCTTATAAAAAGCCGGATTGATGGAAGTCTTCCCGATGCTGCTGATCACTCCCGGGATAAAAAACCGGCCGCTATTACTCTCGACCTGAATGAAGCCAATAAAATTCTGGCGCAGAATGATGTACTGATTGACCGAACCGTTCAACTGCCGGGCGTCCCGGATAAAGAACCGGTCAAACAAGCACAAAAAACATCCCTGCTCTATCATCTCCAGATTGGTGCTTTTTCCCGTAAAGCCAATGCGGAAAACCGGCGGGATTATTTTCTGCGTGAAGGATACCCGGCTGTAATCCGGGTCCGGGCAACAGAAAGCGGAACTATGTATGTTGTATGGCTCGGTGATTATCCCGACCGCGAAAGCGCCCAAAGCGCCCGGGAATTTTTTTTAAAGCGGTACAGTACGGATAGTTTTATCGTTAAAGACTGAATTTTCTCACCCTTCCGGCTGAACCATCCGCTGCATTGAACATATAAAAAGAAAAATCAGGATTTGAATGCGCAAAAAAGCCCTGTGTCTGATATGGATTTTCTTCCTTCTCATGACCATCCCAACGCTGAATGCGGCTGTGGGGGACTGGCAGTCTGTAGGCCCAACTATAAATGTTAAAAAAGTTGTTGTTAAAGATTCTCAAATATTGGGTGCCACCGATGGAGGAATTCTCTCCGTCAATATGCAGGATATATCTTATGATATCCTGACTAATACGGAATTCACCGATCATATTAAAATATCGGTTCTCTTGTGGGATGAGCACGGACATCTCTGGATCGGCTATGATCACGCACCGGCCACTATCACCTGTAAAATGAGCAACGGGACAGTCCGTTCTTTTGATTTCGGCTTTGACCAGATTCTTGCCATGGATACCGAAGGAAATGATTTGATTGTAGCCTATAAGAAAGGGCTCACATACGGACTGGCCCATTTTGTCACGACTTCAGAGTATGTTGCTTTTCGGGATACCTATGAAAATTTTCCCGAAACAATCGACCATATATATAGTGTGGCTGTGAGTGATTCCCTGATTCTTTTTTCATCGTCAACCCGTTTGTATGCCGGAAATCGCCAATCATCCAATTTGAAACCCGCCTCTCAGTGGCAAGAAATGCTGGATGAACGGGTCTTGGCCATGACCAGTTTTCGGGATACCCTGTATGTTGCCCTATCCCGGGAAACTCTTCGCCTGGATACCAACGGATGGGTTTCTGTCCCCAATTTTCGCGGATATACTCCCCTGCGTTTTATTCCCCGGACGAATACCCTCATGCTGGCAGACCGATGGGGAATTTATGAACTGAATGGCAGCTCATGGAGATTGTATTACTCCAGTTCCAAAGCCCTCAACGATGTAGCCTTTTCCGGTGATACCCTGATTCTTGCCGAACAAAACCTGGGGATTCTCATAAAAGAAAAAACGGGACAATTTTCACGGAGAATTTTGCCCAATTCTCCCTTTGCCTCATTCTATAATACCGTGGAGGTGGATGAAAAGGGACACGTATACTTTGCAAACCGGGACGGTATCAGTATTTATTATCCGGAAAACCGGAGCTGGCATAATCTGATTCGTTCCGACACATTGGTGAGTATCGATGAGGAGATGAAAACAGCCTCGTTTAGTGCAGATACCCTGGCCTATACAACAATTTTGTCCACCAGCACTACGATTTATGACCTGCTTTTAGCTCAAAACGGGTATTTATATGCGACTTTTGAAGGGTTTTACATCGACTATCCCCGGCTGAATTATGATCCGGTGGTTAAACCTGGTCCCCTCCTGGTTATAAACAGGGAAGATTATTCCGATTATACCATGATTGATACCACAAACGATATCTTTCACGGCTCGGAAGCTTCGGTGGGAGGGGAAGCCCGTTACCTGATTCTCAGGGGGATGACTGAAACCCGGGACGGGTCCATTTGGGTGGCCAATGCCCATGCGGCTAATGGCGAACCCCTGGCCCGTTTCAAGCCGGATGGAACGGTGGAAAAATTTTCCGTGTCCGCTTCCGGGAACGTATTGGAAGTGCTGCCTACCGAATTGACTACCGATCAATATGACCGGGTATGGATTGCTCTTCAAAGCCATCCTCAGAATGACCCTGTAACACAGGGGGGAATTGCCGTATTTGATTACCGGCGGAATTTGTGGTACCGGATAACATCCGGCCACGGATTGATGAACGACAATGTGCTCAGCATTGACAGAGCCCCCGACGGGACAATCTGGGTGGTGACAGCGGGCGGCATTCAAAGCATCAATCCCCCCGTTTCTATTACCCGTTTTCTGGAGGATATTATCAGCAACATTTCATCACCACTGCCTGCCGTTTCAGATGCAGATATTACAAAGGTCCGCATTGACGGCCGTAGCAATAAATGGTTTCTTACAAGCGATGGCGGGGTGAAGGTATACCTTGCGAACAGCACCTGGTTGAACAGCGGATATGGATATACCCCGGGAAATACACCACTGCTGGATTCCTTTGTTGCTGATGCAGCCTTTGATAAGAAAAGCGGCATGGCATATATCGCCACAGCCGGAGGCATCAATATGGTGGAAACGCCCTGGGCTGAAGAAATTCAGGACATATCAGCCATAAAAGTCTATCCACAACCCTATGATCCACGCATACATGAACGGGTTATTATCGATGGCCTTCCCGATCAGAGTACAGTCAAAGTCGTAACTCTGGGAGGAGAAGTTCTGTATACTCTGGATCCGTCGTCTCCCTTCCATTATGGAAGACAAATTATCTGGAACGGTCGGTTGCATGACGGAAATCCCATAAGCCGGGGAGTTTATTATCTCTTTGTATATAATGTGGATGGCGAAAACAAAACCTTGAAATTTGCGGTGCAATAACCAGTGTATTCCGGATGCTTGCTTTGATTTGTAATATTCTTGCACACTTCTTACATTTACAATTCTGATGATCAACTGAAAGGATACTCCGATATTATGAAATCTCAGGAACTTCGACGCAGTTTTATCGATTTCTTTGTAAGACAGCACCAACATACGGAAGTCCCCAGTTCGCCGGTGGTTCCACTTAACGATCCATCCCTTCTTTTTACCAATGCCGGTATGAATCAGTTCAAACCGGTATTTCTGGATCAGGCCGAACCGGTTTCTCCCCGGGTGGTAAACTCCCAGAAATGTATCCGGGTCAGCGGAAAACATAACGACCTGGAAGAAGTGGGGAAGGATGACTATCACCACACCTTTTTTGAAATGCTGGGGAATTGGAGTTTTGGAGATTATTATAAAGCGGAAGCGATAGCATGGGCTTGGGATTTATTGACAAAGGAATGGGGATTCTCCAAAGATCGGCTTTTTGCCACGGTGTATCACGAGGATGATGAATCCTATGAATTGTGGAAAAAAATTTCCGGTTTGCCATCTTCAAGAATTCTTCGTTTCGGAGAAAAAGATAATTTCTGGGAAATGGGCAATACAGGTCCCTGCGGTCCCTGCTCTGAAATTCACTATTTCAGGGGCTCCATGAAAGATGGTATCGATACCGGTCTGGTGAATGCAGGCGATCCCCGCTATATCGAATTGTGGAATTTAGTGTTTATGCAGTATTTCCGGGATGAAAAAGGCATTCTTCATCCCCTGTCAAAAAAACATGTGGATACCGGAGCCGGATTTGAACGACTTTTATGCACACTCAACGGTTTGCAAAGTAACTATGAGACCGACCTTTTTCTGGATATTATACGGGAAATCGAATTCAAAAGCGGTAAACCATACGATGAGGGTCCGGGCGGTATGCCCCACAGGGTGATTGCCGATCATTTGAGAATGCTCTCTTTCAGCATTGCCGATGGAGCACTCCCGTCCAACGAGGGACGAGGGTATGTCCTTCGGCGCATCCTTCGCCGGGCGGCACGTTATGGTAAGAAAATCGGACTGAATGCCCCCTTTATCCATTCACTGGTACCCCTATTGATTCGGACCATGGGTGAAGCTTTTCCCGAACTGGAAAAACATTCGGAACAGATTACGGCTGTCATAAGGAATGAAGAAGAGTCCTTTCTCCAGACACTGGACCGTGGATTGGCCATTTTTGAAGACATTGTATTAAAGGCTAATAAAAAGGGACTTAAAACACTGCCGGGGGACGATGTATTCAAACTGTACGACACCTTTGGTTTTCCGGTGGATCTTACACGGCTTCTGGCCGGGGAGAAGGGTTTTACCATTGATGAGGATGCTTTCAATCAACACATGGCAAGGCAGAAAAAACGGGCCAGGGCTTCAGGTCAGTTTAAAAATGTATCCAACAGACCCGTGGAATGGAAAACTTTTGCCTCTGATGCCGATATGGATGAAACAGAATTTGTAGGGTATGAAAGTCTGACCTGCCGGGCAAGACTTTTAAAGGCTGCCCATGCAAAGGGACAAACACACCTGATTTTTGACAAGACTCCATTTTATGCCGAATCCGGCGGACAGATCGGAGACAGCGGCATTGTGGTTTTTAACAGAAAAGAATATCCCGTCAAGGATACGCGGAAAGAGGGAAAGCGCTTTATCCATATAGTTGATGAAACAATCCCCCTGGAGCAGTTACCGAAGACGGCAACACTTCAGGTTATGGAAGCCCGGCGTCTGGATACGGCACGGAATCATACAGGGACCCACCTGTTGCATGCAGCTCTCCGGAATGTGTTGGGGCCTCATGTCCGTCAGGCCGGCAGCTATGTGGGACCAGATAACCTCCGCTTTGATTTTAATCATCCCCGGAAAGTCTCTCCGGAAGAATTGAAAAAAATCCGGTCACTGGTAAATGAAGCAATTCTCCATAACATCCCTCTCACGGTAAAATATATGTCCTATCAGGAAGCCGTGGACAAAGGGGCCATTGCCCTGTTCGGCGAAAAATATGGCAATGAAGTCCGAACAATCAAAATCGGAGATGTGTCTTTTGAACTTTGTGGAGGGACTCACGTTCAGGCAACGGGTGATATTGGTTATTTTATCATCCTGAATGAA
>Ga0180301_10002529_pt1 | contig 14360 bp, 15 predicted proteins | sample GuaBasSediGuay16_FD_121797 | JGI IMG/M metagenome (GOLD analysis project Ga0180301, IMG submission 121797) | Subseafloor sediment microbial communities from Guaymas Basin, Gulf of California, Mexico - Guay16, Core 4569-2, 12-15 cm | ecosystem: Environmental > Aquatic > Marine > Hydrothermal...
AGATGTGTATAAGAGACAGTTATTGATTTTGCTAGTTTCCCCGTTACAAACTTCTTCGAGTAATAGTCGAAGGTAATGACACTGCCCTTGCCGCTCGACGTGGCGACTGTCTTCAACGTTTGCTTGACTGCTTCTTATGTCAGGTAATGCGTCACGCCTTCCCAGAGAAAGAAGGTCTTTTTAGACGGGTCAAAACCGTTCTCGACCAGGTTATCGATCCACGCTTCCTGTTCAAAATCTACCGGGACGAAGGTAATCCAGTCATGCTCGAGTCCCGCTTTTTCCAGCGCCTCGATTTTCAACTGCTGCGTCCGTGCTTCATTGAGCTCGAAAACCTTGACAGTTTTGCCTTGGCAGAACTTGAAAGACCATGAATCGAAACCTGCACCCAGCAATACCACCTGATCCCCCGAAGGGAGGTATTTTTCCAAGAGCCGGTCGAAGAACGCCGTTCTGGAGAGCACAGTAGTTACTAGATTCTCCTTGCCGGGTTCGGGGACGCGAGAAATCGCAGATGGTGTAAAACCGCAAAGCCGGTTGGCAATGAGCATGGCTGCCATGACGCCCATTACCCCGTAGTGCGAAGCAATGGGGAGTGCCTTGACGAGTTTCACGGTGACTTCATCCTCGCGTATTTTGAAATAATGGTACTGCCAGCGCTTGTACAAGGGTTCCGTGGCGGTAGATGATACCCCGAGCTTCCTGCTAGTATATAATACTTTATAAAACAATAGCACGATTGCGATGATGAACACTGGTACGAGCAGGATCTGGATGACTAAAAAAATTATGAATTGAATGATGTTCTTGGGAATTCGCACGATAGCGGGCAGTTCTTTCTTATTAGATTCATGTTCTGGCATGATAATCCCTTTTTTTAGTAGTAGTTAGTTTTCAGTAATCTATACTGAGTCCGTGTAACCAGTTCATATTCTTTTTGATCTATTGGTGTTGTTATGAAAAATCAATCTTTTCAATGGCACATTCAAAGATCAGTTGTTATTGATCCTAAATTAGTGTATGCTGTAGATTTTTTACATTCAATCCCTATTTGAGTTTTATTAGTCGTTGTTACTAACAAATCTACACCTAAAATGTGGTTAACGACCAGACCATCGGAACCATGCATGTCAAACTGGACGTTTTGTTCAACTGAATACTCCTTTGCTTCAAAGAACTTTGTTACTTTGTTCACAATGATTTTTTCTAGCCCTTTAGTGTTTTTCTTTTTCAAAGTTATTCCCCGTTGAATAATAAAGAAATTACTGAAAAAGTCATAGTTATTACGAGCATAATAGGTGGCTTTCAAAAATTGCGTTACACTATAAATATCAAAAAATCTTCCAAAATGAATAAACTTGAAAATAAATAAGCATAATTCACCAACTTTTGGTCTCCAGCTTGTTGCTCCTTTCAAAGTATTTTTCGGGTGTCTTAAGCCATATTATGTTTTAACTTACAACAACTTGGGAAATCACATTTTTCTTCTTGTTATTCTCTTTCGATAAAGAAAAGTATCTTCAGTGGGAAATTCAAGAGAATTATACCCTTTTTGAAGACACTGCTTTTTAAAAATACTATATTTACCATTCTTATCTATGAATTCCCTCAAAAGCTCTTCCACCTCAATTGGGAATTTTGCAGGTTTTCGACCACGGAGATTTTTTTTGCTTTTTAGGGCTTCTAAACCACCTTGTTGATACTTAGTAATCCATTCATAAATTGTCTTTCTTGAGACTTGTGCTAAGTTTGCTCTTTTTAACACATCATTTGTAGTTTTCCCAGGATTCTCCAACAATGGTTTAATCATATCGTATTTCCATTTAGCAAGTTCGAGATCGGGGGATGTAGAAGCAGATTTATGTTGCTTCTTTCATGGTCCAAGATGGAGTATGTGGCCGAGCGAGCTCCGCAAGCGTGGAAAGAAGAACACGGAGTGTCGCATGAAGCCTCTCCTTTCGAAGCGATTCCCGAGAGCCAAACGGTAGATCAAGCTGCGGTTAAGTCTGCCTGGGCACGGCTTCTCGCGAAAATCTACGAAGTACATCCGTTCGTCTGTGACAAATGTGGCTCCGCCATGCGTGTAATCGCAATTATCCAGGACTACGCGGAAATCATGAAGATACTGCAGCATCTCGTGAAGCAAGGACGTGCTCCGCCCGGCGTGGATGCTGCTTCGTTCAACTGACGATCCAATGTTCTTTTCCCGTATCCTCTAACCGCCGGTAAGCTATGCCCGTCCACCCCCTCTATCAAGCCTGCGTGCAATCCAAAACCCTACTCGGGGGCGCCACTACGCTCCGTCCTGCCGCTCGATTCGCATCAAAGCTTACCTGATGGCGCTTCTTGTGCTCGCCGATCCTTCTACGTCCCCACAACCGCCGATTCTGCCCCCATTTGCCCTTGACGACCCCGCCGTATGAAAGGGGATGCGGTGATTAAAAGCGGACTGGTACGGTTCGAGGTAGAACTCGCCGTACTGACATGGATACGATGCTGAAAGATGGCCGGATATGGTTCAAAGCAAGGTTATCCTCACAGGTTGTAAGCGGCGGGGGGCTGCCCGAAAAGCCTTGTTATCTTTTCAATCCTTCCCGGCGGGCCTTTTCGATTTTTTCCATTTTACGGTAATACTTGGCCTGTTTTTCTATCTCCTCAATGTCGGTAACGTGAATCTTATTTTCAACCAGTTTTATCTTTTTGTTTTCGAAGAGCTTTCTAATATGTATTTTCCCCTCTTCTGCGGGAAGACCGACCATGTTGATGAGCTCCTTCGGTCCAAAGTCAAAGGTATAGGCATCGCCCATTACGATGGGTACACGTGCTTTCTCCAGTTGTATCAGCAGTGCATCGTAGAGCCTGCCCAGAGGATTGGTAAGCAAGGTGTTGGCCAGTTGTTTGTAGATAAACCAGATCCGTTCTGCAAGGAGTTGAGTCAATCTGGTGATAATCTGAGGTTGAGTCGTTACCATCCGTTCGAAGTTTGCCTTGTTAACAACCAGGAGCACCGTATCTTCAAATGCTATAGCAGAGGCGGAGCGCGGTTTGTTTTCCAGAATTGACATTTCTCCGAATATATCACCAGGTTTGAGCACGGCAAGAAGTACTTCGTTGTCGTTTACTATTTTCGTTATCTTTACACTGCCTTTCTGTATTATGTAGAGCTCCTGTCCGGGCTGACTTTCGCTGAATATCATGGTGTCTTTGGGGTAGTTACGGGTGAAAACATCACTCTTATCGTCGAGATAAACCGCTTTTGCGTAGGGTTTTATCTTGGCCATTCTCTCTTTGGCGATTTTTACATTCTCATCGTTGGGACAATTGATGCAAAATTGATGATACGCATAATAGGCTTGATTAAACTGATTCTGCCGTGCATAGTATTCCGCCACTTTGAAGAGATGTGTAGGATGCTCCGTACCGGTGCTTTTAAGGGTAAGGCGGGTAAGCGCTTCGTCGAGATAGCGCATTTTCCTGGAAAACCCCTGGATAATTTTCATGGCCACGGGGGTATTGCGTTCAATAAGTAGTTGATACTGGTCTCTATGAACAGAAATCAGAGAAATATCTGTTACCGCCTGGGCTGTCTCGATATGACTATGGGATGACATGGTAGAGACAACACCAAAAAAATCTCCGGGTTCGAGTATATTACCCCCTTCCTCTTCGACCACCTCTACCTCTTTGCTTATCCTGATCTTGCCTTGGCGGATTATGTAGAAATGATCTGCATTTTGTTTACCTTCTACGATAATATAAGCGTTTTTCTTAAAATTAACTATAGAAAGCTGTAATGGGTGATTCATAAGCTCCCAAAAAATACGATTCTAAAGATTAGTATATGAATCGAAATGCCTATTTGTCAACGATATTTCCTTAACAGTCCCTTTTTAATTTTAGTTTCGGCGGAATAAAAGCGTTTATCAAGCCTCGAATTACAAAACTCTAAAGTATTTAGGGTGGTTGTTTACCACCAGTCAATTACCCGTATATCTCTCCACGATGAGTTGTAACTCTCCAGTTTTCCTGCAGCTTCTTCATAAATCATTTGAAAAGAATACATCCTCTCTTTGAACACGGTTCTGCCCTGTGGTTTTATTTGAGTTGTATTTATGATACCCCTCGAGAATCTTATATGCTGGTTGTCCATATTTCCGAAATAATACTCTCCTGGATTATCGATTTGGGGAAAATCTCCGAAGCTTACTTCATCGCCCAATGTGGGGTCTACAGGTACCCATCCGAAACCCTCAAGGTAGAACTCCGCCCAGAAGTGCCTTCTTATCAGTTTATCGCCATAAACGAGAAATCCAGCTATGGGTCTTGCAGGTATTCCCGCTTTTCTTGCCAGAGCACAGAAAATAACAGAGTATATATACGAGTCACCTTCCCGCTTTTCGATAGCATCTATAGGATTTAAAGTCTCAAGGTCTTCTTTGAAAGTAAAACGGTTAAGAACATACTGGTATATATTTTTTGCCTTTTGATAGGGACTTCGTACCCCCCTGGCAAGAGCTTCTGAAATACTTCCTATTACAGGCTCTTCGGAGGGAATAAAATAATCGGGAGAAGTATAGACCTGGAACAATTTACGGGATGTATCGTATTTTAAAGGCACATTTTGTGTGCTTATGTGAGTTTCTACGGTATATCGATCAAACCAGAAAGTCTGGGAGATGTTATGAGTCATTCCAGGTACCAGATCGGTAAAATTATAAACCCTTACACCCGTAAAATTATCCCAGTAAGGTTCTGGTTCATATATGCTTTCAACATTATTCTGTTCAAGACTATTATAAATTGCAGGAACCCATAGATAGAGGCTGTTCCCGGATTCCGCCTCTACATTGTCGATGTAAACATTCTGTGAAATCTGGTACCCTCTTTTTTGTTTAAGCAGTTTTGTCCCTGCATGGTCGGTAACCTCAAAATAGACCGAATTACTCGAGCCCTTGTCTGTTACAAGAAAAATATTGCCCGATGTTGCACCATCGGGGACTCTTACCTGAATCTCTCTGTCGTTCCAGTTTGCATAATCAAAATCGTTCTCTGATGCTGCTATATATTCGGTGATAAGAGATTCACCGGCTTGTCGTGTCTCATCCGAAAGGAAGATAGAACTAAAATATACAGTACCCTGATCAAAGCCAAAATTAAGCCCTGAAATAACTATCATATCCCCTACATTCCCTTTGGTAGGTGAGATGTTCTCTATATAAGGTTGTCCCGGATTTGAAGGACCCTGAACAACGACAGGGATATATTCCCTGTTTGTAAAGAGCAATCCGTTGCTCTTACCGTTCCTTGTAATCACATAGACCATGCCCGATCCTGCATCGGGAGGGATTCTCACACTTATCATTTCGTCAGACCATTCAACATAAGAATCGGAGGTAGGCCGTTCACCGGCAAGAATCACCTCCCCTCCCTGTCGAGTTTCTCCAAAATTGTCTCCGGTTATAACAAGCACTTCACCGGGCTTCCCCACCTCTGGTGCAATATACTTTATTACCGGCGGCCTGTTTATGAGTTGTGAGCTGAAGCCAAAAAGCAGTACCGCTATTAGAAAAAAGAGTGTGGGGAAAAAGGCTCGATTCTTTACTATTCTTTTATGAATCGGGGGTAATTTTTCCTCTTTTTCCATAAATAGGCAGCCTTATAACTATCTTGTGGAGGAATCATCCTCTGTGGATTTTTCTTCTTCGTAGTTGTAGGGTACAACCTGAATTTCTATCTCTATTGTAAAGGGTGTTTTTGCTGGTTCCCTGGACACCCCGAGGGGATAAAAAATTACCTTCTCTCCGGGTGTTACGGGTAAACTCTGCAAGGTGCTTAAATATTTTATACCCTCCTGATCTGGAGAAGAAAGCCAAACCTGCCCCTGTGCAACCAGAAAAATCTTGTTTTTCCCCTTGTTGTATGGAGTGATATTTGCCTGAACAACTATGTTATCCCCTACCAGCCTAACATTCACTGTCTTTCCGGAGATCGTAAACTTGGATACCTCCATATTCCACACCGAAACATCTTCGCCCTCTTTAACCCTTGCAATAATGTTAACTTTAAAGGCGCTTTCCTCGAGCTTTTTAAAGATGTCATTAAGGTTTTGTGAGAAAATGTTTACATTGAGTGAAAGAAATATGAACGTAACCAGTAAAAAGATAAGATATCGCTTCTTCATTTACCCTTGTAATCCACGGCACGCAAAAGCCTTGGTTCTCCGGCAAGGTGAAATATATGTTCTTCGGGGAGCCTTATGGTTACCTCTACTACTGTATCCTGTGAGTTAAGATACTCTAGAAGTTCCTCTAAATTCTTTACATTAACATTTATCACTTCTTCTTGAATGGGAACTTCTGCCACATCATTTTCCCCTTCTTTATTTAACAGGATAATAAAACTTATCGCAAGTACCAGAAACAGGAAAATCGCCGCTGAGGCCACCGGCACAGGAATGTAGATCTTCCGGTTCCAGAAATTTGAAACTTCCTTTTCTGCTTTTTTACTCTGAATCTTTCTCCAAACCCGATCCATGCTATCTTCCAGATTCGGTTCCGGTGCCTCTTTAAGCTCCCTTCTGATTTCGGTAAGATGCTTCAATTTACCACTACATAGAGAACATTCCTCTATATGCTGTACAACACTCTGCTGTAAGGCCTCTGGTATTTCTCCGTCGAAATAAGCTGAAAGTCTCCTGTCATCAGGGCACATAATCTCCCTCCTTCATAATGTTTCCGAGAATCTCTCTCGCCCGAAAAACCCTGACCTTTACATTCCCTTCGCTGATCTTTAGTATCTTTGCTATCTCCTTGTAGCTTAATCCGCCGTATTCTCGCATGACAAGGGTAATCCGGAGCTTATATGGTAACCTGTTTAGTGCTTTCTGTACATTTTCCCTGATTTCTTTCTTGATAAAGAGGTTTTCCCCGCTTTCGGGACTTCTCTGTGGTAATCTGGATAGTTTTTCGTAGGCGCTTTTCTCTCTGCCTTTTCTTTTCTCATGATTGTATGCCAGGTTTTTTACTACCCTGATAAGCCAATATTTAACTTCATCTATACTGGCCAGAGGAGTAGCTTTATCATAATAGCGCAAAAAGGCTTCTTGACAAAGGTCTTCGGCTATGTCCATATCACCTGTTATACGGTATGCAATCCGGAATATTACCGGGAATACTTTTTCGTATATATTTTTAAAACTCTGTAAATCATCTGCTTTCTGCATATAATAACAACTCACCTGTTCCGTTTGTTACACTTTATTCTATTTTTTTCCATCTTGTTCCATCCGGAGTATCCTCAAGGATAATTCCCTGTTTTTTAAGCTCCTCACGCATCGCATCTGCCCTTACAAAATCCTTTCTTCTCCGTGCTTCCTCCCTGTCTCTGATCAGTTGTAGTTGAGCTTCATCGAGCTCTTCCCTCTTTGCTTCTTCCATTCGCAGTCCAAGAACACGATCCATATCCAGGATAATCGCCAATTTCTCTGCGTCTGATAATTCCACATCCTTTACCACACCCCACAAATCCGATAAACACCGGGGAATATTTAAATCGTGGGAGAGGTTTCCGCGAAAAGAATCAATATAACTTTTCCCCTTCTCTCCGATTTCAGATAGTTCTGAAGGAGAAGTCCTCTCTCTAATCTCCTTTACCCGTTCTGTAAGATGCAGTCTGGCTGCTCTTGCCGCCTTCAAGGCTTCTCTGGAAAACTGAAGTTGAACACGGTAATGACCGCCGAGGCAGAAGTATCTGTAATCGAGAGGATCAAACCCCTCTTCTTTTAAATCTTTCAAGGTGATGAAATTACCGGCAGATTTAGCCATTTTATCCTCACCCATAAGAAGAAACTCCCCGTGAACCCAGTAATTTACCCATTTTTTACCTGTAGCTGCTTCCGATTGTGCAATTTCGTTGGTATGATGGACGGGAACAAGATCAATAGCACCGCAATGTATATCAAACTGCTCTCCCAGGTATTTCATGCTCATTGCACTGCATTCTATGTGCCAGCCAGGATATCCCCTCCCCCAGGGAGAATCCCACATCATTGCCTGGTGATCAAACTTTGATCTTGTAAACCAGAGAACAAAATCCCTGGGATTTCTCTTATACTCATCCACCTGAATGCGTGCTCCTGCCTTAAGTTCCTGTTTATCCAGCAGGGCCAGCTTTCCGTAATCGGGAAACCTTTCCACATCAAAGTAGATATTTCCTCCTGCCCTGTAAGTGTATCCCTTCTTTTCGAGTTTTTTTATCAGTTCAATCATATCATCAATATGATCGGTAGCTTTACAGATAACGGTAGGGCTATTTAGATTTAGCTCTTTCATATCATTTAAAAAGGCTTGTGTGTAAAACTCTGCTATCTCCCATACGGACATCTTCTTCTCCCTGGCGGATCTGGTCATCTTGTCTTCCCCCTGGTCGGCGTCGTCTGTAAGATGCCCTACATCGGTTATATTCATTACATGTGTTACCTCATACCCCAGATGTTCCATGGTTCTCCGGAGAATATCCTCGAAGATAAATGTTCGTAGATTACCGATATGTGCAAAGGTGTATACGGTGGGACCGCAGGCATACATCCCTACCTTTCCGTGAGTTATCGGCTTGAATTCCTGCAAAGTTCGGCCTAAAGTGTTGTAAAGATAAAGAGCCATGGTATATTCTCCTTGATTGGATAGTTTTTCTTTATCCGGGCAAGTGTTTGTATTTATTCACACTCTAAGAGAAAATATGAGAAAAATCAATATTAAGAGTATTATGAAATACAATGAACCCATGAGTGAACACACCACCTTCCGGGTAGGTGGTAATGCCGATATATTTTTGCGTCCGCAAAATGTCCCCGAATTGGTCGAGGCAGTTCTTTGGGCTAAAGAACAGAATCTTCCTGTATTCCTGTTAGGTGAGGGAGCCAATATCCTCGTATCGGAGAGGGGGATAAGGGGGATGGTAATCGATACGGGTGCCTTCAGAGACTGTACTTTCGAAGATACCTTATGCATAGCCGGAGCAGGCGTAAGAATAAGTGATGTCTCTTTCGAGGCCATGGAAAAAGCGCTTGCCGGGATGGAGTTTCTCTACTCCATGCCGGGTAGTGTGGGAGGGTCGGTGTGGATGAACGCTCGATGTTACGGAAAGTCGGTATCGGATATACTAGAATATGTGGATTTTCTTGACGAAAATCTCAATACATCGAGATATTATACCCAAAAGGGAGACTTTGGTTATAAAAAATCTCCCTTCCAAAGAACATCCTATATAATTCTAAAGGCTGGATTCAGGCTATCGGCAGGAGAGAGCGGGGAAATTCGCAGCAGGATGGAAAGATATCGAATGGACAGAATAAAAAAGGGGCAGTTTTTGTATCCCTGCGCCGGCTCTGTTTTCAAGAATAACCGTTCATTCGGTAAACCCACTGGAGAGATAATCGATAGTCTTGGCTTTAAAGGATATACACTGGGAGGTGCAAGGGTATCTCCCTATCACGCAAACTTTATCGTGAATACGGGCAGCGCCACTGCAGGGGAAGTCTTATCTCTGATAGAGCTAATTGAGCGGAAAGTGAAGAGACAATTCGGGTTTGAGCTGGAGAGAGAAATCATACTGGTTGGAGATTGGGAGGAAGAAAATGAGAACAGCATATCGAAACGAGATATCGAGTAGCAAAATCAAATATTTACAGCAATACATGCCGGAGTTGAGCCAGGAAGAGATAAAAGAGATCGTTAATGAAATTTCTATATCCGAACTGCTGGAAGGGTGGGATTCCTTATCTTCAGAAGAAACTTTAAAAATATTTCTTAACATGGATCCTTCCAGACGACTCGATCTTTTCAACTCCCTGTCAAATCCCGAACAGGAGAAGCTGCTTGAAGTACTCTCTGTAGAAAATGTAAGAATGCTTTTAAAAGAGATGGAACCGGACGACCTGGCCGATTTTATCCAGTCCGTATCTCCTGAGGTTCGAAAATCCGTCTGGCAGAACTTAAGCGACGAGGCAAAAAGGGAAACCCTTTTTCTGCTTCGTTTTGATGAGGACGATGCCGCAGGGCTTATGACCCCCAGGTATCTGGCGATACGATCGACAATAACAGTTGCTCAGGCGATTAACTTTATCCGTAAAGGGACCGCAGAAGTGGAGACCATTTACTATATTTATGTGGTGGATCGTCTTAAGCGTCTCATGGGAGTCGTATCTCTACGCAGGCTTCTCTCTTCACCGGACGACCGGGTAATAGAGGACATAATGCAGAGAGAAACGATAACCGTAAGAGAAGATACCGACCAGGAGGAGGTGGCTAAGATTCTACAAACTTACGATCTTATAGCTCTGCCTGTCGTGGATCACTATAACCGCCTGCTCGGGATCATCACCATCGATGATGTGCTGGATGTAATACAGGATGAACAGACCGAAGATGTATATAAGATGGGTGCAATGGGCGGTAGCCCCGAGCGATACCTCGATTCTTCTATATGGAAGCTTGTTAGAAAAAGAATTCCATGGCTCATAATTCTCTTGATTCTGGGTACTGTAACCACAAACGTAGTTCACCACTACGAATCTCTTATTCTCGGTGCCGCCTTTCTTTTTATATTTATGCCTGTTATAACTCAAACCGGAGGAAACTCGGGCAATCAGTCTACCACGCTAATGGTTCGCGGGCTGGCTACTGGAGAGATTCATTTCAGGAATATCGGAAAAATTATTATAAAAGAAATACTTGTAGGTATTATGATGGGTCTTTGCACAGGAGCAGTGATAATGATAAGGAGCTTCTTTCTCCCACCCGGAGTTGATATAACGCAGGCAATAACCATCGGGGTGGCCCTTGCTTTTGTAGTACTTTTTTCCACTTTGATCGGTGCGCTTGCACCCCTTGTCTTTCACAGACTGGGGCTGGATCCTACGGTCATGTCCGCACCCCTCATCGCAACGGTTATAGATGTTTGCGGACTAACGATCTACTTTGAAACCGCCCGCCTGCTTCTGGGGCTGTAAGATAGTTATTAGCTCTATCCTCCCTGCATCTTCCATCCCATGCTGAAATCAAAAAAATCAGTGGGATTTTCGAAAATCCGGTCAGCTACCTTTATGCCTTCCCTGGTATAGAGAGAAAAAAATATTGAGCCTGTCTTCAGGCGCAGGTCAATCCGAAAACGCCCGTTTATCTCAATCTCTTTCCCTGCATCGATCGAAGAGGAAATATTAAAATTAAACGGATCCGGAGAGAGAAGAAGATCTCCCTTATATGTAATACCGAAAGTTCCGATGTTAGTCCGTATGACACCGACTTTAAGAGTAATTCCCGCCTTCTTTCCAGTAAACTTAAGCTCCTCTTCTATTTTCTCTTCCATAAGAATATCGCCTGTCGGCAGTAAGGAATACTTCCTCCTCCAAAGAGGCGTGCACATAAAAAAACCTGCCTTTATTTTCGGTTTAAAAGAATAACTTAACTCTGATTTTCTGTAGGGGGAGGGAACAGGAGAAAGTCTTAAAAGTTTTCCCGCAAACTCAAAACCTGGTTCTACTGCAGAATCGGGAAACAGGTTGAGCGCACCACCACCGGCAAGTTCCTCTTCCGGGTATCCTCCTTCGGGAAGCCAATATTCCGGCGAGCTTCCCCCCGCAAAAAGCGCCGTGGAAAAGAGCTTTGATATATAGGACATGTATACCCGCGTGAATACACCGGGAGAAAGATGATTTCCTCCTGACAGAGCACCTGCGAGTGATATACTATAATTACTAACTTCAATCTGCACTTTTCCGCTTGCTGAAAGAATATATCCGTCTGTAAGAAACGGAGTTGACAAAAACCAGGTATCCTCTTTGGCGTTTACCGATGGACCGTGTTTGTATTCTGTAAGAACCAGCAACGAGTCCATTCGAATAAAATCATAAGGATTTATTTTAAACAGACCTCCTGCTGTACAGTCTTCCTCGCCCCTCTTTCTCATAAAAAAAAGCATAAAATGCTCAGGTACAACCGATAATACTGCCCCGTATCTTCCAACGGGTGAGAGCGAGGTATCCAGACCGATCCCTGTTTCCTCTGTGAATACAGAAGAACCCGGAGAGTATCCATGGGGCCTCTCCCACTCTTTAAGAAAACCATCGGTTTTAAGCGGACCGTAGGTAAAGACATGTGAAGAAAAACCCAGTCCGTGTATTGTGGAATTATTCCCATTTCTTATCTCGGTGGCAAGAAGTTTTAAGCCTCCGTATTCGAAGAGAATGCGACTCTCCAGATTTTCCGAATCGGTAAACCGGGAGGTGATCTCTCCTTTCCACTTTCCGTTGAAAGGAGGGAAATTACAAAAACTCCTCTCCGCTAACACGAGCAAAACAAGAAGAACAAAACCTGTCCTGACAGTCTTCTCTATCATGGGTAACACTTCTATTTTTCTAAACAGGTCTTTTAAGCATTCTGCTTCAAGTGATAGCCTTTCTACCTTTATTAATCTTGATGTTCCCTCCGATTCATGCAAAACTGCATAAAAAGAAAGCGCGATCTTTGTCTAAAATCTTTCGGGAGGATTTAAGATGGTAATTATGACCCTTAACTGCGGTAGTTCTTCTGTTAAGTATCAACTCTACGATTGGAAAGAGAGAGAGATACTGGCCAAGGGGATTGTAGAGAGGGTTACTACCGAAGGCTCCTTTATAAGGCATTTTGCGAAGGGAGAACGATCTTTAGCAAGGGAGAAGGACTGCCCTACCCATAGAGATGCAATTGAGCTGATCATTCAGACCATAACAGACCTGGAGTACGGCGCCATCGGCAGTCTTGGTGATATAAAAGCAGTGGGTCATCGTGCGGTTCATGGGGGTGATAAGTTTGCCAAATCTGTCATAGTAGATGATGTTTTTAAGAAAACCTTTGAATCGCTTTCCGACCTTGCTCCACTTCACAACCCTGCAAATCTTACCGGAATAGAAGCGGCAGAGGAGATTCTTCCGGAGGCTGTCCATTGCGCCATAATGGATACCGCCTGGCATCAGACAATGCCCCAAGAAGCCTATCTGTACGCCCTTCCTTTCGAGTGGTACAGTAAGTACGGGGTAAGGAGATATGGATTTCACGGTACTTCCTTTCTCTATACGGCAAAAAGAGCTTCGGTGTTACTCGGGAAAGACCCTTTCAAAACAGATCTCATCATAGCCCACATCGGTAATGGAGCGAGCATAAATGCCGTTAAAGATGGAATCTCGGTGGATACATCCATGGGCCTTACCCCCCTGGAAGGTCTTATTATGGGTACCCGTTCCGGAGATATAGATGCGGCCATACCCTTCTACATTATGCGAATGACCGCAATGAAGCCGGAAGAAGTGGAAACAGTACTTAACAAGAAAAGCGGTGTTCTGGGTATCACGGAGAAATGGGTCGATAGAAGGGACGTTGAGGAGGCCTCAAGGGACGGAGACGAGAGGGCCAGGCTTGCCATCGAGATGGAAGGTTACAGGATAAAAAAATATATCGGCTCTTACTATGCTGTTCTTGGTAAACCCGATGCACTGGTTTTTACGGCGGGAGTGGGAGAGATGGCGCCGATCATAAGAGAGAAAGCTATTGAGGGTCTGGAGGATCTGGGTATAAAGCTGGATAGGCAGAAGAATAATTTGTCTAAAACCAGAAACGCAGAAACATTGATTTCCACTCCCGATTCAACCGTCAAAATATTCGTTATTCCTACAGATGAAGAGCTGGTAATGACCGAAGATACTCACGCCCTTCTTGAAGGCAACTATGATGTGCATACCAGCTTCGAATACACTTTCCAGAGAAAAGATTATAGAAATAAGGAGCGGGAGGCGGCTTTGCAGGATGAGATACGCATAAATCCGGAACTTGAATCTATTATCGTCAGGCCAGGAGGTTAAAGATATGAAGGCTGTTCAAATCGATAAACACGGAGGGCCTAAGGTACTTAGAATCTGCCAGTTACCCGCACCCAAATCGGCCTCAGGAGAGGTCTTAATAAAGCAGAAAGCGGTGGGAGTCAATTTTATGGATACCTACCACCCTTCAGGACTCTACCCCGTTTAACTACCTGCAGTTATCGGACTCGAAGGCTCTGGTATAGTAGAATCTTTAGGAGAAGGGGTTACGGGCATTGCAGCCGGAGATCGGGTGGCTTATGCTGGTATTTCTTCGGTACTGTTTCCACAGGTGAGAAGGTCGAAATAGCCAGAGAGGCAGGGGCAGATGAGATAATCCTCTATACAGAAAGGGATTTCGCAGAAGAGGTAAAAAGGCTTACCAAAGGGAAGGGTGTAGATGTAGTTTACGATTCTGTAGGGAAAATGACATTTTACAAGAGTCTCGAATGCCTGCGGCCTCTGGGGTATA